>Ga0307517_10006032_pt1 | contig 18048 bp, 24 predicted proteins | sample 23_EM_MG_FD_194515 | JGI IMG/M metagenome (GOLD analysis project Ga0307517, IMG submission 194515) | Populus trichocarpa ectomycorrhiza microbial communities from riparian zone in the Pacific Northwest, United States - 23_EM | ecosystem: Host-associated > Plants > Roots > Unclassified | place... | reverse complement strand
AACAATGATAATACATTTCGGCCTCGCGTGTAACAGCTGTAGTTCAGGTGGCACAGTAACCACCATCAATGAGGAGGTCGGCCCCAGTCATGAATTTCGACGCGTCGCTGGCAAGGAAGACTATGGCACCCTATAAGCAGTGAACCGTGTAAATTCGTGAGTCCGCCTTGTGTTGCCACTTAGTAGACTTACAACCAAATCTTCGGGCTCCGCCAACTTGAGAGACGCGAACATGAGTACAAATACCTCGCCAAGTTATCCGAAACGTACTCTTCCCATCGGTGTAAGTCTTTCCCAAGTCTCCTTGAGCTCCGGCGCGTCACCCAGAATTTTTTTGGTGAGTTTTGTGAGAGTATAGCCAGGGCTAGAGCCGCGCATCGTCCATCACTTATTTTAAGAACTAGGTTAGGTTCCGCTCTCACCTCAGGGAGTTCACGCGAACCCCGGTCTTGGCCCATTCAACGGCCAAGCTTGTGGCCATATGCTTGACGGCTGTAGGAAGTGAATGATGTCACAAGATTTACAGGTCATAACATGAAGGCGGACCAGCTTTAGACGCGTTGTAGGGCGTTTGCGGCTGAAAAATTGAACGCCATCCGCCACCCTCTATGAAGAAAGTAGAACTTACTTGTGGGACGTTGACGATCTAGATGAAACGCGGTCACACAAAAGCATCCCAATAGAGGAGCGGATGAAGCTAACCGATGCACTCATACTAGCGATGAGTATGATGCTCCCCCCTCCATTGGGTATCATAATCTTAGCGGCTTCGCGAGCTGTGAGATAAGCCCCATGGACATTGATATCGAAGAGTTTCCTGGCGCGATCGAAGGGGTAGCTACAGGGAGCTAACAGTAAACTCCCCATCGAAACAAGAGGTTCTTCGAGCGCACTCAAGGGCAGAGAAATTCTCCACGATGCCTTGTGAAAAATGGGATCATGAGATGTCAGGATACGGATGACGAATGTACCAGCCGATGCAACCACAGCGTCGACCCTCCCGAATTTCTTTGTTATCTGATCAAACGCATTCTTGACCGATTCCTCGGATGCGACATCGCACTCGATGCCTATCAACTCAAGTCCAGTAGGGTCGATCCCGTTCTCTAGAGCGGAATCTAAAAGTTCTTTGGTCGCGGAGTCCGCTTCAACTTGTTTAAGATCCAAGATGGCCAGTTGGGTGCACCCCCTGGAATTACCGCATGGTTGGTTCATGACTCAACTGACCATAGAGTGAGGTCAACTGACGAGATGACAAAAGCACGGGCAAACTCGAGCCCGAGCCCCCGAGCCCCTCCTGTCACGAGGCAGACCTACGGAGGATCAGCACTTCAGCGCTCAGCATCTGCACCGATCGTTGCCGATCGAGGAAGGGACATACTTTGTCCTGCATAGAGAAACATGGTAGTGTCCTCTTTTGCGTCGAGATCATCTCCGTTAGGTGGATGCCTGGCGGTGGTTAGAATGAAAGTGAGGTTACAGACCCCGATCATCGTCGGTGAGGCGGCTTACGTGTAGCAAGCAATTGCCAACATTAATGCTTCCGGATCGCAGGCATTCACCGGCAGGACAAGTATCCTTTGTCTCGTACGTGACCGGTGCGGCCCGAAGGCCAGGTAGACTCCAGAAAAAGCCTCAGGTACAGGATCCACAGGAAGAAATGTCGATGATCGCCACACACCTCGGAGTATATAAATCTCTTCTGGCGCTGTCTACTGTAAATCGTACATGCAATGATTGTCGGTGAAAAAATGGCCATAACAGAAAAAGAGAACGAAGGTATTATCTCGAATTACGCCTCCGAAGGGTATCGAACTATCCACAAGAACGAACACATCAAGGAGTGTAGACACAATAAAAGTTGGAGCGAGAGTAAGGGAAGAAGGAAGGTCATAAGTCAGACTGACAAATCATACGAGGGGGAATTCACTGTAAAGAGTGGGAAAGAAACGATAACAAGACAATATATGCAACGGGGGCGGATATACGCGTAAGGATGACGATGATTAAGGGGGAGGGCATTCAGTGAGGCGAGGGATAATGGTGATGGATCACAGACAAACGAATTTGGATTTGCGTTTCTGGAGCTCCTCCATTCGACTGTCGAGCTGAGCGCGAACGCGTTCCTTTGCCCTTCTCTCTTCGTCCAGTCGGTGTTCGAGTGATTGTTTCTCCTCCACCACTGATCGCCGGACGAGTGTAACCTCGCGCTTCGCCTCCTCTAGTTCATTTCTAACTGAAGCCATCTGCCCGTTCAGTGAATCCCGTTCGCGTGCAAGCTCAGTGGCATGCATGCGCGCCTTTCGGACTGACAAAAAATTTAAATCAAAACCTAGAGTTCTGGGATTGTTGTAGAATCAAACGTACGGTTCTTTTCCGAATCGGCAAGAGAGTTCTCCAAGCGGGCGACCTCCTCCATGTGGGTTTGTAGGTCAGACTCACAATGTGTTAGTTGTTTGTTGAGGGTCTTTATCATCGCCGCTTGTTCACCGATCGTCCTTGTCTGTTGGTCGAGTTGTTGGAGGAGTTTAGGATCAGCAACCGGAATGAGAGAATCATGAAGTGACGGCGCGAGAGAGGTCGCTGGTGTGGCAGGTGAATCTAGGTTCAGTTCTCGTGAGGAAGCCATCGAGTTGATCGTTGTTAGAGGAGACGCCGTGGAGATGACATCTGGTCTCGGAGCGGGTGGTGGAGGGATGGAGGGAGGAGGAGTAGGGGGAGGAGGTTTCGCTGGGGGGATGACGGTTTGTCGCGATCGAGGGGTGGCGTTGGGCGGCGAGGGACTGCGGGCGACCTGAGCCTGGAGATCGCGAAGAATTGCTTCCTGTTTATTCTTCTCCAGTTGGATCGCATCCTTCTCGTCCTTTACCTTCTGCAGCCACTCCTGGGTTTCGGCAAGCACGGAGCGGTGCTTCTCGAGTTTCTCTGCGAGGCTCTGACGCTTGGCAGCCTCGCTGAGAAGCGACGACTGCTCGCGACTGGCCTTCTCCAGTTGATCCCGTAACCGAGAGAGCTCGAGAGCGAGATCATCTCGTTCAGCTTGAACGTCTTGAATCTCCGAGCGAACTGAGTCGAGCTCTGACTCCTTAGTAGCCAGATCCTGGGAATGCTGTTTGCGGAGATCGGACACTTCGGTAGACGAGGATCTGAGAGCGGTCAACTCCTCGGTGAGAGAGCTGAGTAATTGGTCGTGTCGAGCCTCCGACTCGGCGAGAGAAGCCCTCCATTTTTCCCTTTGCTGCGATAGGTTCTCGTCGTACTCTGCACGAAGCTTTTCGATAGCTTGAAGGTGTTGATCATGAGAGGCCGCCAGAGCCGATTGGGCGCTCTCAGCCGAAGATTTCTGGTCAGAAACGAGCTGGGAAATGGCAACTTCGTGAGAGTTGACCAACTCCGTGCGTTCTCGAACCCCTTTTCCTTCCACGTCTGCAAGAGCGAGTTGATGTTTTGCCACGAGACTATCGAGTTCTTTAGAGTGAGCGTCTGCCAAAACAGACCGCTCGTTCTTGAACATTTCCTCGGCCTCCGAAAGGGCCAGGTTGTGCTTGGACTCGAGCTCCGAGATATGAGTAGAATGAGCATCGGTAAGTGACCGCCGTTGTTGTTCAGCATCGGCCTCGAAGTCCTGTCGGTCCTGAGTATGGGAAGCAAGTAAGGTGGCTTTGAGCTCAGCGAGAGCAACACCGTGGTCGGACTTAAGTCTCTCGACTTCTTGTAAATGGGATTGACGGAGTTTGGTCTGCTCGTCGAGGGCCTTTCTCTCAGCTTCTTGAAGAATTGTTTGGTGGGACGCTCTGAGCTGTTTGGTAGCGTACTCATGACCACGCTCGACCTCCTGAAGGATGGCGACCTGATGTTCTGCGGCTTCCCTCTGGCTGGCCTCGAACTTCTCCGCTACCTGACGTTCGAAAGCAGCTAGTCCGGCTTTGGCATCTTCCACTAGTTTTCCCAATCGTGTAGACTCCGTCTGGGATTCCGCCTGAAGTTTCGACAAGGCCGTAGCATGGACCGATCGGGACTTCTCGAGGGCAGAGGCATGGGAGGCAGCAGCTGATGACAGAGCATTTTCGTGTTCAGCCTTGAGTCTTTCCAAGTCGTGGGTAAAGTTGGTTTCCTTCTGAGAAATGGCCTGAGCGTGAGCTTCCCGCAACTCTCGGATAACCTTCTCCTGGGCAGTCTGGGATTCTGAAAGTGAGCCTTCCCTGGAAATCTCTGCCACTCGTAACTGGCCGGCGTGTTCTTCCTTGAGCCGTTCCAAGGTGATAGAAAATTCCTTGGCCTGCTTCTCGATTGTCTCAGAATGATCCTGGCGAAGCTTGGTGAGAGCGTTGTAGTACTCCTCCTCGGTCTTCGCGATCGTTTCTGAGAGTTCCGTCTCCTTCGCCTTGAGGATTGCAGCATGATCAGTCGCAACCCCCTCCAAAGCCGCAACGTGTTCCAACTTGGCAGTCCGAAGAGCCTCCTCGGTCTCTTCAAGGCGTTTCTGAGCAGCCATGTACTGACTCTCCTTGAGCGAGAGGGTAGAGGTGTGGGAGGAAAGGGCAGCGACCAACGCCTCCTCGTGAATTTGCTTCTCCTTGGCTAAAAGTTCCTTGATCTCTTCATTGCGGCGGTTCAACTCCATCTCGTGTTCGACCTTGAGTTTGCCGAAAGCTTCGGCATGGTCTCGATGAGCCTTCTCGAGGTCTGCAGCGGCTACGGCCAACCGTTCGAGGAGCGTCTCCTCGTGCTCGACCTTGAGACGGCTGATGAGGTCGTCGACTTCGAATTCTTTCGACTTCAGAGCCTGTGCATGCTCAACTCGGAGAACCTCGACTTCAGCGGCATGAGATTCCTCCGACTTGCGCAAGGATTCGACCAACTTGGCCTCACGGTCTGCGACTTCCTCCAGCTTGGCCAGGACCCCAGTGTGCTTGGAACCGATCGCCTCGATCTCGGCAGACATATTGTGGATCTGATGGGGTAAATCGTTAAGGGGTATGCGCTTGGGAAGAAGGTTGACGTACCTGGTCACGAGATAGCGTTTGTAACACATCATATTGCTTCCTTATCTGAGACAGCTGGCCATTGAGATCATCCACAACCTCCTTATGGGTAGACTCCTTCTGGGCCATCGACCTGTGCCAAATAGATTAACCATCGGATCTGCGCAACGGGAGGTATGTCGTACCGCATCAGTTCATTCAATCTCTCCAACGAGTTATCTTGTTCCAAAGGCTGCGCCGAATCTTCACCGTCTAATTTGATCAACCCGCTAAGGTCCAAGCTCCTTCTGATTGCCTTAAACTGATTCATCGTCTTGGGGGACAAGTTCACTGGAGGGATTGGAGAGGAAGAGATAGGGGTTGTCCTCCCGTTTGTGTTATCATAGTCAGGATGGTCCCCAACAGCCGTCATGAACTCCTCGCTTTCTCCAGATTCGGTACGAAGGAGATGTGGGGGAATCGTAAGGCCGTTGATCTTGGTGGGGGCTGGAGGAGAGTAGCCATTCGCCCTGGATTCCGCAGCCTTCAACGACTCTTCCAAGAGGGTGATCTCAGTTTCCCGCTCCTTCAAGACATCCTGTAGGCGCATGATCTCTTTCTCGAGACTTACAGCGCTCTTGCCATTGCCACCAGAAGAGCCGCCCAAACCGTTCGTACCATTCAGAAGACTGGCGGAATGAGGAACAGAGATGGAAAGATTCGGTCGAGAAGAGAAAGAACTTGAAGGAGAGTGAGAAATGGGGCTATTGCTTCCGTGACTGCTGGAAAAGGAGGGTTTGCGCGACTTGGCCGAGGACAGCTCCTGCGAGAGCGATTGAGATTGCGAGAGCGACCTGCATAGAAGATCGTCGATAATCAGCGAGAAATCCAGTGTTGGTCGACGGTGTATGAGAGAAATCTGCCGACCTCGAGTGGAGAGATTCCGCCGAGGCCGCGTGCCTGAAAAAAAGGCGGCGGTTGCCAGTGCTCTCGCTCATATTCCTTGCAGGTTTCCTCCTAGTGGGTCCGGAAGTATTTCCCGACGACGGGTCTGAGGATCCATTTCTCTCCAGGGATTCTGAGGCGGCAAGACCTTGAGAAAGTTTAACCTCCTCGAGCTGGGACGAAAGGTCGTGGATCTCCCGCAGAGCATCGCGATACTTGGCTGTAACAGCAGAGAGATCTGCCAGGGTTGCCGTGTGGGTTTGTTGGAGAGCAATGAATTGAACATCGACATTACCCTCAGCAGTGGTCTGGGGGGTTTCTGACGGGGGCGCGATGGATGAAAGAGTTTCAGGACGCGATGAATCAAGAGATTCGAGTCCAGAGCCGTTTCCATTAATCGTGACACCCCTGGGAAGCTGTAGGCTCCGTCTGGCTTTCGCGACCTCCTCCACGATTTCTCCAAGGCGGGCTCGTTCCTCGGCTGCGTCGTTCTTCTTGGTCTCCAGCTCGATCATTTTTTTCTCTAGCTCCTTCACCCGTTCCTCCCTTTCCTCCAAGTCGTCCCTCCAACTCTGCCCATCCTTGGCAATGGATGTGAGTCTATTCTGAAGGACTTCTACTTCCTCGCGACGGCGTTCTGCCTCCTTTTCAAGACGCTCAACGGCTTGTTGGAGATCGAGAATGGATTCGTCTGCACGAAGAAGGCGGGCTTCAAGGTCGGTGATGTACTGTGCGGAGTGGCTTTCTGCGTCCTTATATTGAGCGATCTCCCTCTTGAGGGAACCGATGGACTCGGAAGAGCTGAGATTCGACTCGTCATACTGCTTCAGCCGCTCTTCCAAATCCCTGACATAAGCCTGAAAGAGTGGAGAAAACAAGGTGAGGAGAGAAGGCAAGTATCATAATGAGGCTCACCTCAGTGGAAGCTTCCCTCTCCGTCAATCTTGCCGCACGATTCCTCAGCTCCTCGACGTACATTTCGGTCGCCGAGTGCCTCTCCTGAAGGATAGCCAATTCTTCTTCCTTCTCTTCGTACATCTCATTGGTGTGGTTCAACGCAACCCTATTTAAGCTCAGCTCCGCCTCCATAGCGCTGATCGCCTTCTCGTATTCTTCGATGACTGGTCCAACGATCTCTTCATATCGGTTCATTTGACCGGTGGAGTTTGGAGACTTTGCGGTTTTATCGGCCAACTCCCTTCGGAGACGCGTGAGCTCTTCCGTGCGCTGCGTAAACTGTTCCCGAAGGTCTTCGTAGCTGTTCTGAAGTTCTGCCATTTGAGCTAACATCTTCCCAGAGGCAGGGGTGACGTGAGATTCAGAGGAGGTGATAGTGGCAATCGAAGATCCAGGGGTGTGTCCAAGCTTGAAAGAGGTCGGGGCGTTGGAATCAGTGGAGATCATTGGAACTCCCTCCTTGAGAGCCTTCATCTCCTTCCTCAACCTCATCACCATGTTCTGCAACCACTCGATGTCGTCCCACCCTTCTTCCCGCTCGTTTACTACGGCCCGATTCTTGATATTCCTCGCGCGGTTCGCATATTTGAGGGTGTTGACCGTCTCAGCCGCGTTCCACTCGGTTGGACTGACACAAGCGATCATGAGTGTATGCGCATTACCACCTAGCGAGTCTTGCAGCAACCGAGTGAGTTTAGAGTCTCGGTACGGAACGTATGAGGCCGTGTGTGACTTGACCCTCGAGGGGTCTCCGAGTGCGGAGATGACGTTTCCGAGAGCAAGAAGCCCACTGTTGATCGAGATACCCTCTTTGATGCGTTCGCCTTGAGCGGCGGTACGTTTCAACTAGCACACCTGGGGTGAGACGGAATAGAGGAGAATACAGGGACGGGCGGAACGTACCCTCTCAGACCCAGCTAGGTCGACGAAGTGGAACTTGGACACCACTGTAACCCAATCACCATCACCTCCTGGAGTGGTGGACTCGGCTGGTTCACGATCGGCGTAGTGGATACCAAGAGAACTCGGGGGCCGGAGGCCGCTTCCCTGTAGGCTCGACCTATTCACGGCAGAACCGAAACTTGGGGTGCCGGGTCTCCCGGGGGTGGGAGAGGACACCCGGTTCGAAGAACCGGCAATCATTGATCCTGGACGGGCCAAACGCGACGGCGATCTCCCAGGTCCACCCGGTGGGAGCGGAGAGGATGACCGAGGAGGAGGAGGAGGAGGATTCGAGCCCACGTGCTTCTTTTGGATTAGAGTGAGCGAGAAGATGGCGTGAGACCGGGAAGATTGTGCATTCATGTCTGTCTCGTTCGTCCGACGAATGGAGGTACCCTTGCGGAGCAAGCTGGAAATGTACGAGTAAGGATCCAGGTAACAAAGGAGGACAGAGTTGGAAATGTAGGGGGGGTGAGCGGTGAAGGATTATCATGTTCAGGAAATGATGGAGCCAGCTGAGGCGAAGGGAAGAACTTGATCTTCGATGGAGTATAGAGCGGGAAACGTGGAACGAACGGGAGGGAGGGAAGCGAAGGGCACTTACTTCATGACCTCGGATGTATTTTTCACGTTGACTTCCCTAAGACCATCCCAAATTATATTACCGTGTTTATCTTCCCGTATCTGAACGTCACGGCGGCCACCGACAGAGTATTCGTCGGCAAGCAGGTCAAGAAGGTCCTCGTTGTAAATTTCGATGAAGGAGCCCTTGAGACTAAAATTCCAAGCACCAGCTCGTTCCTCGCGGAGCTCCCTTGCACGCGAGAAGATTGTCGCTATAGCCCTTGGGATGATCCCCATACCGTTCTCGGAATCATTGGGGTCGGCGTCGAGGTCGATACCAGACATTGTATACGTTTTGCCGGAACTCGTCTGTCCGTAGGCGAGGATGGTGCAGTTGAAGCCTTCCAAGAACCTTGAAATGAGAGGGTTTGCCGTAGAGGTAAAGATAGCATGCTGGGTGGTAGAAGGGCCGTGGACCTGATCAAAAGTAAATTGCTGTTTCTTTGATGCAGCTGTTTGGGCTGTAGACGGAGTAGCGTTCTGGGCCGAGGTAGTTGACAGCTGGTCGACAGAGACGGAAGTTGTGGAAACAGCATGGACGATGGCACGCTGGAAGCGAGGGGGTATAGTGGCAAGGTCATGGTTGTTGGATGGACGGATCCTCAGAGCTGGGATGGGGGGTGTAAGGGATGTAATGTGTGTTTACGTTGAGACGAGGACTGACCGACTTGAACGCTTGTTGTCGTTCCTGTCGCGCCGTTGGACTGAGCCAACGACGAGGGCTGGGGAGCCATGTACAGAGAAACGAAGCGGGTATGTACGGGGTAGAAGGGATGGGGGAAACAGAGGGAGGAGGTGAGGGTGTTGGCCGAAACGAAGCCTGGTCCCAATTGAGTTCGGGAAGCTCGGTATCTTTTGCTGCAATTTGCCCGTCTTTTTTTCTCCCTCTTTTTTTTTTCCTACTTGGCCGTGCTCTGGTCGTACACAAGTCTAATGCTATCTGCTCGACGCCTGCGCTTCGTGAGGAACCCCCGAGCGACCGTCGCCGCTGCCTTGCTACGTATAGCCGACATCCCGCCGGCGCGTGGCGACGCCAATCACCCGTTGCGATGCCCAGCCGCGGCACGACACACATGCATGCATAGCACACACCCCTTGATATCATACAAATCATGAAGATAATTGTTCAAGCCTCCTCCGCCTCCTCCGCCTCTGCTGCTTCCCTCTCCGTTGCCCTTTCCTGCCTTTCCCTCTCCTCCTTTTCTCTTTCCTCCTTCTCCCTTTCCTCTCGTTCTTTCGCCTCTCTCTTGGCCCGTTCACAATGCTCTTGCAGCGCTCTCAGCTGCCTTTCCAACGCCTCCAACTCTTTCACCAGTTTCTTCAGTTCTTCCGCCTCTCGCTGTTGTTCCCTCAACTTCTCCGCGAGTTTGATGGCTTCATGATAGATCTCTAACTCGGTAGAAATAGGAGGGGGAATGGTCAGGATCACAGTCCTGATCGTTGACACCCTCATCCCCAGTAGGAGAATCGTCCACCCTGGTCGGAAGGACAGTGTCATTTATAAAGGCACTCACGTTCGTCGAGCCAAAATATGAATCGAGCGACCCTTCGAACCGTTTCAAACATCGTGATCGGCTACTCGAGTCGTGAATGCGGGTGCAAGCGGACTAGGTTGCCAGTGGCTGGTTATCGATGACGGTAAACTTCAAACGTTTGAGACTGACGGTGAGGATGAGGAAGTGTGGGGCAAGGACGCCCTATGTGGAGCCGGATCGTGGAGGTGGATGTCCGCCTCCGGGTGCTCTGGCGCTCACATATATGCCCATCCGAGCGATAATATCACAGGCCGTGAGGGGCCCAATAGTGGCGTGCTTACCGAGGAAACCACTGGAAACTCAGCTTAAACCCTCAACCGGCGGACCCTGGATGATCGAAGTATGAAAGGAAGGGGACTGAGTCGCTTCGGCGTGTCGATCTCCCGTCGACAGGCGATCTTGTCCTCTAGAGAGATTCGGCAGCGGGAATTTATTGCATCCGACTCCTCTACACCCGCAGCACGAACAACAACAACAACAAATATTGAGAACACGCCACAACTTTCATCACCCAAGCATCGAGGGCCCCGGTAACCACCAGCCAGATCGCGTGACGGATGATCCAACTCGAGGGGTGTCATATAAGACTTGGTTACTTCATGGGAATGGAACAGTGACCTTCATGCTTGATCCCAATGATTGTGCGAGAACTTGGGTGTGGGGTGGTGCACCGTAGCGGGGGATCGAGGTAAGGAATATATCCGTGTTTTGTGCCGGGCGGTAGCATCATGTTGATGTCATTCAATGGGCCTCGCCAAATCATCGTGGAGAGTGGCCGCCGTCGCTTTCGGACCCCTAGGCGGCACTTTCCCCCCATACCCCACGCACTGCGAATTGGGTATGACCGCCATGGTGCACGAGAGACAGGACAGACTTTCCCTGAGGTCTGGGGCCGTGACAGGGGAAGGTTGGGAGGGCGATTTACGGACATCCTGGATGTGTGTGTATGTGGAGGTCCAGGTTATCGCTTCGTATCTCGCGCACAGACTGCAGGACTTTACATGTGGACCCATAGCTTAAACCCTATTGGCCCGGCAACCCGGCAAGCACCACCGAGCGGACGCATGCATCAGATGGCTACTTATAATCAGTGGCATCACCTTAACTTAGCTTTAGCTTCTGGCGTTGGATCTTTGCTAGTGACAGCCCAACACTGACCGAAAGGGCCCCAGTGCTATTGGTGGCATGGTGGTTATCGAGTATCACTTACGGAGACCTGAAACAGTGGTAAATAACAAACGATTACGGTGCCCTTATGCACCCTCCCTTCCTACGAGGTCGTTCTTCGACGTCGGGGTACGTGCAGCTGGGGAATATATACTCGCTTCCGCGAACGAGCATAGCGACTCGCTAAAAGCCGTCTACCCACGAAGTTCAGCAACTGGACGTATACAGAACAGAGTGCCAGTAATTTGTACAGTACGTCAGAGTAAAGTATAACGTACTAGGACGGATGTGAAATGCATACAAGATAACATGCGAACAAGCGATGGTCCAAGTACGTCCGTTCACCGTCCCTTGTCTGTCCGTACGTGAAAACTAGCCTGGTCATACGAAATGAAATAGCAAATGCCAAAGGGAATGAAACAAAATGATAATCGGAATGGGGTCATAAGCAAGCACCGAGGTAAGGAAATAGGAGTGCAAGATTTCGGGGAGATTGTTAAGGCGGCGCACCGAGAGTAAAGCGCAATTGAAGTGGTGCAGGGAGGAAATAAGAACTACATGGAAAAGACGCGGACCGGCAACCTGTTGCCCCAGTAATTGGTACAGCGGGGTCTTGGTAAAGCAGAGGGTGGTGGTACAGGGCTTATGGGACGGAAAGAGCCAGATCGTGGTCGGGGGCGTACATCATGAATGGTGACCACGAACAAAGGGAAAACCCTTCAGAGCCTACCTCAGGATTATCCAGAGTTAGCGGAAGGAGAGCGTTATGGAGGGCCTTCGGCGCACCGTCTTCAGAGGTTGGGTTGGAACTGCCCACCCATGTTCATAAACCCACTGCCCTGGCCGTGCATACCTGCTGGTCCAGGGCTCGGGTTCCTCATCACGCTTTGCATCGCTGTTGGATTGTTGAACTGAGTCGCCATACCCATTTGCATATGCAACATGGGATTGATCATGTTCATGCCCAGGCCCCCAAGCCCGTTAGCCCCACCCATACCCTGGTTCATTCCACCCGCACCGCCCATTCCCATCTGTTGGGTGACAAAGGCGAGAGCATTAGGATTGGACATCGCAAACGGATGCTGTTGCTGGTTGCTCTGGTTGTTCATCAGCTGACTACTTGGTTGCATTGGACTCGATAGACCGGTGGGCTGCGGGGACACGTTTTGAACCTGGTTCTTTTGCATGGCTTGGAGCTGGGGACGCAAAATGTGAGAATCGGCGGTGGTGAATAGAAAGTCCGAACCTCATAAAAAGCAAAGTCTTGCAATAATGACGTCCTGGCGGGATGAGTATAGAAGATCCTTAGCATTTCTTGGCCGGCCTCCGGCAGCAGCTCCTGAGTATCTCGAGAATTGGTGACAGGTTTACGTTCCTGGGTATTGCTTGAATGGCGAATGTTACTTCGCGCTGATGATGAATCGGGTTTGCCTTGACTTACTTTAGGCGAATGTGGCGGAGGTTGGTGTTCGGGATGTCTCTGACAAAGATCCATCTGACCTTGAAGACCCCCTTCCATTTGTCGGATGCCCACACGGTGCTGCTCCGCGTGTAGTCAACCTGAACGATAGAAGTCGTCATGAAAGAACCACGTGGCATAGTGCGGGATACTCACCGGCGTTAACATCTCCGCCATCCCGCAGAAGTGACCACTGTCAGGATTATTTAGTCTTGCAAAGAAATAATACGCCTAACTGTGGGGGCTGACCTCGCATTAACGCTGAAAAATAGATAAATGGGACCCCTTCCATTTGTCTCCTTGAACGCTTTGTCTAATCTTTTGTTGCCGGGATCCGTGGAACTCCATATTTCGTACTTCAAGGACTTGTGGACGTCGTCTTCCGTATAAGACTTGATAACAAAGTACCTCGCCTAATTAATTTCCAACAGTCAGAGACTTCCCGGAAAAACCTGCCGGAACCTACGTAGAGTGGCTTGATGTCGAACTCGACGGGGTTGTAGCCCTTTGTGGCCAAAAGGGTCGGAATGTCTACGGGAGAGGTGATCAGATTTTCGGATCCGATAGGGAATTGGGTCGCAGAGGTGCCCGTTCCGGTCCCATTTCCATTTACACCACCCTGGTTCTGGCCATGTTGTCCACTGCCATTCCCTCCACCAACCACTCCGAAATTATTCTGATTTTGACCCAGGCGAGGTGCCTGTCCCTGATTATTCAAGAACTGTGGGGGGATCGGAGGAACGCTCGGAATTCCATTGTTTCCTCCGGCGCTACTCCCGCTCCTGTAGGATCCACTAAGGTTGGGGTTCGAGGAACGTGGAACGAGTACCCTCTCCTTCTGCTCCCACTGACCAGCGCTCGAGGCAGTGAGTGCGCGATCTCGTTGGGGCCGTTCTCCGCCACCGGCGAGCCCATTGCCAGTTTGGCCGCGGAGGTCAGAATGTTCCCGCTGGGCGAGTCCGTGACCGATAGCCGGCATATACGCTGAAGCACTGGCGGGACCTCCGACCCCTTGCGATAGTCCTTGTCCACCCAGTCCGTCGTTAAGATCAGTCACGAGATTGAGTTTCCTGCTGCCGTTTCCTTGATTGTTGGGTAGCCCGGGCGTCGTTGTCCCGCTTTGACTTCCTCTCCTCAGGCTTTGTTGTTGCTGGGCGGATGGATGGTTAAGGTTGAACCTAGGCGGGCCCTGTGATGGTTGGTAGTTTCCTGAGGGTTGGTAAGTCTGGTTGAGCTCGAGCGTACTCAAAGCACGCGAGACTTCATCCATGCCCGCGTTGTGGATGCTCCCAGGTGTTGCTGGCCCGGCAGGGGTCCTCCAGTCATTGTTTCCGGCGGTTCCGGGAGTACCCCACGGAGAAGATTTCCCGATCGAAGACGGGTAATTTCCTTGAGTCCCGGGGAAATACGATTCTTCTTCTTGATCGTGTTCGTCTTCTTCGGCTCCAGTCGGGCTAGGGCTCTGGCCAGAAGAGTATTTTTGGGATTGGTGCGTTTTGATCGAACCAGTCTGTAGAGTCCCAGCGCGTTTTAGGGGATTCGCCCGTTTTGGTCCGGCATAATTTAAGCTCTGGTGCCTGCGGACACTGGATGCAGGGGGCGGAGAAGGATCGGTGTTACCGAATTGGGAGGCTGATTCCATCGCTTCTTGGCTGGAGCCTAGGGAATGCTGCAGGGATCGTCAGTACGTTCGAACCCTGAATCCGTAGCGGAGAGCGAACGGCGGGGTGCGCGTGAGGGAAAAGACATCGTCTTAGCCACCACATATAAGTATGATTGATTCCGGGGAAGACACCGCAGGAATCCACCTCGTGACTCTCGCACACAGATACGTATTTGACATGTAAGCCAAAATATATCAATGACCCAGGGAAGGGTTTAGGAGAAAGATCTGATTGGGGATGTGGTAGAAGAGAGACGCTGGGTGGGTTGCTTGCCAAGGTGGAAAGGGGGGAGAACCATAATGGTTTTTGGGGGGTCGGGTTGCTGCACTTACTTCGTCGTCCCCTCGGTTGAGGTCGCGCATCTCCTGTTCCCATTCTTCTTCCTCGCCTTCGTGGCCTGTGATCGCAGAGAGACTGTTGAGTGTGCGTGGGGTTAGGGTTCCACCCGGCTGGGTTCCGAAGCCTATCAGAATGATCAGGGAGATCGTCGGAAAAAGGGTAAATCGTTGTGCTTATGCAGAAAAGGGGGACTTACGGCGTTGGAGGTGCCTTGTTGGCAGGGAAGTCTGTCTATGAAGCGATGACGAATTTTGACCGATGGGTCCCACACCACCCACCCAGTCGTCAGGGTCGATAACCTCGTCTTCATTGGCCTGCCAGGAAGCTGGCTCGTCGTCGATGAGCTTGGAGCCGGTGCGAGATATCCTGGAAGCCGTCGAGATTGTGTGATGCCGCCTGATGCCTCCTCCCGAGGATTGGAGGGTAGCTGCGTCCGGCTGAGGGGAGACCGTGTTGTTACGGGGCTCCATTGGGGTGACAAGGGCCAGGTTCCGAGGGAAGGGAGATGGTGGAAGAAAGGAAGACACGAGAACAATGGTGGGCGACGGGGATCTAGCGTGCTCACTCGATGTCCACGTGTGGATTAGACTACAGGACTTTGAAACTGAAACGAACGACAACGACAACGACAACGACCGACGACAAACGGCAATTGACGCAGCCAACGCCAGCGACGACGACAACGACCAAGGCAAAGACGACGCCTCCCCTTTCTTTAATCACCACCAGTAATGTCCCTCCTCTCAGACAGACAAAGGGAAGATCTGTACGCCAAACCAGCCGTTGCCCGTCCTCTTACACCTCTGAACATGCTGTTTCCAGTCATAGATCTATCCTCGAATATCTCCATTCCAACGGTTTTGCAGAATCATTTAAATCTCTCGCCTCAGAGACTAGGATCAACCACACCCCCGATCCCAAATCCAAATACAACGGTCTGCTGGAGAAAAAATGGACCAGCGTAATCCGCCTGCAAAAGAAGGTATCTCATTCTCCGGTTTTGTGCCTCGCGTGGTGCTCAAAAGAGTGGATTGCTCGTAGATAATGGACCTGGAGAATCGCAACGCCAGTCTTCAGGAAGAAGTCTCAATGTCGCCTGCGAAGCGTGCTGCTCTGCAAACAGACTGGGTGCCAAGGGCCCCTGCGGCATACACGCTGACGGGCCATCGAGATCAGGTTTTACGCGTCGCTTTCCACCCCTCGTACAATATTATCGCCTCCGCGAGCGACGACTCCACCGTCAAGATCTGGGATTGGGAGACGGGAGAGTTTGAGAGAACACTCAAGGGCCATACGCGTTCTGTCAATGACGTCGACTTTGATAGTAAGGGCAGTCTCTTGGGTGAGTCGTGCCCGCTATACTGTCCCCTTCCTCCTACTCACGAACCAATCAAGTCACTTGTTCGTCGGACTTGTTTATCAAGGTGTGGGACACTCAAAACGACTGGAAGAACGTCAAGACGATGGCGGGACATGACCATACTGTGTCGTCCGCACGCTTTATGCCGGGTGATCAGTTCATCGTCTCCGCAAGCAGGGATCGGACCATACGAGTATTCGATGTTTCATCAACGTTTGTCGTTCGTTCGATATTCACAACTGATCTCTGAGTACCGTTGACGGCTAGGCATCTCGTCCGCACGATACCTGGGCATTCGGATTGGGTTCGATATGTCGAACCCTCAATAGATGGCAAGTTCCTGATCAGTGGTTCGAACGATCAGGTTCGTTTCATCCCCTCCCTCGCGGTTGATGCACTGAGACCATACAGACGGCATGCTTGTGGGACCCATTGACGGGGGAGATGAAGATGGAATTCCGTGGCCACGACCACATCATTGAGATCGCGGTATTTGCTCCGGCGGTGGCGTATCCTGCAATTAGGGAACTCGCCGGTCTCCCTGTACGTATCCACTTCCTGGAGATGCCGAACAACCTGTTGATTATCCCTCAGACAAGCGATAGGTCGACGAAGCCCGCCTCATACATCGCGACCGCTTCGCGAGACAAAACGATCAAACTTTGGGACTGCCAGACGGGACAGATGTTAAGGAACCTGGTATGTCTTGTCCGTCGCCTCGCTCTTCTTTGCTTGAGTATATTTCTTCTTACAGGCCGGCCACGATAACTGGGTTCGAGCTCTCGTCTTCCATCCGTCGGGCAAATTCCTCCTCTCTGCTGGTGACGATTATACTATTCGTGTGTGGGAGCTATCCACAGGTAGATGTATGAAGGTGGTCCAGGCTCATGGTCATTTTGTCACCACGTTGGCGTGGGGACGGCGTGCAGTTGCAACTACTGAAGCAAATGTTAACGGTTCCAACCCTGCAAGTACCGCTGACTCTGCCCCTAAATTTGTCAACGTGGTGGCAACGGGGAGTGTGGACCAGACGATCAAAATCTGGTTACCGTGATATTTGGGGTGCAGGGTCCGTTCGTTGTTCTTCTCTAATACTCATCTGCCTTTCATTCCCTTCGTTATCGTCAATACCCGGATCTCCCGTTCACCGTTCCTTCGTGTATGAGTATCTCCCATGTTTAGACCCTCATCTCTCCTTTCCGCAACCTCGTCCTCACATTGTAAGTATGCGAACCCGCTCGAGTGGCGGGGGGCTGATCACACAGTAATCTGCGATTCGTAGACTGATAGCCGTTCTCCACAACCATTCTCAGACCTGGGATCTCATGTTCGTGCTCTTTTTCCCCTTCGCCCTACTTTCGATATACGATAGTTACTGCCAGGAGTATCCCTTTACTCTTCGTGTGGCAAATCATTCCATGAGGAGAGGTTACTGAGGCGGACTGAGCTTGGTAGTGAGACTCCTGCCCCCAGGTATATAAGGATATATACGTTCACAGCATCTGACCGGCACCAGTCTGACCATCCGGCCTCGAGCACCAAAGGAAAATTCAACCGGGAAGAAGTCCGGTCATTCAGATGCTTCCTCTTCCTCGTCTTCTTCCATACTTTCAACCTCACCGAATAATGATTCAGTCCGTTCATCCATGTCTTCGATGCTGGCGTCGAGGTCTCGTGCAGATTCATCGTTGTCTGCTTCCGCATCATCTTCTTCGACGTCTTCGTCGGTCTCGTCAGTACCATCATCGTCACCGCCTGTATCGTCGTCGTCGTCATCGTCATCTTCCTCCTCGTCTGCCTGGGGCATCATAAGAAGAGACCTTCTGCGCCGGGGGAAGCTCAATACATACGTCATTTTTCTCCTCCTGGTCGGTGAATAGCCTTCCGATAGGAACAAGCCAAGAAAATCCCCGCTTCCTGATCTCATTGTTCTAGAATAGAAGTGCAGACTGGTTTCTTGCAGCTGGGCAATGGAACCGGTCGCGATCTTACTCACCAAGCCTTCGACTTCAGCTTCTTCATCACTGAGGTCCTCCATCTCCCTGGCGAGGTCCCTGACTGTGTTGATCCTAGCATCAGATCGGCCGCGAAA
>Ga0307517_10006031_pt1 | contig 18051 bp, 19 predicted proteins | sample 23_EM_MG_FD_194515 | JGI IMG/M metagenome (GOLD analysis project Ga0307517, IMG submission 194515) | Populus trichocarpa ectomycorrhiza microbial communities from riparian zone in the Pacific Northwest, United States - 23_EM | ecosystem: Host-associated > Plants > Roots > Unclassified | place... | reverse complement strand
ATCCACATCCCCTCTGGTAGAGTAGTACAAGAGTCAAACAGAAACACCACCCTCTCAGTCACTGGCCGAATCGTCATCCGCAATGAATGGTCTTCAGCAAGAACAAATCATCAGTTCTGGTTCCCTTACGAGACGACGGTGACATGTCTACTCACGCATACTCGTAATCGTTGCTGATGACACTCGAAACCCACTCTTCGTCGATCTCTTGTGTTGGGAACCCCGCACCTCCGGCTAGACTCAACACAACGGGGAGTAACGCCAATCCGTGCAGAGCCCCAGAGATGATCAACGTCAACCACATTCGGAAATAATATACCTACGGGTCATCAGCGACGGAACCACGACAAATCTCTGGGAGCTCACCTCCAAGAGTTTCGACCTCGTCAAAGCAAGGACACTCATACCAATCAATTTGGTGAACGTAATTCCGGAAAGTACCTGGGCAGTTATCAGATTAGGTTCAAGGAACCCTGAGCAAGTCCGGTCGGAACAACTCACCGAAGGTCCCACATCAACCAGAGCGATTCCCATCCTCTCGTCCCTCTCCTTCTGCCCCGAAGGGTGATCAACCAGCAGGCCAGATCCCACATTCATAAAAGCCCTCGCAACATGAGCACAGAACTCCACCGCAATTCCCAACGAAATAATCAAATTTACCAAACTGACCGCGTTGAGGTTGATCCCCCAAACGCCCATCACCCCCATGACGGAGACAATCGTATGGCCAACAACTCCGGTCACGATCATTCCCGTCCTCCAAGATCCTAGCAGCAATGCAGTGACCATCAGCACAGAGGCAAGGCCAAGTCCGAGGAGTTCTTTGGTGATTCCGATGATGCGGAGGTATTGGTCAAAGTAGACGTAATGGATGGAATAGGGGAATACGGAGGTTCCAGTCTTCTCAGAAAGATCTTCCGAAATTCGGCGGGCTGCTTCCATCGAGTGTATGAAATCCGCTTGAGTGCGTAATGGGGAGTGGAAGGTTCTGAAATGCGATGCCTCAACTCCGCTGCCATCTTCCTTCAAAAATAACGCGGCTCCATATGAAGCTCGTCCAGCGAAGGGACAGTCTTCAGTCGTCGGTGCGGCTAGCCACTGTTGCAGATACTTCATGAACTCTTCTCCTTCAGGGAGTCCGTTCATGGTGATGTCCCACGCGGGTTCCCTATCCTTGAAACAAGGCTGGCAAAGCCGTTCCGAGTCCGTAGCCCGACAAAACACGGCTGGGTTACGTTTACGCACGCGACAGCAAGATTCCTTCGACGGATCCAACCACTGTAAGTAATCGTCGATCCATGAGGCAGTAGGTTCGGCAATGAACGATGAGTTCCTGCGTTGTTGTCGCTCCGACTCCAATACATTCGCCACGGAAAAGTCTTCACAAGTAGTGAAACGACCGCACAAGCCTTGCTGACCCACACGAACCGTCACGTCTGTGTCTCGAGATACGAAATATACTGGCGGGCCAATGTCCAGGTATTTCTCCATATCCTCGAAGTACTTGACAAGATATGACTCCGATGGTAACGCGAGCTTCTGATCTGTGAATGTGAGGTAAATCATTGGTTTTAGGCAAGACGACAAAATCACTGTACCAAGACCAAGCTGGATGTGTTGGATGGAAATCACGGAAAGGATGAATATTCCCAAAAACCCTATGAGGACAAATCCCTTCACGAACGGCTTCAAAAGCCAAGGGACGTATCGCCTCCGGATAAATTTGGCAACCGGTCCCAGCCCACTTGACTGGGGAACGTCGTGTAACATGATCCTCGGAGGGAACCTCAAACACGGGAAGCAATCAACTCTGTTGTCCTATAATCTCCTATCAGCCTTTCCTCAAAACAGAGGGATGTCGAAGACTACCTCGGCTCGACGCAGGTCCAGGGCTAAAGCGCTCACAAACACCGTCACTTGCAACAGTGCGTTTAGCAATACACTCCCCGCGGCGTACAAGGCAAAGTTCCGAACAGCAGGCATAGGAACCAGTGCTCCCAATGCGAATGCGATGGTTTCCGTGATAGTGCTCAACAGGATGGACGGCCCCATCTTCGCCAAAGTCCTCGCAACACGCTCCTCCGCCGAGAGATACGTCGGCACAGATGCGGTATCCGACTCCTCGTTCGTGGATTCTACCTGGGGACGGTGAACGGTGGAAGTGGGGGATATTGCTGAAAATCCAAGGGCGTTTGGACCGTGCATCTGATTTTGGCGGTCGAGCTCGTGGACGAGGATAAAGACGTTATCGACTCCAACGGCTAAAACGAGGAAGGGTATGACCTCCGCAATGATGAGTGTGACCTTGACTCTGATGGCGGAGAAGAAGCCAACAGAGGAGGCAACAGAGAGAATCACGAGCGAGATACCGAACAATCCGAGAGAAAATTTGGAGCGGATGAACGGTCCTCGGGGCAACCGTGGAAGGAGCGATGGTATATTTCTCGAGTCGATCGAATGAGTGGATGGGGAGACGCTTGACCCGGTCAACAGCTTGGGCAGGTTGACAGCCCATCGCTTCATTGCGGTGAAGAGTCCATCCTCGTCTCTAACGGCGGCCCCGCTTCCCAGAGTCAAAGAAACGTAGAAGAACATGGCCAAGTAAGATAGGACGACAATCCTAACGTCCATATTTGCACTCCTGTTCAATTCTTCTTCGAGCGAAACACCGGTGGAGAAGGTATACTCGAGACCGGCTTCCAGTGCTGGTCCTTGCATATCCAGCAAGTACTCCTTGAGCGTCCGTTCCCACTCCATCGCCCTCTCCTGAACTCCCATGTCCAAGGAATCGGACACAACGTAGTTTACAACTAATGCTTTGGCATCCAGGAACCGAGAGGGGTTTTCTGGATTGACCGGGACGCTACCCAACACATACTGTGGCATGAGCGGCTGCTGAAAGTCGGGTAAACATTCTGCGGGAGCATTGGCACAGTCGACGAAACGCTCGGTCCAAGTGTCCGGGTCGTACAGGTCGATGTCATTTTCAAACCATGCCATGACCGACTGTACCACACAGGCACCATCGGGTCCCGCAGGTTTGAAGCAGACGTCTTCGAGGGTATAACCGTTTGGTACGGACTCGAGGGCTCGAATATCCTTCTCGACACCAGCCCAGAATTTGAGATGGTCCCAAGACAGGACAGGACCCTTCTCTGAAGGTGAGGAAGAAGCGGAGGTGATGAAGATTTGTTGAGGTCGGTAGAAGGGTCCAAAGTGTTCGTCGAAGTACTCCTTCTGGATCTTGCTTTCAGAATCCGGAGCGACCCAAAGACGTACCGGATCCGTCTCGACTTCGAAATTCTTCCATCCGATGTTCAATAGTCCGACGGAAGTGAAGACGAGTGCGAAGGTGAGGTACGGATTCTCGGAAGCGAAGAAACCAAGGCGGAAGAAGGATTTTCGGAGGAAGTTGTTCAGCCGGTAGTGTCTCGGTTGAACTGTGTCGATCGGATCCAGCAGGGCAGCACCGCGACCGAGATGGCGAGATTCCGATTGTGACCTAACAGAATCGCCATCGACATATTGCTGTAGAGAGGACGCGCCAACAAGGCCCCGAGTGTGTGATCTCGGTGATAGGGGCGTCTGTTCCGAAGCGGCGTCTGGGGCAAGTGGAACACGCTCATACTTGCGATCTTTCCCGTAACGGGACTTTCGGAACGCGAACGTCACCAAAAAGCCAGCGACGACGAGCCCATATATGATTGTCAGGGAAAATGTGAGGCATGAGATGGTCCCAATACGGCATGAGGAAGCGGCGTCGGGAGGAGGCAGAGGAGGTAGTATTGTGCAGATATCCGGGCAATCGATGCACGTGCACCTGCTTGACAGGTCACGATCGAAGCAGTTCCGTGGTTCAGGATCGTATATCGCGAGCTCTGGAGGGTGTGTGGTGGGGAAGTCGATCTGGAATGGGCTCCCAACAGGCTTCTCATCTCCAAGGTATTTGATGAAGCCAGTATAACTCTTCGCCCCTCCACCAATCAAGTCCATCGCGTACCCGTTCGTTGCACCAAATTTGATATCCTTGCAACTGTCGAAGAACGCGCTTCCAAAGCCAGAACCGACGTGGAAGTCGACGGACTTGACAGCCGTTTGGCCGGTGCTTGTATTCTGCGTCGATGTCACTTGAACGAACGTCCCTTGGTCGGGATGGCAGGTGAATGCACAAAAGAACTCCCGGAAATTGTTCTTGCACGCCGGACAGGAAGCAATCATGAGCTCAGCTCGTCCGATGTTATCGCGGAGTGTCTTGAGTTGAGCCGATGTGCAACACACTGGCGTGTCTGCGTACTGTGGCCCACACATGTCCACGAGCATCTCGCGAGTGTCGTCATCCTCCGGCTGTTAAACCATAAGTTCAAAGATGTTGTATATGCAGCTAGACACGCACTTCCTCCGGTGGTCCGTCATACGGACAAGGTAGAGCAGCTCCGAACCATCCCTTGGTCCCACACGATCCACGCATCGCACATACTCCAGCCATGTCTGACCTGAAGACTGTCGTCATCGTAGTTTCGCGTTACTGGGAGCAGTATTATAGGCACTAGAGCCCCCAGAGTTGAGTGTCGCAACGGTTGGTCGCGGGTGTCGTCGGTTAAGGGGAGGTAGAAGGGGGGTATTGGTCGGGTTGGGTGGCAATGGTGTAACTCCCGACCCGGAATCGAGGGAAGGGTGGACGATTCCCACGATTGCTCACATCCACAATATCGGCGACCAAGGAGCTCCAGCCGTTTTCTGTGATGATTAGTGGTTCTGACGAACAGCAATGTCCATCACTGATGGAAGACAAAACAGCCTACCGACACTCAACTCTCCAGGATGTGAATTGGAAAACGCAAAGTCATGATAGCTGCAGTCACGGTCCCACTTTTTTTGTCAAAAATTTAAAATAGGGGTCGCACGCTCTTTCGTAACTAACTACCCACCTGTTTCTCAATCTTTACATGATTATGTTTTCAAGTTGCTCACCGAAGTACGCCCTCTGTTCAATTTGCCAATGATAGGACAGGAGGTAAATTTTCCCACAACCCCCCACACCTTTCCCGTTATCACCCATGGCCGCCATTTCCGCTACAGTGACACCAAAGTCTTCGACAGCAGCTAGACCGCGCAAACGTTTTGTCGGCTCAAAGGCGGGACCTTCCTCCAAAACCATAGCATCCTCGATCATTTCACATCAAGTGCCCCAAGATATCCTGGAGGATGTTCGACTCAACAATGCCATCATGGCTTTGCCCTCAAATTACTCATTTGAGATTCACAAAACGATACACCATGTTCGAAAAAACAAGTCAACGATGGTTGCGCTGCAGATGCCAGAGGGATTACAAATGTTTGCGTGTACGATTGCCGATATAATCGAGAGGTGTGTCCCGGAAAATGAGAGATTGGATGGCAAGGGCGACTGACCGTCCCTCTCCTTAGGTTTACGGACGCTCTAACTGTCATTATGGGCGATGTAACTTACGGAGCATGTTGTATTGACGACTACACTGCGGTCGCACTTGGTTGTGATATGTTGGTCCACTACGGACACAGCTGTTTGGGTGCGTCCTCATAGTATACACGTTGCTTACCTTCTTGCATACCACCGCTCCCTTAGTCCCCACGACGGAAACCACGATCAAAACACTCTACGTCTTCGTGGAGATCTCAATAGACTCGCGACACCTCCACCAATCTATCCGCATGAATTTCCCCGATGACCGGCAGGAGTTCCACGATTCCCTCCTCAAATCAGAAGACTCAGATAAACTTGTACCTGTTGGAGCTCACTTACCAAAACCCCGGCATCTCGCCGTGGGCCCGAGCAACCCTGGTGATCCTGTCTCGACAAGAGAACCGACCAAATTGGCTCTTGTGTCCACGATTCAGTTCGTGGCTGCGCTCCAACAATTGAAAGAGGACCTTTCGGCCGAGTTCGTTGAGGATCACGGCGCCTGGCCACCTCATAGACTAGAAAATGGAGAAGTCGGGGGGCAATCCGGGACCGGTCCGATATTCTCAAGGGGGAAATATGAAACCACCATACCGCGCTCAAAACCCCTATCCCCAGGCGAGATTCTGGGTTGTACCGCACCTCGATTGAGTGATGTCGACGCGCTAATGTAAACCCGCTTACGGATTAATGTTATCTATCGGTTCTAACCCCTCCCGCGCCTTTAACAGATACCTCGGCGATGGTCGGTTCCACCTTGAGTCTATCATGATCGCCAATCCTGCCGTTCCTGCGTTCCGATACGACCCGTATTCGAAGAAGCTCACGCGGGAACGGTACAACCACGCGGAGATGCAGGAAGTCAGAAATGATGCAGTGACGACGGCGAAGAAGAGCGTAAAAGCGGCCACTCAGGACGAGGGCTCAAGCTCTCTTCCGATGGGCTCGGATTCCCCGCTGTGGGGAGTGATTCTTGGTACCCTCGGTCGCCAAGGAAGTTTTAAGCAATTACAGGTAAGGTGGTCCCAGGGATTATGGATGAATTCATGCTCACAGTCCGTAGGCAATTACCAAACAACTGAAGGCGTCCTCTGTATCCATCCCTTACATGCCCATACTGCTTTCCGAGGTGTCTCCAGCCAAACTCTCCCTGTTCAACCCACATATACCCGTATTTGTTCAGACCTCGTGTCCACGACTGTCCATCGACTGGGGGTATGCATTTGACAAGCCCTTGCTAACTCCATACGAAACTTCCGTGGCGGTCGGAAAAACGCTTGGATGGATGGATGACGGTGATGCAAAGATCGCTGAGGAGAGGAGGTACCCCATGAACTTTTATGAAGCTGGGACTCCTTGGGCGATCGCCAGAGTGAAAGCGGAATACTGATCGCGGTTAGGGTAAAAGTAAGGTGGAGCACATCAAGTGACAGTCATGCATTTCATCGTAGTTATGCGTTGGACGGTGTATTGATCAGTCAGGTAGTACAGGAAGCAATCTGATAACCCTCGAAAGGGTTCTCGCCATTACAGCGTAACCGTAGCCGTAGGGTGGATGTGAATCAAACCCTAAGGCCTCTTTAGTGAATACGCTGAAACAACTAACCAAGCGAAGACGTACCCGTATGCAGCTTCTACCTCGTCGACGCCTGCACCGGAGAATGGACCAGGAGCGTCCCTAGGCACGGGACCAAATTCCTGTTCCTGGTCGTCGTCGACCGCACTGCCCTCGTCCCTATCCAAATCGAACGGTAGAACAGGACGGAGGCCACCGCCAGAACTGCTCCTCCGTGTACTTGCAGGACTCTTTGCAAGCGCAGCCATAGTCTTGGGGCTCATATGCTCCCAATTGTTCCTGTTCTCATCCGGAACGCCTCCATCCTCCCGACTCGCATCCATGGAGTCCATCCGAGTATCGTCCCCGAGCTCACCGATAGAGACGATCGACTCGCTGTCGCTGATCCCATCCGCGATGTCCGTAACGAACTCCGGAACTTGCAGCCTGTGCCATGCCGACTGGGGTTGTCCACCGTTTTGGGTACTGTCTGGGTGGGGGGTGGTAGGTTCGTCATGCCATCCGAGGTCGGAGAGGTACTCCTCGTACTCCTCCTCAAAGGCGATGTCCTCGGTTATGTATGGCAGGAAAATACTTGGGTCGGGAGCTTGGGCGCGGAGGGGTGGGAAGACGTCAGCTTCGACCACGTTTGGTGTACCAACGGGTCGTATGAAACCCGCAATCTCTGGGCCAGGCTGGAGACCATCCAGGTGCTGGGAAATGCTCATCGACCGATGATGATGCGTCTTCTGAGATTGGTTGCTGACCGAACCATACCGTTTGTTATTGTCTGGGTAAAGCGTGTCATTGCCACTGACATTCAACCATGGAAATGAAACTCACAGAATTTGACAAGGTGTCTAAGCGCATGTTCTTGTCCCTGGCAGCACCATGAGTACGGTTTAAAAAAATTGTCCGCGAGCCGATGGTTACCTGTCCTTCGGCAAGGTCGTCCACCTCGTTCCCGCTCAACCATTCGTCCCTTAAGTCCGGTCGGCAATTAAGATAGATTGCGGTAATGACCTGCATGTTGGCTAATGTTCCGATGTGAAAAATAAACCGATCAGCTCGGGACACGCTCTCAATTGACGCCGGAAAACGAGGGTGGCAAGTGGAAGAGGGCAAAGAGCCGGTACTCACATTGTCGCCATTTTCGTCCACAAAAAGGTACTTGACTCTTAATGAGTTTCAAGACATGAAGCTGGAGCACGGGGTGTTGGACTTTCAGTATTCGTTTCAGAACCGCCTGGTGGTGTAATCTTAGCGTCGAGCTGCTACCACGAGTCGGAAATTGAAAACACGCTTACAGAGCTCTTGTACTGGACCATCATCCGGATTCTGTGCGACCGGTGTTTCGACAATTTCTGCATGATTTTTGCGAAATTGATTGTCGCAAAGAAATTCCTCCACGAGAAATCCGTCAAGAGATCTATCTCCTCTTCATTTTTCTGCCCATTTGGCAGAATGGTCGTTTTGACCACCGCCTGTCGTGGGGGTTTGAGCATATGGTCTTCGGGACGCATGGCGAGTGGGTTGTGCGAAAAGTGCAGTTGGCAGAACTGGAAGAAGCTGGGGTAGGGTGGGAGATCAATAGAGGCCGGGTAAGTGGTATACGTTGGTCTTACTTATTTTCCGGGGCATCAGCTTTGGAAGCTACTGAGACAGAAACCTCCTGCAGGCCGAACATCTTGAGGATGAGTAACAAACAGTTTGTGTCTAGGAGATGCTGTCCGAGATGATGGAACTTCATAACATCTGGAACAATACTCATCAAACCATGCAGTTCAACCAAGACCAACAAACCTACGAGAGACCTTGAACCACTTCAAGGTTAACAGGATAATTGCGGAGACAGCTTTTGAAGTGATCTCCCTGTGTCTAATGACGTCGATCTCGTCTATCGATGGGGGTGGCATGGGTGGCTGCTCTTGTGCCGCTAGAATAAGATGGTCAACCTTCGCCCCCTGGCCAAGAAAAGAAACATGACCGCACGAGATAACATTCCGGGGGGGAACCCGTTTGGGTTGGCTGGCTGCTGTTGATTCGTAGTCGCAGAGACAGTGGCCAGCAAGAGCTTGAGAAGAACCATGACCCATCCCGGGAGGAAAGGCAGGACCGCAGCCTAGATGGCAATCAGCCCACCTAGACGTCGGAATAGTCGGGGGAATCGCACATAGATTTGTTCGATCCTCTTTAACCTCATCAGGTCCTCCTTTCTCTCCTTCGCCCTCCTCCTTTCTGAGTTTGAGTCGGCTCTCTTTAGCGCAGCCTCTGCTTCTGTGATCTTGGCATCTAGAAGCACGACGTCTGGAAGCAGACTCTCCCCCGACTCCTCGTCCTAAACGACGGATTCGGTCATTCACATCACATAGCGCGTGGAGCAGGGAAACCCACCGATTGCTGTGGTCTACTATCTGCAATCACTTCCGAACCGGGCATAAAGTCTAGCCCGCTCTCCGCACTCATGCATTCTTCTCGCGCCCGCCACATTTGCCACAATGAAAGACTCACGTACATGTGCTTGTGATAGAGTTTATCGGCTTCGTCAATGGCAAAGGGAACCAAACGCCCATCTCGAGCATCGCGGTAACCACCATACGTTGCCCTCCTGGAGAAAGGAAATAGGAATGGCCTATTCTGGTCGGTCTGATATTTTTGCTTGTTTGGTTTAGGACTGGGTGGAGGGGAAGGTGCCGGTGTCGCTGATTGAGGGATGCCAGGCCGGAATTGCATCCCGCCCGGTTGTTGGTGTCCGCCAGGATGGAACCCGTGTTGGTTGTTGTGCATATCCGCGTCAACGTCGTGCTCATAGTGGTGCCTCACTGGTATGGGGGAAAATGCTTCTGCAAGTTTTGAGGGTGTGACGGTAGTTGGGGTGAAGGCCGTTACAGTAAGCGGGTCGGGGGGCGAAGTAAAGGTTGGGTATTTCACGGATGTTTCCTGGCGGAAGATTTCAACATCCAGAGGGGAGGATTTAATGTTGACACCTGATAGGGGGTCAGCGTCGGGGTTTACAGTGGATGAGCGTAAGCTGTTTGGCAAACCTCCTTCTGAGGTTGGTGGCAGGCCGGCAACCTCTCGTGCAAGCTTCTTAACTCGGTACAGGTCTTTCATCCCACCACAACACGCAAGGAGCGTTTTCCAGAGGACAAGGAGGAGCTACCACCCCCCGGACGAATGAGAAAAAAAAGCAGATCAGACACCTTGTTGACGTACCTTTTTCACTGGATACCCTTTTGCACTCTTATCACGGAGTCCAGAAACAATGCTGATGAGGTAAACGGGCAGTGGGGGATCCAGGCTCACTGAGAAGACACATGTGAAAATACCACGATTAGTGCTGTGATATGCGCTTACTCAATTCGTCGGCAAAATCGTCGTGACCCTTGAATACTTCGATGATGTGATACAACATGCCAAGGTAGACGGAGAGCTCCGTGGTGACCTCTTCTAGGATGTCCGCACGGTCCTGGGCCGAAATCTGGAAATGGGCAGCATCTTGCTCCGAGAGACTGCTGTAGAATGTGTAAGAAACGCGTTAAGACAGCATGGATTAAGAAATTACCGACCAGAGGAGGTCGTGCTTTGAGCTGGCAATCTTCATTGCTTCGATTATGTTCGGTAGCCCATTCGCGCTGCGGACGATTTTGCAATTCTCAAAGATCCAATGTAGTTGATCCTCCGGAGATGAAGTTTCGGCAAAAGTGCCTGCACAAGTTTTGAGTACCCCGACGCGTGATATCACGATGAGGTACGATACGGACCTTGCAAGACGTAAAGAAGCCTGCGGGCGTTGGTGAACCTGATCTCGGCGTCGCGGTGTTCTAACCCCTCGATGAGGACCTCTACGTGCGCCTTGCGTTGTGAGAGTGGGCTCCTGGTCCATTCTAGTATGAATTTGAAGCGTGTTCTGCAGGTGAGCGGAGGATAATCGATGTACCTCCGGAGAAAGAACCCTCCCAAGCCTTGAGGTTCTCGGCGACCTGGGGCATCTCGACGTAGGAGTAAAACTCGTCAATCTCATTCAGGACGGTGTCCTCATCCTCGTAGCGAAAGTCATAGGAAGCTTGCTACTTAGTAGCCCGTGTCAGATTAGATTTGAGTATCTGTACTACAAATACCTTCGGCTTTGGCACAGACCCAACCATGCTACGGAGCTGGCCAAGGGTGATTGAGTCCAGACCAAGGTTTGTGGGCTGGCCAGGGGCATTTTCGGGCTGCATCTGGCGGGGTGTGTTGTGGAGTTATCGTCTGTTATGGTTCTCGGTAGGCTGAGGGGGCCGACTGCCACGTGGTCCGGGTGCCACCACGCAGTGGCTTTTTTTATAAGGCTCAACAGTTGTTCGCTCTTCCCAAGAACGTCTCCTGGGTCCGCCGTCGTCCTCCCCGTCGTCGTCGCCCAACCTCGCTCCGTTTCCTCAACTCTCTACGCGTTTCAGGAAAGGAGTAGACTGTGTCAGCCTTCTTCCCGGGATCTCTCTCTTCCCTAGGACACCCTGTCTGTGACTGCCACTGTGCCAGTCCAGCCAAAAAATCGTCAGAGGGGCACGCCTTCGCTGTGCGTTAGCCTCCAGATCCCAGTCTATTCTTCCCCTCTCCCATCCTTTTCACGAATTTTTTCACGACCCTCTTCCGCCTTTTCCGTCTCTTTCCTCTCCCTTGTCTCTGTGGCACTCCTTCCGAGTGCCCCCATTGATCACTGTCAGCCCTCAAGTCTCTAGCGTACCAGCCGCAGGAGCCTGAGAGACAGACAGTCCAAGTCCTTCCTTTGCCAAATGCCAGTCCCCGTCCCACCTTACTCCCGTCCACCACCCCACTCCGCTGACAAACTCAAGCGTCACTCGGACCCGACAAGATACACCTCTCTTCCATCCTCCTACTCCCTTAACTCTCTCGATATTCAGCGCCCTGCCTCTCATCGTCCCCATCGCATTTGGGAAGAAGAGCCTCCCATTTCTCACCCGGGTTTTCCTCAAGGGTTGACCACCGCGGCCAACGCGGGCGTCATTAAAGGAGTTCGCGCGCAAGCGTGTCTTCCGCCCATCACTTCTCTTGCTCGTCGTAACAGGCCATACGCACACGGCCGCCGCCACAGTTCGGGAAACATGGTAACCAACCTTTCCGCCTTCACGTCTTCGGCGTCCACCTTTTTCACAACTGACCCACTTCTGACTCAGGCATACGGGGCCATCCACCATCACCCTGAAGATGATGATATGATGAACATCAGCCCGATTGAGAGCTACGACAAGATTTTCGCTAGGAAATTTGGATCGTTCAGTCCCCTCCTGGAGGACCCATCGCCGGACCCCAACCAGTATGATTCGGGCTCCAGCCCTATCGGACCCGTCACTCCCACCCCGTTTGGAGACTTCATAGATCGTGCTATCACCACCAATCACGTCGAGCCCACCATCGATCCGACATACCCCGATTTGGGTAGGCAGTCTTATACTGTATATCATGGCAATCAGCAGCCACAGTACGGTCAGGTGAACCAGATTATCCCCAAACAATCCCCTCGGAAGCAGGTCCCCACGGTCACTGCCCCACCGCCAACTGCGACTACGGAGTACCAGAAACTCGTGGACCCTCTTTCCGAGTGGCTCGCCTGCTATGTCTGGCGAGTTTGCTCCACTGGTGCGGGATTGCCTTCTCATTTTGTCCGACCCTCGTAAGTTTTTTTTTGAGTCACATGTATTTCGGAATTGACAGGATCGCTTAGGTCATTCCCGCAACGATTCCCAAGAGCACCTCCGGCGTATCTTGCAGTATCCATCCGTTCGTTGCTTTTGTCGACGCTGTTACAACCATCAGCCATCCTTTTGTCCTTGTGGTACATCACGCGGTTGCCTGTGTATATTGGCTCCGTATCATTTGGCTCAGAACTGATCGAGGAGCACCAATTCCGCCACGAACTTTTTGGTGAAGACGAGCGTCCAGTCGAAGCTCACATCCCCTTCAGAGTCTTCCTTCTCGGTTGTATGTTGGCCAACAAGTGGCTTGATGACCATACGTTCTCGAACAAGACTTGGTAATTACCCCTTAACCCACTTACGTCAAGACCGCTCTTCTAATCTTATCAACAGGCAATCGATCTCCAATGTTCCCGTTCGGTTCTTGAATCGTCTCGAGTCGTCCGCTTTGGCTATCTTCAGCCACGATCTTTCGATTTCTCCGCAGCAATGGGTTACGTGGCTCTCGCATTTAAGCGGCTATCATTCGTCCCTTTCCTCGGCAGCCCAACAGCCCATCGGTCGGCCATCGGCGAATCCCCATCTCATAATCAAGAAGGCCCTCGACGAGCTTCTTCACATTCCCGCCGAAGCTCCCCGTCGTAATGAAACTTGTTCTGTCATCCTGCCTCCGGGCCCAGTGTTCATTGGTCTTGAGGAACGCAGAAGGGAACACGCTGCAAAGGAGGCCGCCACGGAGCAGAGCAACAACGAAATATTGGACATCGACCTAGATGAGGATGGCCCATTGCGTGAAGAATATCTCCCCAAACGGCGAGTCAGCAATGCGAAAGACACGGAAGCCCCTCGTATGGCTTTCAAACCCGCCGCACATGGACGAATGTTGCCCCCCCCTGCCAAGTGGAGCCCTGAGCACGACGAGCCAATAATGTGGTCTCACAGCCGCCCCGTTCGGTCTTACCTTGCTCCACAGCCGCCGCCGAAGCGCCAACACATCTTTGATCCCATCTGGGGCTCCACGCGCGAGGAGAAATACGAACACACTCTCACGTACGGATATGATCCCCTCAGTGCCGTCCGTTCGACATATGAGTATAGGGACCCTTACCTTGGTAACCCCCGCTCCCAGTCTTACGGGGTTTTCCCTGAATCCGTCATGCCACCCACATATGGTTATGGCCCGCTCGTGCCAATCGAGAATCAGCGACTTCACAACTACCAGCCTGAACCCTATGGACGGTACCAGTACCCCTTCATGGGTGAGGCGTACGGTATTGCTTGATCGCATCGGCCGCCACGAACACCCCCACTCACCTCTCCCCGAGCCCTTCTCCAGTTCTTGATTCATACTGCTCCACCTTCCATTTTCCCTCGCGTCAGCCTTGATGATCCGCTGGATACGCTAGGCGTTCCAGTCGTCAGAGCTGATTGCCACTCCCTTGTTCACCGGCGACTGCCACGGCTCCGCCTACGTTGTATCATTTTTTTCGACACCGGAGTGTCCTCGGCCTCATAGAACTCTTCTCCTCACCTTATGTCTCTTCTCTCTGCTGTCTCAACATCTCGGTTTTCCCTCGTCCCATCGACCCCTTTTATCCGATCCGACGACCTGCCCACGTTGTGCGACATGACAGTCACACAACTTCAATGTTCATACACTCATCTCGCCGACCATATTGTCATCACTCCAGTCGGTTTGCCTTTTTCTCATCCTCGCCAGTTTACTGCGGCACTCGGTACATATCCAGAAAACCCCACGCGTCCCATATCTTTTCACACGCACAAGTCATCCGGTACCTCTCCTTCCCGCTCGCCCCAACCATATTTATCCACTCCGACCCCAAACACGAACACTACGCTTCTCTAAAGGAGATGCTCTTCCCCTCCCTTTTGGTTATCTTCCAGGAGGTTTCTTGTGGCTTGGCCCTATAGATCGTGTTTGCGCTCCCCCGTCGTGTGCCTTGCTGCGCCACGGGTTGTGGCTCGCGGACTTGTACTATACTCTTCGTCCATTTTCGCCTTCCCTCTCGGTATCTCAAGGCCAGCATTCCCCGTCGAGATTCTTGCCCGACCTTCTTTCACTTTTATCATATGGACAACATACCTTTCTCTCCATTGTTTGCCACGCTGATTTTGTTGCAACCCCGCTTCCTGGTTTTTGAAACCTCCTTTAAGATCCACTTCACACCCATATAACACTCAGCAGATGCTTCTCCACGTTTCTTCTATACGCCGCTACCTTCCCCATCTTTCTACGCTCCCGCCACACGTTTTAATCACTTCTTCTACGTCTTTCGTTTGTATACTTTTGGTATGTTTTTTTCGGCCACACTCGGGGTTTTTCCAGTTCTCGTCTTTTTGGTCCCCGCAACCCTGTGCTCTTGACCGGTGTATTTGTGTTGATTCGCGAGAGCGCTCAGTATACTATATGCTGAGCGCATTTCCTCCAACCCTCCACCTATGACCCTAACGCTTGTCCCCTATTCCCGAGGTGGATAACAATCTTTCCTGATCACCGATCACCCGTACACAAACACCACACGATCTGGCCCACCTTACTTGAAGCGGCCCTGGATCCGGACTCCCGAGTCATCAATGCTAGCTTGCAGCCGACCTCTCCAGCTCATCCTGCCGTGTGGAAACCCGGCCTCCGCACCACCCTTCCGGCCCTATTAATCTACACTTTATTGACTTGTCTATTCGATGTTGTTCGTTGCTTTATATCCAGCGTTCTCTTCTGCTTCTTGCACATATATGCAATTTTGCGGTAATAATGTCCTCTATGCCAAACGTTAACTTTACGCTTTCAACATCCCCTATTTTACACCCCTATCAGTTTCCTCCTTCGAGACCTTCGCAGGATGAGGTCCGTTCTGTCTGTACGTAGTTCTGTCTGTACGTACTTCGTGTCTTGGCCAAGTAGATACGAAAACCAAGTATAGACTCTCTTTCCAGATAAGGCTGGAGCGATAGCACCGCCAATGTGTTGAAAAGTCTAAGTTTGAGGCAAAGTTTGAGCGAAGGCAGCTTAAGCGGGTCCGCGTTCGTGAAACGATCCACGCCACGGGGTCCGGGGGGCGGGGTCGGACGCCTAACCACCACGAGGCCGCAGGCGACTGGATGGACCTCCCCGACAAAGCCGACAAAAAGCCAGCGTGGAAGGAACGAAGGTGAGATCGGGATGACCTAGACAACCAAACGTCCGATATGTTCATTTCTCTGAGTTTAAAGTTACGCGAGCCTCCCGTTTCTTCTTTCGCTGGATCTCGGCCGATTGTGCGGACCAGTTCCTACCACGTTGGGGCGTCCTCTCGAATACGCCGTTGAGAGGCCCAAAGCGGTCCCAAGGCAGGAGGATGTAGGCCAATTTAGATTCTATGAGACCCTGTGGGACCTAGGCAATATATTAACGAGGTCCAATGATGCGTTCGGTAACTCGTATGACTTACGGGACCGAACCAATTGCTATCCTCTGAATGGAATGGTTCATCGCCTTCGACCCAGATGTGGCCAGGTGGGATTACAACTTCCTCAAGGGGGTATGGAGGGAGCGTCTTGACCTGTGATCACGAGTTAGAATTCATATACGCCCGTACATTTCATGGAATAGAACACGTACGGTGTCTCCTGGCAAGGCGATTACGCGCTTCACCAGCATTAGTCTAGGATTGATCGGCGAGCTGAAAAAACGTGCAAGTGTGAGAGAACCGAATGGATGGGACGTATTTCAGACGTACTACAAAGCCACTACATCATCTCTCTTGTATTCGTGACGTATCTTGGTTGAGACGCGGTCGAAGAGGACCAGGTCTTTCCCGAGCGAAGAGTCGGGATTCAAGGTAGGCTGAGCGACCCACCGAATACGAAGAAATGTCAGTCAAAGGGATCAGATATTGATGTCCGTGTCGCGCACCTGCATACTCCTCCCGTTAACGTACTTAATGGTATACCCATAGTGTGTGAATGCCACGCAGAGTGGGGACCAGTATAAGACGCGAAACGTCCACTTCAGGGGCGGCCTGTCATGCACATACTGTTTGGATGCCTTGAACAAGCCGCGCAGACAGTTCAGGCGGACGAACATCCAGTACCGCACCCTACGTCCGCCGTCTGAGGAAGGTGAATGTAAATGGGATGACCTCACAAGTCGATCGGGTTTGTGAGCGAGATGTTGATGGCAAACAACAACAAACAAAGATTTCCTTCACTTCTTCCTTCCGCGAAAATCATGGTATGGCCGAACGAGTATTCAGAGATGTGTGGGTACTGATCCGTCCCGACGCAGCTTCGTAGGCAAGCTCGTGAACGACGACAATATGTCTACGCGAAGTCCATGGAAGCTCAGGAACGCTTAACGTATGAGCGGAAGAGACAGCTGAAGGAAGCCTTGGCTAGTGGAAAACCCTTGCCCACAGAACTCCGAAAGGATGCTCAACAGCTGAGTAAGGAGCTGGCATTTGACGAGGCTCAAGTCGGTTCGTGGGCGTTTTACTCGAAACTATCTCATTTAATTGAACGGCGCATAGAACCATCTACACATGTCGACAATGAATACTATAATGCCGGGATAATGGACCCCAAAATCTTAATTACAACATCAAGAGACCCAAGCTCGAAGTTACTGCAGTTCTCAAAGGTTAGATTTTCTTCGCGAGCGATCGACGGTCAGTTGACATCGAATCACCGGTAGGAAATGCGCTTGGTTTTCCCAAACTCCTACCGGATAAATCGAGGAAACTACGTCGTAAAAGAGCTTGCGGATGCTTGCAGAGCAAACGGTATCACGGATCTAATTGTTCTCCACGAACATCGAGGCAAACCAGGTGGTTACCCTTCATCTTAGAGCCTCAACCACAAGACTGACCGTATTCCCATCTGTAGATGCGATGATCGTTTCTCATTTTCCTCATGGTCCAACTGTCTATTTCTCCCTCCACAACGTCCAACTTCGGCATGACATAGAATCTTACCAAAACTCGACCGTTTCTGAACAATACCCTCACCTGATATTCGACAACTTTTCGTCTCGTCTCGGTACACGGTTACGAGACGTACTGAAGTATCTCTTCCCGGTACCAAAAGAAGACAGCAAGCGGGTAATGACTTTCTCGAACAATGACGACTTTGTCTCGTTCCGGTATGACTCATATTATGTGTGCTCGTGGATGTGACGCTTACAAGTGGCCAGACACCATGTATTCGTAAAAGTACCGCCAAAGCAGGTCCAACTTGCTGAGGTTGGGCCACGGTTCGATATGAAACGTAGGCCACCCTGGTTAATCCTAGCCTTCAAGTTTCTGACCGTCTCACTCAGCATACGAAATCCGCCAGGGTACGCTAGAACAGAAACAGGCAGAAAG
>Ga0307517_10006030_pt1 | contig 18054 bp, 11 predicted proteins | sample 23_EM_MG_FD_194515 | JGI IMG/M metagenome (GOLD analysis project Ga0307517, IMG submission 194515) | Populus trichocarpa ectomycorrhiza microbial communities from riparian zone in the Pacific Northwest, United States - 23_EM | ecosystem: Host-associated > Plants > Roots > Unclassified | place... | reverse complement strand
AAAACTATTATTTTAACTCTCTCTCTCTCTCTCTCTCTCTATATATATATATATATATATATATATATATATATATATATATATATATATTCAAAGGTGAGTTACCCTTGAAAGTATTTTGTCATCTCACTGATTCATTTGTCTATAACCGTAACCACACTAATTACACAAGGAGCCGTATGTATCTATGTGCTGTCATGGAATTTTCTGTCAGTGCGAACGGCGAAGAGATGTTCTCTTTTTTAAGATTCACTGTTTTCTTGTCCTTGGTGGTCTTAATTTCTTTTTATTCTTCAATTTTCAGGTCATACACCCATTTGATGCTCAAGCTGAAGGGGAGTTGAGTCTATCTGTTGATGATTTTGTTGTGGTCCGGCAGGTACTTTCTCCACTGATCATGCCTTTGATGACCCATAGACTGTTATATGTCACGCTATCATTTAAGACAAAACTTGGAAATTGAAAGCATAAAATAGTTGCAAAAAGAAAAGTCCCTCTCTAGCTACAAAAGAAAAAAAGTCTGCAAGATAAAGTAGTGGCTAAAATGTTTTTACTAGTGCATTATTCTGGCCTCTGGGAAAATTTCAGATTCCCGTCCATGCCTCAAGATAATTTGTCCATGTCCCAGTATCCCATGTGTAAACATGTTTGTAGGGTTTTTTTTTTCTTTTTCCTGTTCTGATCAGCAACACATGGTAGTTTGAAGTATATTCTATTTCTTTTCATTAGAGCTCTGCCTAGTTATGGTTTTATCTTATGTTAGTTTACATTAGAGCTCTGCCTGTAAAATGATTTTGCGCCAAGGCTTTTACGAGGATAGATCTTGGTGCTTGCAGTTGGCAGTTTTCTCCATTAGAAACCCAGAAACTCTTCTTCTCTTTTGTCGAGCATCATCACAAACACACGATGGGAATTCATCTGCATACCACTATCTATTGATTGTTGAATATCCTTAGTTCTCATCATTGTCTCTGTCTTCATTGATTTACTCCGGGAGATGCATCTTGAATGCAAATACATGTTTCAGAATGAGCACCAACTTTTTCCTCTCTAACATCCCCTTTCTTTACTTTTTGTTGATAATATCAAGGTGGCTCCAACAGGTTGGTCAGAAGGAGAATGCAAAGGCAAGGCTGGATGGTTTCCCTCTGCCTACATAGAAAAGCATGAAAACTCACCTGCAAGCAAGACAATGGAAGAAAGCTTAACTTCTTGATCGAAATTGTTCATGTACAGAAGATGTATATGTCCTGTTTATATTATAGTCCAAATCTATGCAGGAGCGGGCTACCTCGGTGAGCGAGTTATTGAAAGCCATTCCTTCTGGCATGGTTTTATTTATTTTTGTGTTCAGGGAAATAAGGCCAGTGAGCAGCTTGTACTGAATGTGTACCTGTTCATCTGTAGTAAATTTTGTTGGATAATAAAACGCGCCCGCTTGGGTTAAGCTATCTTCTAAATTCAAGCAAGTAATCGCAAGTTCTTCACCTTAAAAATACCTAGACTGTTAGAATTTGCAGTAGCTACACGGTTAAGAACTCTTTCCTTGTTTTCTTTGTTAAGAAAATAAAAATAAATTGATGAAGGGACTAATTAAGTCATAAATGATTATTTTTTTCCCGATAATGATGATTAATTGCAGTTATTGAGATATTACGATCTTTTTAAAAACATCATAAATAATAATATGACAGTCTAATTAATTTTAATTTAGTGAGTGAAGGTAGGTATTGCAATAATAGAATTATTGTGGCGAGTCACATCTTACCTCATCGTATTTGAGTCGTCCCTCACCTCACCAACGGTCACTCTTCCACTCACTCTCTTGCACGCATGTCGTTCCTCTGCACTACGAATCTCTCTCTACACCCCCATCCTCAATTTCTATATCCTAACCCTAACCCTAAATCCCCAAAATTTCTCCTCCAGTTCCCCGCAAAGCCCCCAATCCTCAGATTCTCCGGCCACCGGACCATCTCATTCCGTTCCCCGGCGAGACCAACAACATCCAGCCAGCATCCTTTCACATGGCTTCAAATCGCAGCCACCTCCGCCGTTCTCTTCTTCGGCCTCAATGTCCAGGCCTGCCTTGCAGCCTCCTCTCCTTCACTCCCTGCTAACACCATCGTAGCAGCACAGGAGGAAAGTACAGTAGATCAAGGTGGTGGATTTTAGTTTTTACAGTAACTAAGTTTTCAGGATTTGTTTTGTTTCTTTTCTTAATAAATCAATTGCTGCTCTTTTTGATGATGATGATGAATACACAGACGATGATGGTGGTGTAGAGAGAAATGTTGATAATGTGCAAATGAATGAAGATAAGGAATTGAATGCTGCTGAATTTGAGAATTGGAAGTTGAAAACTTTCGCGTTGTCTGTTCCTCTTAGAATTGTTGCTTTGCGTGGCTCTGTACCTCCTTCATGGATCAAGGTTCCCAAATTTATATAGTAATTGAATTTCTTTTGCTGTTTACACTTCTGGGTAGTTTTATAACTTAATATACATCGAGAAAGTTCGACTTTATTGCATTAAGATGCTAGTTTTAAGAATGATTTTAGTGCATGCTTTTTCCCGATAAAGGCTAGAAGAAGTAAAAGGGTTTTTGTTTAGCAGAAAACATGCAGTGGTTGCTATTTATAGTACTACTACTTTTTGAACTTATGTGGACTTATGATTGGGAATCTTGTAGGATTTTATTCAGTCTCAAGGAAGAAGATTGAGGTTTCGTGTGAAGTACCTTGGAAGCTTGGAAAACATTTTTTCTGACATATCTGCGTCCTTTAACAAACGTAATATCGGTCCCATGTCAACTGTGGCTTCTGATATTGTTAGTGTTGGTGATTCTTGGCTCAGTTTTGCAATTAAAAATGCTATAATTGAGCCTGTGAGAGGGGTAGAAGAGCAAGATTGGTTTAAAGGCTTAAGTGACAAATGGAAGGTAAGAATGCGACCAGTCTGTGTTCTTACTATTAGAATTTGTTTTTCTTGTTTGAAGAGATTTTTTATAGTTCGTAAATCCTTTAGGCATCATGATAGTTGAGTTACACTAATGATAGTGGAGTTACGCTAATTCTTTTTTATTGATATAACTCTCTAACTGGCTTACAGCAATGGGTGGCTGTATTAAAACAAAAGAAATCCAATTCAGTTAAGTCGTCCCTGGGAAAAAAGCAGAACAAGAGGTTAAAAAAGAAGAAGCTAATTTAATGAAAGTTGTTCACTGGATGGAATGGCCTGCACTAGTTATATTGTACTTTTTTTTTTTTTTTTTTTTTTTTCAATATTCAATGCCACTGCACTTTATCTACGTCTAGAAATGCTATTACCCTAATTTGCAATGTTGGTGTAGCTTGCAATTGAAATTTTAAGATAGCATAATTATTGTTAATATGCTAGATATTCCACTAATCATGTCTCAGGTATACCTGCGCAGGAACCATGAGGGAGAAATAGATCCCGAAGGTGAAATATGGGCTGCACCATATCGATGGGGCAGCATGGTTATCGCCTACAAGAAAAGTAAATTTCAAGAGCATAAATTGGCTCCTATAGAGGTATTCTGTCTGACATTTTTCCTTCTTCATGGGGCAAGGCCTAAGCATCAAAATGTGGCATGTGCTTGTTAAACATGAAGAGTAGTTTTTGGGCTAGATTTTCCTTAGGTGCCATTAGATTCCTTTAAACTATTCTTATTTTCATTCCCTTTTTCTCTATTGTAAATGAAGATAATGTTGTAAATTTTTCAAATTTTTATGTATGAAAGTAATAATGGGCAGGGATCCCAGGACATTCCAATACGAGAGGTGGATGACAATTTGGATGGGGAAATTTGGCATTATGTCATCTCCTGGCTGTTGCTCTATTTTAAAATTTAAGCTCCTATAGTTTTATTTAGCTAGTTCATTGAGAGTTTGACCATGTATAGCACATTCTATTAATATAGCCATTGTTGCAGGATTGGGCAGATCTGTGGCGGCCTGAGCTTGCAGGGAGGATTTCAATGGTTGATTCTCCTAGAGAAGTTGTTGGTTCAGTTTTAAAGTATATGGGGGCATCGTACAATACAAAGAATATTGATTTGCAAGTTCCTGGTGGGAAGAATGCTGTCCAGCAGAATCTGGCATTGCTTGGGAAACAGGTAGCTAAGAGTTGATTACTGCATCTCATGCTTCCCTCGTTTAAATAAAAATGGAATTTGCAGGGGATTCTTAACTGATAGGACAACTCAAAGAGTTTTGTATGTATGATTCTATGGAAACTCCTGTTGAACAAGGGAAAAGTAGCTCTTAGATTCTTCAATGTGGTTGAACTATGTCCTAGTTTTGTTGTGGCTGCTTCTGTTAAGGAAAATGTTCATTTTTATTTTGATCTCTGATGTCTCTGTGTGGATGCAGTAAAGTGTGATTTTCTGAATAGGTTAACCAGAATTGTAGCATGCTAGGTAGTGGACCTTGGTAATTTGGATTTGTAGGGTATGATCTGCAGTTCTCTCTTTTTTATTCATTTGTTTTTTCCATTAATTTAGTAACCCAACCTTGTAATAACATCTGACTGCAAGAATTAGATAAAAGCTGCATAATGAGCAATTTATACAAATAATCAAATAGGTTTAAAATGAAGAAATAATTAAAATATGAACTAAGTTGTCAAAATGAGGGGCTGACTTGGCTTAATGTACCTTATAGTTAAGGTTTTTCTGTAGGACCCTGAATTTTTTATATAAGAAATGTTGCTGCCTGAAAAGTAATACTCCTAATTTTCACATTTCTTGGCTCTATATAGGTTCGACTATTCGACAGTATGTACTATCTGAAAACATTTAGCATGGGAGATGCATGGGTTGCTGTTGGGTGGAGTAGTGATGTTCTTCCCATTGCCAAACGCATGTCTAATGTTGCAGTTGTAGTCCCCAAGTCTGGAACTAGCTTATGGGCTGATCTATGGGTATTTTCCAATTCATCCCATTATGTATTAGATATTCACTTTTCAATGTTTCTTGGATTTAAATTGAAATGTCATTTTCAAATTTAACTATGGCTATATAATTTATGATCCTGTCATGCCCTGCTGATGCAATTGATGGTTAAGATAGGCCATGGTGATTGACCCTTTAACCAACTCTGAACAATGGCAGTTGTTGTACATGCTTTATTCAGAAGTTTTTATTCATTTTGCAGGCAATCCCAGCTGCCACTAAACTTGAAACAAACCAGATCGGGGGGCGAATCAGGGGACCATCTCCTCTAATCCATCAATGGATAGAGTTCTGCTTACAAGCTGCTAGAGCACTGCCTTTTAAGCAGGAGGTAATCCCGGGTGCAACTCCCTCTGCCATCGAAAACTCTGTCATTGAAGTCCCAAAAGAGCTTACCAAGGGTAAGCCAAAACTGGACACGAATCTTATTGCTGGAGTACCCCCACCTGAAATCTTGACTAAGTGTGAGTTCTTGGAGCCATTGCCTGATGCAACTTTGTCAGACTATAAGTTGCTTATCCGTACTATGCAGATTCCTGATCCTGGTTTAATCCACAGAATACAGCATTATATCTTGTCAACAATTCATACTTTTAGATTAAAGCAGCATCCAAAGGTAGCATAAACCAAGTACATCTCTTTGAAGACACTGTACATTTATTTGATAGAACAGAAACAGCTTTAAACTGCTAATACGTGGTTTTAAACCACAGATCATATAATTAACCCTGTTTAATAATTAAATTCTTGTACAATTTGTTTAGAAGATTATCAAACAGTTGCAGATATTCGAGCACTCTGTACCAAGGTCTGGCATTGGTTTTTCCACTTGGTTTTCTATAATCAACGAAATTTTGCATTTCTGCCTTTTCTTCTGCAGGGATGGACTGAATTAGAATTAATGGTTAGGACAAGACCTAAAATTTCAATAGGATTTGTCTGAAGCTGAACTGATAAAGGGGAAAAAAATGATTTGCATCTCTTGCTTGAATCCATTCTATAACATTGCTGATTGGAGCTGCAGGTTGCTCCCCTTGGTCGGCACAGCAACCACTGACAGACTGGTAGGGTTTTTCCACTGTAAGAAGTTAATTTCTTGCGGTTGCATAAAAAAAATACTTCACTTTCTGTATGTAACAAAAATTGAAGTCACGATCACCTTGGCAGTGTCACTGCAATCCTCCTTTCATGTTCCATAGAACTGGAACTGAAAAGCACTCGGGGAAGCAGCTGGAAAATCGGTGCACCATCCCTACAGAAATTAGTGCGTGGTTTACACTAGCAAGAGAATAGAGCATTCACTACCGATTATCCAATAAAGAACTGCATCACACCGTGCAAAACCAAAATTCCAACGGCAAGATAAATTAGCTCAGTATTTGTCTAGTTATCTCCAGAAAAAAATCTCGTTACAAAGTTTTACAAGAGAAAAATGATTTTACAAACATGCTTTGTAAAATTCATCATTGTATTATATTTATGTTAAGCTGGCAGGAAATAAAAAGGAAACTACAACTGTGCTATTGTAGATTCACCCCGTGGGTATAAATAAAGTCTAACAAAAAGAAACAAAATATAGACTAGCATCGTTTTTCTTTCCGAGTAGCGAATACGATTTTTTCATAGTCAGCATTTCTGCTTCACCATTGTCTCTTTCTTCAGGTTCTTGCTCATGACTGTTCTTAATGCATCCGCCAGGCAAGCCTCTCTAATTTTAGCCGTGCATGAAGGCAGTAATAATGGCACCACTCAATGCCATATTGCCGATAGAAGAATTGAAGGAGAAAGTAGCAGTAAGATTGAATGCATTCCATGGTAAAAAAAAAGACTGATGCCTTGAATGGTGGACATTGCGAAATGCTGAATTCACTCAAGGAACTGATTATTGCAATTAAATATATTATACAAAAATGGAGAACACAAGAATCCTTTTGCGAAGCTAGATGTTCTCAATTTATACAAATTTCATATACACTTAAATTTGGGAGAACAAATGCAAGAAGGGGACTACAACAAGAGAAGGCAAAGGAGAGAGCCCAAAAATAGAACTTCTGATGAATAACTGGCCCGTACCACAAGTGGAAACTCCATTCTCGTTGAGACACAAGTGTTTGGCACCCCCACACAAAATGACACGAAAATTCCAGTCGATGAGTGCTACCGAGAGAACCAGATGAAATCGTGTATCCTCTAATTGTGATAAATCTGCAGAAAGAATGGACAAATAAAATGAAGACAAAAAACTGCTGCAGATTCCAAGCCACCCTTTCCTGCTTGTGCATTGCTTCTTTAATTTTCCAGAAGCTGCACTAATAGATGCGGACTCAAAACATGTCTTCACTGTCACAGCATGGGTTTTCAATCAGAATTGGAATCGTAAAAGTCACTTGGGCATGGGGTCATAACCTCAGATTCAAGTACTTGAACCACCCTGTGCATGGTGGGTCTATCCTCTGGGCTCGAAGAAACACATTGGGTGGCAACCGAAAGCAGGGCATCAAGGCTTTCTACCTGCACCCCCTCGCAGTTTGGATCGACAATTTCTCGTGGTCTATTCTCTGTGATCAAGAAATTTAGCTGCAAAACAAAAAAATAGTCAGAAGACCAACTTGTATATTCTCATTAGCTATGACAGAACCACATATCTTCCTTTTAAAAATTAAACAGAGGAACTACGCCATGGGGCAACCATCACAAGACATGGATATAAACTATGGACCAGTCCATCATAGAAAGAGATCACATAAGAGGCAGTTAACATTTTCTATTCTCGTATATTTATTCATTGCGAAAGCCACTCTTAATTTATATCATAACATAGAGAAAGAAAATCTATTACTGTCAAGAGGCAGATAAAAAGAAACTAGCCTAACGGAAACCAAAATTTCATCAAGAAAGAAACATACCCCACCAACAATGTTCAGGCCCTTCTCAATGAATGACGCATCCGTTGGCCGCTTTCCGCTCAGTACTTCAAGCACCAGGACCCCAAAACTATAAACATCAGTCTTTTCAGTTGCCCTGCCACTTTGCATGTATTCTGCCAATGGTGTCAAACAGGCTCATGAGACAAGATAATGGAATGATACTGTGAAAATAATCCAAGATAGGACACGTACAGAGATCAAGCAGCAAAAGAACCATCAGATCTCATTAGATCATGACCTAAAGAGATTAACAGCTAGTTTGGATGCTAAACATCTTACGTGAAAGATGTTTTCAACTACATTACAGGTAACAAGCGCTGTCAAAGATATATCAAACAGGTATCCTAGTTATTGGACTACGTGTAAATACTCTTTTTTTATTTATGATTTCCCTCAGAGCAAATAACATATCCTCTGACAATAGAGCAGGAAAGAAACAGGTAAAGCCATTACAAAACTCAATTTAAAAGTTAAATGGAAAAACTTCTGCCTGCAAGTGTGATTGTGAGTGAAACTTATTTCAAAAATGTTCATTCCAACCAGTTTGGTCAAAGCAGTATCACACATGCACATTGCTTACCGGGAGCTAGATAACCAAATGTTCCAGCAACAATTGTTGTAATATGTGATTCTCCATCCCCTAATAATTTGGCAAGTCCAAAATCAGTAACTCGAGCCTCCAAGTTGCCATCAAGCAAAATGTTGCTTGACTTTATGTCACGATGGATGATCCTAGGGGAACAATCGTGATGCAAGTAAGCCAGTCCTTTTGCTGCCCCCATAATAATAGTCAGGCGCGCATCCCAATCCAGTTGCTCAGATCTTTCTGTAAAATCCATAAAAAAACATATTATGGTTCCTTGTTTAATCCTTACACGTGAAACTTAATACATAGAATGCTAGGCCTTAAATGAAACACTCGAAAAGAAAAGAAAAAAGAAGTCCACCAAGAAAATTGCAAATTTATAACAAAGGTTATAAAAATCAAAACTTCATTATGGATGTCTTTGGATCTAACACTTGAGGCTTCTCTGTCACTGCTTATGTCAATGAGTAGGACTTTCATTTTCCAAATAGAAATCATAGTCCAAAAATCATCAACCTAGAAAAAAGAAACAGAAAGTAGATGGTACTGCACTGTCTTGTCAAGAAGTGTTCACAGTAAAAAGTTTGAGGCCTTTGTAACAGATAAACTAGAAGAAAAAGAAAACATAAATCTTACCATGGAGTGCTTCATCAAGGCTACCACCAGATAGGAAATCATAAATCAACAATTTTGATGTAGGGGAATTGCAATAACCACGTAAATTAACCAGGTAGCGGTGTTTTATGCTTCCAAGAATTTCAAGCTCCCTCTCAAAGAATCGATCAAAACCATCATACATCTTTACAATTCTCTTCAAGGCAAATATACTGCCATCATCCATTTCAAGCTTGTACACAGTTCCAAAACCACCAGAGCCTATGACATGTTCCTCAGTCAAAGTCTCTAATTTTTTTATGATGTCTTTTGAAGAGTATGGCAAGTCCCCATGAAACATTACAATTGATGCACCTGGATCATCAGGAAATATAACATTAGGCGCTAGAGTTTAAGAAGTTACGAGACAGTTCTCCAATTACAAAAATAGTTCGGACAGATAATTCAAGTAATAGTTAAGAACATTACCTCCACTAACATCCATTGCAATACTATTACTCTCATTTTTACCAAATTTCTTATATAGAAAGCAACCCCAAAAACACATAAGTGCCACTAGAAGTAGTGCACCAATGGTTGCTGAAGTGCTGATAAGAAGTCTGCCAGAGTATTTTTTCTTTCCTCCTTGATTTTGGCCTGCAAGTGAAGAAATAATGATTATTAAGCCACAACCATAAAGCATAAGAGAACAGAAAATGATCAAAATGTTGTCAGAAAATTATAGGTTCTCTCTTAACAATTCAAATTCAGTTTCCATAGTGACTTCAACAACTCCCAGGGGTCAGATTCTAATCATGAGAAAGGTGAAGTTTTCAATGAGTTATACTGTGAGCAAATAAATAGTAAATCTTTCATCATCCTAATTCCTGATACTGAATTACATCCAGCACGTACAACATTATACCTGGTAAGATGAAATATAAGAGAATCAATACAATATGTGAGCAAGTTACCTGAAGGAGGCTGCCCATCAGTTCCAGACCCGCCACTATCATCTCTGCAAGTTCTATTGATCTGTTTTCCACACAAATCACGATTTCCGGTGAACCTACAAGATATATATTTCAGTTCATTAGTTTAGAATCTTCTTTGGTGTCTAAAGGAGTAAATTAGTAAGATAGCAGAATTTGCTTTTAGCTAAATTATCAAGGCACATCTAACTTACTAGATCACGTTGAACTGATGCAAAATCAATTAAATATGACACATGAGGGAAATTTAGACTTACGAGTTATCTGCAAAGTTGATGAGCACACCATCAGATGGTATTGGTCCGATGAGAAAATTGTTTGACACATTGCTTCAAAATTTAAAACGGTGATCATAGTAAGTATCAGATTCAAATGTACCAATTTCAACTGCTGAATTATTGTAACATCATTCTATAAGAATAAACTAAATTTGAAGCAAATGTGGCTACTCACAAAGTGATGAGTTTATTTAACTTCCCAAGCGATGAAGGGATTGACCCACTGAGAGAGTTACTTGAGATATCTCTGTGGAAGTAGTTGACAAAATACCCAATTAGTTTCATCTGTCCAGCACAATGATTGCATCTAAAACTAGCGTTTTTCATTCATAGCACATTAAAGCACACAAGTGCCTGTCAATATTCTTTAAAGATCTTGTATTGTATATAACAGCTCAAAATTAAGCTGAGGCTGCAGTGTTTATTTTGTCACTACTTCCATTTATTACTCCCCCCAAGGTGTGGCAAAGATTCTGTTGTTTCTGAAAAGACACGAACAAAAGTAATTTGTTGAACCATCGATCATCTAACCAGCAGTAGCAAGAGGGCAATTGTTGGACATGTGAACATTTCTACACTAGACACAGCACATTAAGAACCTACAGCAACCCAATCATATCCCTTAAGAAACTAGCTCAAGCCCAAGTGAATAACATCTGAATTGTTTATGCAAAAGGTTTACAATTTATCACTAAATTTAAATTGGGGAAAAATTAAGACTCAAGCGGTACTGAGCAGGAATATAGACCACAAAGGCCATAGAGTGCTAGTCTCTGAATACTGATTCCTAGGAGAGTTAATCTGGCTTAAGGCAATGAAAAGTTCACCCTATCAACTCATATGTGGTCCTTTTCTATATCAGCACTCCCATGATTCATAGCAATCTGCTCTTTTCATATACCGGAATCAAGAAGTGATTTTAAAAAAAAAAACTCATGATTGATTTCAAATTTATTCTGCTCTTGATAACTTATGAATCATATGGGAAGTATCAAAATATGCTAATAAAATCGCATTTCCAGAGGACACTTTATACAACCTTCAATGCTCATATAAAATGATTGTGCATATTTGTTTATGTTAAAAACAAAATAACATGTAAAGCACTGAAATTTATCACAAGAAAATAACTCACAGATTTTGAAGCACAGTTAGGTTTCCCAATTCGCTTGGAATTGGTCCACTTAAGTAGTTGCCCTGCAAGAATCTGAAGAGAGAAAACATTAATAATAAGCTTCCAGTTAGAAACACGAGTGAGGATAGGATACCAGTACAAGTGTCAAAAATATATCCTACGGCGGCAACTCTAACCCTCATTTGAATTAAGTTGAATGACAATATGTCATGGATTATAAAAAAAAAAAAAAAAAAAACAGGAGGGAGCAAATGCTGTTCAAATCACATAAGCCATAATTTCTACCAATCGTTTGATTTTTTAGTAGGTGAAAATGAAATAGAACTACAAATATAGGCAACATGCAGTAGCATCAATTTACAGGAAAAACAACCAACAACTAAGCTACATCAGCAACTTAGAAAACAAGTAGTTAACAATGCTGAAAGAAACGCTTCACTGCTGAGATGCCCTGAATTGTAAGCTCAAATGAAAGGCGATATGCTGACTAATCTCTCTAACATTTATAATTCCAAACTCGTAAGAGAAGCTAACTTTTTAGGTTGAGAGGTAGATCTTGTACCCTGTGTTCAAGGGTTAAAAATAAAATCTCTCTTAGTTGGTTTCAGAAGCTCTCATTTGCATTCCTGGAAAAATGTTTGTTCCCAAGAGGCAATCCTCTAAAGTCGGAGCTAGTGTTACTATTCAGGGCCATTGGAAATTCATTTTGCATGTATTTGTAATTTGTCTTCACAGGAAAAGTATAAGGTTGGTGACAGTTAAATATAATTCCCAAACCACTGAGTGAAATCAGAATGCTTTACTTCATTCAGAATGAGCAATTTTCAATCATCATCGGAAAAGGAAGTCTTAATTCTTACATAGATAAGACTAAGCACACTTGATCAGTGAAAAATTTTGACACCAGTCGTTTACAAATGAGTATTACAAGAATAATTGACAAGCAGATGGGTTTCCTAGTTGACCGTGTTGATATAGCTTGGATAGGAGAAAAGGACTGATTCTCACAAAATTCAAAAGCAAATACACTACATCAAAGCTTTTACTTTGGGAGAGAAAATACTTTTCAGTAAAATTACTGTATCTATTTTATCCATCACTAGTATATTGCGCCAGAATTCTATGCTAAATGATACAAAGTAAAATATAAATAAGTGGTCGCTACTTATGCACTCTGGTCATAGTTTCAATTTAACCAATAGAAAGGCAACAGAATTATTCAATAGGATAAAAATACACCACAATGTTGAGTAATGACAAGAAAATTTTTGTTACTAGATATAGCGGCACCTACATTCCCTGCAACTCTGTGCAATTTCCCAACTCTGAAGGAATTGTTCCATAGAAGTTGTTGTTGTATAGAGCTCTGTAACAAATCATTCATATTAAAAAAAACATGAAAGTAGCAGCATGCCTGAAATACAGAAAACACCTGACAATTTTCAATAAAAATAGGAAAGTCCTGGAAACACGTACAGAACTCTCAAGTGCTCTAACTTCCCAAGGTCAGGTGATATAGGTCCACTTAATTTGTGGTTCTTCAGATTCCTGGAAGATAAAAAAACGATCAACAAAATGTTGCATGACACCTCACCTCATATTGCATTGTGAGCTAACAAATACAATTTAATTGAAATACATGTGTGTGTGTGAGGCCCAAATCAAAATCAAGAGAAGAAATATGTGGGGTACTTTGAATGTCCATGGCTCCATGCTTATTTACAGGGAACAAACAGTTCATGAGAGGGAAAGAGAAAATATGAGTTTGAAATTTGAAAATAATTTGTGAACTCACAAATATATTACTCTCTTGGTTTTCTGATCACATGTCACGCCTCTCCAATTACATGGGTCAGTATCCTCTGGCCTCCACAAAGGAAGAATACCATCTGAGCTGACAATTGCACTCCTGAAGCTCAATAGTGCTTCACCTACAAAGACACAAAAATGAATTTCAAAATTCCAATGTATCATGACTGGACTTAAGCATGCATCTCCTATAGTCACTAACAAACAAAATAAAGGCAAAATGATTCTTGAGTATAAGCAGTTTGTGTGCACAAGCATTCATGTTGGAAAGAAACACCTACTTCATACCACCAACAGAAGAACTTGTTGGCTCATCTGGTAGGGGCTTACAATCATCAGTTAGATTCTTAATCAGGCTAAATTTCTCATTTCAAAAAACAAGTTTTGAGATGAAAGCAAAGGCATGCCAAGTTTATGTTCAGATTAATGAAATTCCCGTGTGAGTTAGACAAATCATAACTCGCAAAATATATGACATTTCAGCCATATAATAATAAAGTATTTTCCTTGAAGCTATGCATTGGACCATAGATTTCTTTGTACCAGTTTCACTACTTTGACATAGCTTATGATAATGTTGAAATAACATATATGCAAGAACTCAGATACCACCATACCATCAGGAGTGATAGCTCCGCTTTTGTTTACAAGAATATAAAGGTGTAGAATGTAAAGAAGCCAAGGCCTTTGAAATCTCATTGGACAGATGGACATGAGAGAACTGGTCAAGCATAATATAGCAGCTATAATTCATCTGATAGAACAAGCTCCGGAATGCTTTGCCTGTAACATGTGGTTATCTGGTTGATTAATCCATATAGCAGCCACAGATACAAGAAAAGATTGCCTGTAAAAAAGAGAGAGCAACAATTAAAACTGCGAGAAAAAAAATGCCTTCAAAAAGGAGCAAACTGCATAGAGAATAAAATGTTCCAAATTTCAACCTAAACTCGTTAGTCTCAACCACAAATATCTTTAGCACACATGAATGTGCTAGAAACACGGATACAACATTTTAAAGAGTTAATTTCCAGTTCATTGACACAGTTTCAACAACTTCAACAGCATAGAAGCTAAAATCCACATCCACTTCATCTTCTCTCTCTTTGCTAGCAGCACTGGTATTTTAACAACACAATTATAAGGAAATAAACCTTTTTTGACTTTCTGGGCTATAAAAAGATCAGTGAAATTTAGAACTTCATCATATTCAAGCAACAAGAAAATGCAAAAAAAAAAATTTTAAAAATCACCACATTCTTATGGACAACAGCACACACCAAGAAACGACGGTTTAAGCAATGAATCCATAAAAAAAAAAAAAAGTTAAACTGAAAATTGCAAACTTTACCAGACATGAAACTTTAAGCTGAACAAGCCAATCTATGACAAAAGTAGAGTGTCGTCCATCCAGCCGAAACAACCTGAAAGCAATTGCGTTTGAACGAGAGAAAGATCTTAAGAACAACACACTGTTATGCACCAATCTTATTTATAGACTTTGGCCAAAAAAGTAAAATAATTTACCGTTTTGCACAGCTGCAAAACACTAAAAATGAAAACTTTGCTAAGAGCCCTAAATATTTAGCGAAGCTTAACGGAATTGAAGTGGCAAAAACACAAAAACACACACCCCTTGGATTTGATCTGGTGAATAAGAAGAAGAATGTAGAGAATGAGCTGTAAAGTGAGACTATAAGCAAACAAAACAAAACAAAGATATATAAAACCCAAAAACTAAATAATTAAAAAAATTCTCTCTTTCTCTCTCCAGGGAGATTTGTGTGATTGTTTTGTAGAGAGATTTTTTTCTTTTCTTTTTTGTTGTTTTGTAGAGAGAGAAAGAAGAGAAGAGTGTGTGTGTGTGTGTTTAGTCTTTGTGAAGAGGAGCTTGGAGTTAAAAGAAGCATTTATCTCAGCCAATCAGAGTGAAGTCCATTTCCACGTGTGATGTGGACCTTCCATACGTGCCAACCGACGCTCGTTTGCATTTCCTTCTTCCTTCTTTTTTTTCTTAAAACAATTTTTTTTTAGAACTAAAATAAAGAAATATCCATGGCCACTCACTTGTTTTACTAAGTTGCAAGTTGTTTGCTAGAGTAGTTATTTTTATTTTTAAAATTATTTTTTTATTTGTAAATATATTAAAATAATAAATTTTTTATTTTAAAAAAATTATTTTTAATATTAACACATTAAAAAATATAAAACAAATAATTTTAAATAGCAAAAAAATCATTTTAAAAAAAAACACAAATTTAAACACATTTTCAAACACGAGGATATGACAACTTTATACATGAATGATTACGAGAGCGATAACTTTTATTTTTTAGTATATTTTAAAAATATATTTTATTTAAAAATATATTAAATTAATAATTTTTTAGTGCTTTTATGATTTTAATGTGATGTTAGAAATAAAATAAAACATCTAAAATCAAAATATTTTAATATATTTTCAAATAAAATTTTTTTAAAAAATCAATTTATACCATAATATCAAACACATTTACATTACATTAAAATGCAAAGCAAAACAATAAAAGATAGAGATGTCAATAGATATTCATGGATCGGGTTTTGCAATATTTTTTTCATAATTTGATTTTTTTAATTTTTTTTATAATTTTCTCGGTTTAATCCATTTGTAGACTCCATGTCATAAGTGGGTTATACTACCCATTAATTGAGTCGTTTATGGAAGAATGAAGTTATACATGTAACTTAGCAAGCTCTTAACAATACATAGTCGGCAATATACATGGTCTGGTGCTCAAAGCTTGTCCAAGTTATAATTCAAATGGACTGAATAAGAGAGAAATTTTATCCAGTTGCAAAATTATATGCCTTTTAACTCTTCAATCCTAATAACCATAAACCTAAAACTACAACACTGTAACGAGGTATTGAATTCTTAAAATTAAATTTTTCACTTTGAAGGACGGTAATAATTGTTTTTTTAAATATTTTTTATTTTAAAATGTATTAAAAAAAAATTATTTTTTATAAATTATTTTTCACATCAGCACATCAAAAAGATATGAAAACACCAAAAATTTATTAATTTGAAGCAAAGAAAAAAATAAAAGATTATTTTTTAAAAAACACTTTTAAAATGCAAAAACAAACAGAATCTAACTAATTATTATCGTATGTTGGATCTTTGACTTGATGGCTAGAATTATGACTTAACTAGCCTTGTAGCACACTCTTCACAGTGAATAGACTATTTTGTTTTTCAAAAAATAATATTTAGATGTTAAAGTAGTATAAAATAAAAATTAGAGTTGAGTCAACTCAAGATATTATAGCAAACTCATGATTTAAATTATAAAATTAAAATAATCTTATAAAAAAAATAAAAACAATTATAAATTTTTTTATATAAAAAATATGTTAACCTTTCAAATCCGTAATCCTTATTAATAAACCAGCAACACTCAATCTAGAAAAACTATGAAGTCTAATTTTTAATCAATCAAATATTAAAAAATAAAACTAAAAAAAATCAATTATACAAAAGGATTAAAAAATAATAATTAAATAAATTAAAATACAAAATAAATTTTATATTTGATTTAAAATTTTCAACTCGAAAATTTTGCAAATTTATAATATATTATTTCAATTCTTATCTTTATTTTTTTAATTATTATTTTTTATTTTTGATATTTTTGTATATTTTTTTTCCAATTCAATGTTTGATTGATTAGTTAAAAATTAAAATTCATTTTTTTATATATATATTATGTTTTCGATCTATCTTTCTTAGATTTAGTTTTTTTAAGAAAAAACTTTTTTTGATTAAATAAAATTAATTACTTAATATATAAATCATATACTCACTTTATAATATTTTATTTATTAAAATTGAGCTATTTTTATTGAAATTTATAATTTATAGGATTACAATAGTCATCACAATCATGAATTTCATGGGTTATCCATAATTGATACATGTGAATCCTGGGTGTCATTGTTATAATATTTCTTTTAATAAAATGTCATTTTTAGAAGTTGTTCAGTACGCATCAAAAAAATTTCTTCCTAGCGTCTTTACTTTTAAGGTTAGAAAAAAATTATCCTGCCCACGGTGGTGGAGCACGGATCACTAGTATGATCCAAAATGACTCGCGGTTAAAAATTGGAATATTAAAGAAAAAAACAAAACACAGACAATGAGATGAGCCATTCATCGCAGCATGTTTTCTTCGCCACCGGAAAAAAATTGATCCAAGCAATTGCCTCCCTTCCCACATATTAGATAATCCTGTCTTATCCTGGTTTTACTGCTTTTCTCTAGCTGGTCTACCTGTTCAAAAAACACTCAGAGAGGGCAGGGTGGAACTTCAATGGTGGTTCCAGCTTGAATCATACCCCACCCAATGAGCCGCCAGTGCTTCTCCACTCGGCGGCTCAATGCAATCTTCTCACCCTTGCTGGTGCAGACTGGGGAAGTCAGTTGTAGCTTTGCCAAATCATTCTTCACAGCAATAACTCGAGCCCCAGATGACATTGACCCGATGTTCAGCATAAGAATCTCTCCCTTCGTCAGTTTTGATACCTTTCCCTGCTTCTCCGAACCCTTTGTCCTGACACCAATAAGCCGTCTCAAAAGGAAGAAATTCACCTACACATAAAGAAAAGAGAAGGGCACAACATTAGCATCAGAGGTGGGCCTGTCATCACAATAAGAAGCACCCATATCTTAAATGAATCATTTCTGCAACACGCGAGGGGGGGGGGGGGGGGAA
>Ga0307517_10006029_pt1 | contig 18055 bp, 11 predicted proteins | sample 23_EM_MG_FD_194515 | JGI IMG/M metagenome (GOLD analysis project Ga0307517, IMG submission 194515) | Populus trichocarpa ectomycorrhiza microbial communities from riparian zone in the Pacific Northwest, United States - 23_EM | ecosystem: Host-associated > Plants > Roots > Unclassified | place... | reverse complement strand
GTCATCAATGGTTGTGATACCTATTTCCAAAACCAATAATTTTTTTTATGTGTTTACACTTCAAGCCTTCTCATTGGGTTTTTGTTAAAGGTTGGCCATGTTTCCCTCAAGATCAAAAGGCCAAAAACAAGCTCTTCAATCTCCAAGTTTGGTAAAACCACCAAAACCTCCAAAAACCAAGTTTGTTGCAAAACTACCATTGAAAAACCAGTGTAGGTACATAACTCACAACCATAAAACGTGCTTCAAAAACTTTTTATTTTGATCAGAGGGCTAAGCATTGATCAATCTATATTTGAACCCATCAAAAACCCTGGCAACCTTATAAATACCCCCTGGAAAATCATTCCAAAGAGGAGAAAAAAGGGAGAAAAGGTTGATAAAGGAATTTTAAGTATGAAGGTTTAAGATCCTAATACAATGATTTCTTAAGCTTTGAAAGGGCGTTAAGCTTATTGAAGCAATACTTTACAAGGAAAAGAAAGAGGGTGGTAGTTACTCTAAGCTTAAAGGTATACATTCTAACCTAAAAGTGGAGTCCATATGGCCTACTTGAGTGATTTTCTTATTATCATTTGGTCTATATTTATGTTTACAAGCATGAAGATGAGATTTAAAATGCTTGGCAAGTTGTGTTGTGGTTGCCCCTTTTGTTACTATGATAGCTTGATTCTATTTTTTGAAGTCTTTTTTATGTTTTGGATGTAATAAAAGTCTTCTATATAAGTTGTTTTTTTTATATATAAAATAATGTTGTTTTAATTTAACTTAAGCAATGTATATTGAAGAATTGATATTTATCCCGGATTTGCTAGGTCTGTTCATGACCAAAATGAGCCTAGAAAAACCAATTTTTAAACCATATTGCATGAACATGTTGGGTAAGTTGATAGTTTTTAGATTTGGAACATCTTGCATAATCTGGATTATTTGATGTTGTTTGTTGGTTCTTTTGATTCAAATATGCTTGGTTATGGTAATGTGGTTTGTTAAAACTAAGAAAGCATGTTTTAAAGGCCTAAAATGCCAGTTCTGAGTTTGATAATGGCTGGTTCCATATCTTGGCATCTTATGGGTTCTATGGTAGTGTTCTTCGTGTTCTTGGAAAAAATTATTACCTTACCCCCATGATTTGGACCAATTTTGGTCCAATTCTTTAAACAAAACCCATTAAAGTGACTATTAGTCTATAATCTAGGGTTTATTTACATCAATAACATGTTTTTAATAGGTTTTAATCCTAGGGTTTTGGGATGGAACCGAAACCCATTTTGATAAAATCATGGTTTTTAAGTGATAATTGAAGTGTATGAATGCTAGATTATTGATCATTGCATGATTTTCAATATGTTCATGTCCTTGGTTTGTCCATATATGTTCTGATTTGAAATCTATGTTGTTGGGTTCATGTTAAATATTCTTCGGTGTTCTTTATGTTCTTCGTTTTTCTAAGCTCTGATCCGTTTTGATAAAATATTTTTTTATTTTTTTTATTTTTTTAAGTATGATTTTGTTTTGGATTCTGGTATAGGTTTTGGTTTGTTTTTTAGGTCAAACTAGTTGACTTTGGTTCGGTTTATGGTCAAACCAAAAGTTTCAGGTCAACCCGGTTGGGTCAAAGGTTAAGATCCTGTTTGGTTAAAAAACAATTTGCTAAAGGTTTTCTTGGGCTTAAAGGTGTGTTTGGCAAACACCCTCTAAACCTATTTTAACAGTTTTGATTTTAAGGAAAAATGAGTTTTTGCCAAATATGGCCTAAAACAAATGATTTTGCTTGTTGCATGCGACCTATTCCATATAAAAAATTGCATATTATTTATAAAAAATGAGAGAAATTTTTTTTAGCATTGTTTTAAAATTTGTTTTTGCATTTTTTTTTGGAATTTACAATAAGTTTGTAAAAATTCTTAAGGATTTGGCCAAGATTTTAATAACCTTTATTTTGTTTCTCTGAGAATTAATGGTCAAAATTTTGGTATAAATATTGTACCTATAAGTAGGCTGGTATTTAAATATTAAAAGTTGACTAAAAAATTCTTAGAATTATTTTTAATATTCACTAATTTTAATTGGAAGCATTTTTCACCACAATATACAAGTTGTGGAAAACACTTTCACCTTCCAAGATAGGTGAACCTTGTCAAGGCACCTACATGGATTCTTCTTATAAGAATTTATCTTGGCATATGTGCCCATAAGTAATTTAAAATGCCAGATTTATTCATGAGCATAAATCTTTGTTTTGAGTCATAAATAGACCACTAGTTAGGAATCTATCAACACCTGTAAACCTCATCGAGGCCATACAATGCAGCTTACCTCAGGTAATGTGTGTTAATGGTGCTAATACCTTTCCTAGCCACAATTAGTCCCAGTTCTGGAATTTCAAATAAAACCAGTCCACCCGGGTCTCCTCATGACCCTAAACCAAATAATTAGGTGGTGACTCATTAACCCTGACTTCCTGCCAAATCGTGGGCGCACGTGCGACGGTAGTGGAGTATGAGAAGTGGTTCCAAGACCTCTTTATATTTGCTACCACCACAATGCCTGCAAAGTGGAATAGGATCAATAGGCTGAGGGATGGTTTTAGATAGGAACTCAAGAAAGGATTAGTTACTTTTCAATATAAGATAATAAAGGAATTGGTTGAGGTAGCTCAATCGTTAGAAGCTGTGATTGGAGAGGAATATAAGAGGGATGTGGATAGTGTTTCAATGAGGTTTGGAAAGAGGAAAGACATGGAATTTTCAATAGGGAAGCTGTTTTTTTTTTTAAAGGAAAAAATGTCAATAAACTGGTCAATTTCGGCCAAACAAGGTGAGCTTTACTGCTAGTAGATTTTCAGGGAGATTTTCACAAGCTAGTGAAGGAGGTTCATGAGGAGGGCCTGCATGCCCAAGAGTCAACTCCATTAGAGAATATGTAGGGTAAAAGGTGTCTTCTTTTTCCCTATATGAGAATTATAATCAAAAGCATCTGGGAGATTGTTTTGTTATTATGGGTTGATGTTACATTTGTAGGTAGGAAAGGCATAAGTGGAAGGAATGTGAGTATCTGAAAATAGGTTGTTATCATTCTAGTGATGTGAGGTATTTCAAAAGGGAATGTCCACTCAGGAAGATTAGTTAGGCTCAGAGTTTACAACCAGCTCAAATCCAACAATAATCAATGACAATGAATAGTCCTATGAGGCCTGCACCATTAGCCCAAACAATAGAAGAGGACACAAGACAATGTTTATCATATGACTTAAGAAGATGTGAGGGATGCAATGGAAATAATGGTAGGTATGCTACAATTTAATTCAATCTCTATATATAAAATATTTGATATGGGTGTCAAACATATATTTGTAGTATATAGAATTGTAAATAAACTAAATTTGAAAAAAAAAAAAGTTAAATAGGAGAGTAACTATTAGTACACCTCTAGGAAAAAAGGTATAGATATAGATGTTGTATATAAAGGGTGTGAAGTAACTATCCGTGGGCATGGGAGAAGAATATATTTAATTCCCTTGGAAATAAGGGATTTTGGCTTAATCCTATGAATGAATTGGTTAAGTTCATATAAAGTGAGAATGAACTGTTTCACAAAGACAATGACCTTAACAGGGGGTGGATGGTAAGGAAGTAGTTTTTAAAGGCGGTAAGAGGGTACTTTCCAATTGTCTAATTTCAGCTCTAGAGGCGAGGAAATGTCTGAGAAAAAGGTTAGCACATATAGTGGAGACTAAAAAAGAGAGGTAGAAATTGCCTAGCATCCCTATAGTGAGGGAATTTTCTAATGTTTTTCCTGGCGAACTAGTAAGGTTGCCTCTTGAAAGGGAAATTGAGGTGTCAATAGAGGTGTTATCAAGGATGGCATCGATAGCCCAAGTACCGTATAAAATGGACCCTAGAAAATTAACCGAGCTAAAGGTGAAATTACAAGAATTATTGGACAAGGAATTTATCCGTCCAAGTAATTCAGCTTGGGCGCCCTAATACTGTTTGTGAAAAAGAAGGATGATACTCTAAGATTGTATATTGATTATCGACAGTTAAATAAAGTGACCATGAAAAATAGATATCTATTACCTCAGATAGAAGATTTATTTGATCAACTAAAAGGATCTTGAGTATTTTCTAGAATAGATTTGAGGCCCGAGTATCATCAAATGAGGATTAAAGAACAAGATGTTCAAAAGACTGCTTTTAGAACCCGTTATGGACACTATGAATATCTAGTAATGCCTTTTAGGCTTACCAATGGCTCAACAATGTTCACGAATTTGATGAATCGGGTGTTTAAGTCATATTTGGATAAATTTGTAGTAGTTTTCATAGATGACATTCTTGTTTACTCAAGTTCACATGAGGAATATAAGAATCATTTGAGAATGGTCTTATAGACACTAAGGGATAATTGGCTTTATGCTAAGCTTGATATGTGAGTTTTGGTTAAATGAGGTAGTTTTTATGGGAAATGTCATCTCGGTGGAAGACATCTTTGTGGATCCAAAAAAAGTAGAAGCGGTTCTAAAATGGGAAAGACCTATGAGTGTGGCAGAGATCCATAGTTTTATAAGGTTAGTAGGGTATTATCGGAGATTTATAGAAGGATTCTCTACCATCGCTTCACCTTTAACTCATTTGATATGAAATGAAGTGAAGTTTATTTGGAAAAAAGAATATAAGGAAAGCTTTCAAGAGCTAAAAATGAGACTCACGTCCACCCTAGTATTAACGTTTCCTTCAGGAAGTGAAGGGTTTATAGTATATAGTGATGCTTCATGGAAAGGTCTTGGTTATGTGTTAATGTAACATGACAAGGTAATTGCATATGATTTAAGGCAATTGAAAACCCATTAGGTGAATTACCCTATGCACGATCTAGAACTGGCATTAGTGGTGTTTGTTTTGTGTAATTGGAGGTACTATTTGTATGGAACTTCCATACAAATCTTTACTGATCATAAAAGTCTAAAATATTTAATGTTGCTGAAAGAATTAAATATGCGATAGAGGCTTTGGGTATAGTTAATTAAAGATTATGACTGCATCATTGATTATCATCTTGGAAAAGCCAATGTGGTTGCGGATGCATTGAGCAAAAAAAATAGCATGGTGACTAAGGAGTTAGATACTTCGAGAAAAAAGGAGTTAAAGGAGATAGGAGAAATATGTGAGCGGTTGGATGTATGTTTTGAAGGAGTAATATTAGCACAAATAAAGCTACAATCAATGTTTCAGGAAAAGGTGTTGGAGGCACAATTAGGAGATGCATAAATAGAAAAAGTGAGGAAAAAAGTGCACTTTATGGTGGAAACGCCCTTCCAAGTATTAACAGATGGGTTAGTAGTTAAGGATAAACAAGTCTATGTACCTAACAATGAAGTTTTAAAGGATGAAGTATTTTAAGAAGCTCATAGATCCAAACTTTCAATACATCTTAGTAGCATAAAGATGTATAGAGATTTAAAAGAATACTATCGATAGCCTCAGGTGAAGAGAGATGTGGCCGAATGGGTTGCAAAATGTGTCATTTGTCAGCAAGTGAAGAATGAACACAAGAGTTCTGCAGGGGAACTGCAACCGCTTCCCATTCCAGAACAGAAGCAGGAAAACATAAACATGGAATTTGTTTCAGGATTTTGTTCCACCTCGTGTCATTAGCTACTAGTCTATTGGATAGTTAATTCAATTTCAAGTAAATATTGATATTAATGATTATCATTAATATCATTAGTCTCTCATACCGAGAACGACTAATTATAAAACCTGACTTTAAAAAAAAATCAAACGGTTTCCTTAAGGGAGGCTAAATATATGTATAGAAAGGAAAGGTTGATGGAGAAGAGGAACCTACTCTGTAAGTCTTCTCTATTTCAAAAGAAAACAAAAACAAAAAATGAGAGAGAAAGAGAAAGAGAGAGAGATTCCAAATTGTAGGTGAGGGAGAGAAAGTTTGATTGAAGAGATAGTTTTGAATGAAGAAGAAAGAATAAAAGTCATGGCTAGGAAGAAAAGAAATAGGGATAAGAAGAATGATTAGTAGGAGCAATAATTAAAAGGTTCTATCACTTCAAGAATCTTAGGTAAGTGCTTTAAACAATGATGTTATGAATAATTATGTGATTCTTGAACAAAAAGAAGAAAACCCCAAAATTTGTGAAATTAGGGTTCATATAGAAATTGAGGGAAATTATTAATTCTTAAAAAAAATTGACATAGAATGATGATTATAAGTTTTTTATGATAGAGATTTTCATAAATTGAAAAAGAAAACCCTAGGAAATCATAACCCCTAGGTTTGACCAACCTTAGGTTTCATGGGGGATGATGTTCTTATATTAAATCATGTGAATTTAGGCTTACCAACATTATGTAATGAATTAAAATGGGGTTTTGTATGCTAATTTTTAGAAAGATGAGAAAAACCCCAAATCTTGAATTTTAGGGTTTATGCAAGATTTGGAAAAATTATTAGTCCTTTGAAATTGAATAAATAATTGAGTTTGGAATGTGTAAAAACAGTGAAAGAAACAAGAAAATTGAAGAAAATCCTAGAGAAACAAGGATTCCTAAGTTCGACCAAGGGAAGAAAATTATAGGGAGGGTTCTTATTAATTCTTGTTTGTAATTAGGGATTTTGACATATTAAGAAATTAAGGAAATTAAGTTAATACATGAAGAAGTGTGGAAAGAATGAGTTTCTTGAATTCTTGAAAGATTCTAGTATTAAAAATTTAGGGAACATCATGTTTACTTAAGGAATGAAAGTATAGACATGTTTAGGACTAAAATTATGGGTATTGGTGATGTAAGAGGAAAAAAAACCTTAAGAGGGTTTTGGCCACCATGGGAAAGGTGAGACCTATAATTTACAGTGAGTGTTTAATTCATTGTGATTGAACAGGATGAAAGAACTCTTGCAATTGTGGAAGATAAATGATTGTATTAAAGTAATTTAGGGATTGATTCGTACTATAATATTTGAAGGGGTGTAAGGGCTATTATTGATGAGTGTTAACATGTAAACTATGATGTGTTGAATACCCCCATAAGGGTGCAATAGGGGTTGCTATAACAACCTTAGAATTTAAAAGGCAAAAATTAGTTATTAGAGGTATTTACTTTTGAGAGACTTTGGGCCTGTGTAATAGACCTGAAAGTTAGTGTATAGGGGACTAATTAACCCTCTAAAATTATAAAGAAAGGGGGGTTGTGGAGTGACAACCTTAGGTGCAAAGTTGTTTAGGGATTTAAAGTGTCTCTAAAAGACAAAAAGCAAGGTTGTTATGACAGCCCTACTATAGAGTAGGAAAGGGTTGATTTGGGCAGCCCAAAAAATATAAATAATGGAAATATAGTCTTATATATAATAATTAAAATGAGGTAAGTTTGGGTTAAGGTATTAGCTTGGAAAAGTCTAAGCATTTCAGGTAAATGGATAGTTATGTGAACGTGAAATAATGGTTTGGTGTAGATATGAAAATTTTATATGCATTTCTATGATGATGTTTGTAAGTTGATAAGAAATGCTAAAAAAGAGTTGATGTGAATATAAAGAATCATGGGATGCAAATCCTTGATATTAAAGAATGATGTTTAATGATGGCCTTGTATGGAACATGAGAGGCATCGGCTGCGAAGCCACAAGCTAGCAGAACAGGACCACTGAGAGGAACATGTAGATGTCTACCACCTCATCCTTGTCCTTTGAAAATTTCGTTATATTTTGAATTCTTATTGATTATTACCAAATGATGATAAATGAAAAAGGAATATCTAAGTGTTTAAGGAATTGAACTAAGGTTGACATGACATTTTCATGTCATAGCATTAAATGATGATATTATGCATTTCGCATTATTGTTATCAGGTTGGATAAAAGGAAATTTGAAGATTAACTTTGTATCTTAATCTTGTTTTAATTGTCGATCACATAAATAGGGGCAATGATATGTATAGCCGGCCACAAGAATAAGGGTAACATTTATTAGCCGACCACAAGAATGAGGGCAGATATGAAATAGCCAGCCACAAGAGTGGGGGCAAGGGTATAGTAACCAACCACAAGAGTGGGGGAAAGGGTTTGGTAACTGACCCCAACATTGAAGGGGTAAATAAGTAGATGTATAGTTGGGCACAAATGTGGAGGAAAATGCAACATCAATCTTCATATTAGGGAGAGTAAAAGATGTTAGAAAAAGATTGACAATTCAAGTGTAAGAATTTCATATCTTTATGATTGTATTACACCAATGGATGCTTATGATTTTGCTGGAACTTATCAATTGATTTAATGATCAATTATATGTATGTCTTTATTTTTAATTGATTATTTTTATACATGTTGTTTTTCTTTCAGGACTCTCTCATACCTACTATGACTAGATGATTATCTGCTTTAGTATTTTAGATTTAGATTTTCATGTGTTTTTCTCAAGGATTTATAATAAGGTGTTAGAACCATTAAACTATGTTTTTATTTGAAAGTTATACTATGAACCTATGTTTTAGTTGATCATGAAGTTAAGAATAATAAGTTTGTAACTTTGCACATTATTATCATTTCCATTTCTTAAGTTATTATTATTATTATTCAATTCTAGTGTTATTATAATATGTACTTCTTAATTATTCTATATTTTATGAAATATCACAATTCGATTCATTGAGAATATATATATATATATATATATATATATATTTGGTTGCCTTTTTGGTACTTGACACATGATTGTTGTCATATATTGGTCACATAAAAGTGAGGGTTGTTACACTAATCAATTTAGTCTTTCATAACCAATAATTCTCATTGATATCATTAGTCTCTCATACCAAGAACGACTAATTAAGTTCAGGTAAATGTTGATATCAATGATCCTCATTGATATTATTAGTCTCTCATACCAAGAACAACTAATCAAGTTTAGGTAAATGTCGATACCAATTATCCTTATTAGTATCATTAGTCTCTTATACTAGGAACGACTAATCAAATTCTTAATTTCTTAATTCTTTTATTTCTTTCTCTATAAAATTATGTATTTTTTAATGCCACTTTAGTGAGATGTAAATAATTAAATTAACAATTTCTACTAGTGTATTAATTAACTAGGATAAGTGTTAAACACCTACTTGTTGCATATGATGTCGTAGCACCTGCTCCGAACTATTATCTGTTGGCAATAGTACTCCCTATCAACATAGAATAATTTCATCTTTATTAATTGTTTTTCCAAAATCTTTGAACCCATACGTAAATTCTCTAAATAATACCTTTAGATTATTTTCTGTGTGTATACGTGTGTGTGTGTGTCCAACTTTGAGGCCTTATCATAGTGATTTTGAAATAAGACCTATTGACGAGTGGATTTGCCCACTATGAATTATATTGAAAATAAAACCTATTAAAAATGGCCTTGTCCATTGTGATTTTTAAAAAAGAGGCTTATTGATAAGTGATCATTTTTGCATAGTGATTTAGGGTTAGGTTATTACTTGCTTAATCACTAACCAAACAATTCTAGAGAGAATTTTATATGAAAATAAAAGTTATAAAGCATAGATTCACATGTAATCCCTAATTATTAAGGAATTAAGATTAAATCTAAAATGATAATGTAGCCCTATATATTACATACCCCATAGATCATATATCATGCACATAATGGTATTAGAATTTAATTTGAAGCCCTTTAAATATGTCAAATGAAATTAATGATCTCAAATAATTTTTTTTCAATTAATGTTGATTCTATTGGTTTTGGTTTGATAATCAACCAAATTTTATGTGAATTACATTTAAAGTAATCAAAAAATAAATCACAAGTTAAATCCATGAAACATGTGAAAATATTAGTAAAAATCCAACTAAAAATAAAAAGCTTACAGGCTAAATTACCAAAATATGGAAATGTAGAAACAAAATCATAGGATTGACAATGTATAAGAACTAAATCAACAAAAAAATATCAGATGAAGTGTGTGTCATATATGGGCTAGAACGAGCAAATCATACTTTAGTTGTTTTTAACGGATGAATTGTCGTTTGTTGTGGCAAATGACTTGTCGTTTGCTAGACATTTTAGGTCATCTCCAGTGATAAAAAAAAAAAATCAAGGTTTGATCCTTATGACCTTAAACCTAGTTTTAAACTTGTTTTTACATGAAATCACCACAAAAACATCAAAGGAACCTCAATAAACCTATTTTTAACCCCAAAATACCCTTTAATCACTTTAAGAAAATAAAAATTAAACTAATAAAGAAACTTCATGGACTTGATCTATTTTTTCCAGCATAGTTAAAAAGCAACACTATCTTTATTGAACTTCTTTTACAAACAAGAACTCATTGATAATAAGATTTACTTTTTTTTATGGCCATCGAAAAACTTTCTCTCTTCTTAATATTTTTCAATGGCTTTCTCTCTTGTCTCAATATCTAGTGATTGAAACATGAAAAAATTAAGTTTAGAATTAAAATGTAAAATGCTAAAACAACGGGGACCAAATAAATATATAAATTGAAACTTCAATGACTGAATTGAAGTTTTTCTGATCCAATATGATTATAGGCTCTTTCCTGTTTTTTTTTCCCTTGTTCTTTTAATTTATTTTTTTTAGCTACAACCTAAGATTTTATTTTGGAAATTCTATCTTTCATTTAATGTCGAAATATTACTCGACAATCCATATATGTGATAGCATGCAAACAAATGAAAAGACTTTCAACATGTAAAACCATGTTAATACAACTTGGAAGGATGAGATTGTAAAGAAATAAAGTTGGATGATCAAAATGAAAAAAAAAATTAATATTCATTCATATAAACAGTGTAACCCATAATACACATGAGTCAAGGTGCATAGTATATAACATGATCACTTTTCCCAATTGTTTTAGTTTATTCTATAATAATATAATTAATAAAAAAATCATGAGGAGGGTTTACTGTACATGTGTGTATTGTACAAAATTGTATTTTTATTTTATTTTGTTGCTTAAACTTTTTTCTCTTTGATTTGATCCTTTTGTTGTCAATTACTTCTAATATGTTGATGAAGGACAAGATTAAGAGCAAGGAGACCAAAATGAAAAAACTTGGTAGCTTTTTCAAAATTAGCACAAAAAGTTACTTTCATCCTTCTACTTCTAATTGATAGATTTAAATCCCTATAATTTTTGAAATCTAATTTTAGTCCAACACTTCATGTTCCTCATTTTCCAATTCTTAGGTTGAGAGAGAAGATGGAGAGACGTCGGTCTCTAGTGGTAGAGAGAGAAATTTCAGTTGACACCATTTTCGATAACCAAAATGATTGATCTTAATGTCAATGGTTCTCGCTCAATGTGAGGAGTTCCATTGAGATGCGAAAACCTTGAAATTGCTTGAAAGAGTATATTTGACCTCATAAAGTTTGGGTTTTAGGTTGATCTTTTTTTTTTACCATTTTGGGTTATTTAAAAGCATAAATGGGTTTACGTAGATCTTTTGGGTTTTTTGGATAAAAAAAATATTGAAAATGTATTTTTTGGTGTGAAATGTCTTTGCCTTGTTTTTTTATGACTAGAGGGTCATCGGATTTTAGAGTTGTAGACAGCGAGTTGTGTACAATGTTTTTGTTTTTAAATTAGAAGTGTCATCCACCCTCCACTATTGAAAAAAAAAATCACAAGAGGCCTGAAACACAAGCCAAATCTTTTTTATGGGCCAATGCCTATCCTATTTTATTTTGTTTTTTTAATCTATTTTTTATACAAAAATGTCCCACGCACCTGGTTGTTGTATAGTTAAATGAAAAATAATCTCAAATAAAATAATATTAAATCTAATCAGGTGCATGAATAGGATTGTGAGTTTGACAAATTAACTAGAGTTCACCTAAGTTTTTTTTAATCCTTTTTATTTTTTTATCAATTTCCTCCTTCATTATTACGTTGGTTAGGAATTGAGCTTAATAATTTACTTTTATTTGCTTTTATAGGGTTTTACGGTCTAATGACTCAAGTCGCAACTTTGGTTGGTGGATCCTGGTTAACCCAAGTCGATTCAATATATTAACATCTCAATATTAGTTTTTGAAAAATATTGTTTAATATACCACCGTCTCAATATTTAAAAAATATATCATCTAATATATGTTAGATTTTAAATTCATGATTAATTCTCTTTTATAGAAAATTGGAGCAATGGGTTGGGATAATGAATGACCCAACGTCAATATAACCAACAATGAATGAAATGAAGAGGAAGATGATGATAATGGAACGAGAACGAGAGTGATACACAGGATTTGAGAAGGAGGGGAAGAATAACAGAGAGAGAGGAGTGTGTGAGAGAGAGAGTCTCCGAAAAATATGGGAATGTGTTATATCATTCAATTTGCATGCATTCTATTGAAATAGAATGTGATTATATAACAACTTTTCCATTCTTAATGTTCTAGAGTTTTCTCCTACACACGTGGCTTTAACATTGAAATTGAAATGCATAGCATTGGTTGTAACTGCGATGCCCAAAACGCACCATTTGACTTATTGGTTCCCTTACTTGAATTTCTCCTCTAAAGATTACTTATCAGTTCGCTCTTTGCAACAATTGCCCTTCCTTTAAATGAACCTTGTCCCAAGGTCGAATAGGGGAAATCACCGGGCTAATTCATCAGCAAATTCCCAAGTGGCTTCTGCAGGTGTGAGGCTTATCCAGTGGATGAGCATTTGGGTGGCTGTTTGTTGGTTTTTCTTGACCATTCACTAATCCAGTATAGCTTGCGGGTGGAGAAGAGGCTTGGATGGTAGAGCTGGCAATGTGGTGTGCACCTTCTTATTTCCCACCTTCTTCTTCAATAGGGACACATGGAAGACATGATGGATGGTTGCAGAGACAAGTAGCTTCAGCTTATAGGCAACGATACCAATTATTGGTAAAACTTCATAGGGACCATAGTATTTTAAGGCTAATTTTTGGGATTGTCTGTAGGCTAGTGTTTTCTGCCTGTAGGGTTTTAATTTGATGCAGACTAGATCTCCTCCTGTAAATGATCTCTCGCTCATATGCTTGTTTGCTAGCTAGACCATTTTGTGTTGTGCACCTTGCAGATTTTTCTTAATATTTTGCAGCATTTGTTCCCTTTTTGATAAAAAAAAATCATATACTGCCTCGACTTGGGAGTCCCTTGGAAAGTATGAAATATATAGTGGGGGGAGTAGATTTTGTAGCAGTATGGTTGTTAGTATTGTACCACCATTCTGCTAATGGTAGCCACTTAACCTATTGAGTTGGGGAGGTACCTTTCATGTAATGCAAGTAGTTCTCTAGGCATTTATTAACCACTTTAATTTGGCCACCTGATTGGGGGTGATAGGTAGTGGAGTGACACAGTTTCACTCTTTATCTGGTGAAGAGCTCCTTCTAGAAGAGGCTCAGAAAAACAACATCTCTGTCACTCATGATAGTAGCGGGTAGGCAATGTAGTTTGTAGATGTTGTCGAGAAAAACTCTGGCCATAAAACTCGCAGTGTAGGGATAGGGAATGACCATGAAATATACGTATTTACTAAATCTATCAACGACCACAAAAATAACCTCTTGGACTTTATATTTAGGTAACCCTTCCATAAAATTCATGCTAATATCAATGAGTAGGGCTTTAGGTATAGGAAGAGGTTATAGTAATCCTAGAGTACGTGTGTTTTCTGATTTGTTCAGTTGATAAATGGGACATTCTCTAATGTATTGTCGAATGTGTTTTTGTTGCCCCTTCCAATAAAACCCGCTAGCCACTCTTTTAGTCATGACCGTAGTCTTTAAATGGCCCCTTGCAGCTGAATCATGATACAAGGCAATGAGTTTAGTCACATTGCGACCAACCACTACCTTACCCTTTCTGCATAGTAGTTGATTAACCTATGAGTAATGGGGATGAGAAGTAGGATTCCTGCTTAACTCTTGAATGAGGTTTTGAACAACCCTATCACTTACCCATGATGCTTTGATTTCTTCTATAAGTGTAGTGGAAATAGTAGACATTGCTAGAGTGCTTAACTCTCTACAAGTCATCTTGGAGAGTGCATCCACAACCACATTATCTTTACCCTTTTTGAACTCGATCTCATAGTCAAAGCCAAGGAGTTTGGCCAACCACACATGTTGTGATGGGCGGGTCACCTTCTGTTCCAACAAGTACTTTAAACTAATATGGTCAGTGTGGATAGTGAAATGTTTACCCCATAAGTAGTGCCTCTATTTAGTGATGGCCAATAAAATAGCCAGTCGCTCTCTTTTATAGGTGGAGAGTGTCTGTTGTTTAGGTCCAAATGATTTGCTGATGCCCAAATGATTTGCTGATGAATGTAATGGGGTGGCCTTCCTGCATCAGAACTTCCTTCATGCCCCTACTGTTGGCATCTGTCTTTATGATAAATTGTTTAGTCAAGTCTGGCAATGCTAATACTTAGGGGTTAGTCATGATGTTCTTAAGTTGAAGGAAGGTTGTGGTTGCTTCCTCATTCCATATATAGACGTCTTTCTTCAATAGTTATGTCCATGGTTTGCATATGGTGCCATAGCCTTTGAAAAATCTCTTATAGCATCATGTGAGACTAAAAAATCCCCTTAGTTGTTTAATGTTGCTTGGAATAGGCCAATCTAGAATGGACCTGATTTTTTTTTGGTTAGTTAATACCCTTACTGACGAGATAACATGACCAAGGTACTCAACTTGGTTATTACAGAAGACACGTTTATTGGCCTTGGCATACAGCTCGTTAGACTTCAAAATCTCGAACACAGTCTTCAGGTGGCCTAAATGTTCTGTCATGGTGTTGCTATAGATGAAGATGTCATCGAAGAACACAAGGATAAACTTTCGCAAATGGCTCTGAAATACCTTCATCAGACTTTAGAATATGGCAAGAGCATTAGTCAAGCCAAAAGGCATGACCAGGAATTCATAGTGCCCATTATGAGTCTTGAATGTTGTCTTGTAAACATCCTCAGGAGACATTCTGATTTGGTGGTAACCAGATCTAAGGTCTATCTTAGAAAAAATAGTGGCCCCAACCAACTCGTCCAAGAGCTCGTCTATTAGAGGAATAGGAAATTTATCCTTCACTGTAAGTTTGTTTAATGCTTTGTAGTCAATGCATAGCCTCTAGGATCCATCCTTTTTCTTGACCAGGACTATTGGGGAAGCAAAAGGGTTATGACTGTGTTGGATGGTTCCCGACTCCAGCATTTCTTTAATCATCCTTTCTACCATATCCTTTTGTATACTCGAGTGTCTATAGGGCCTGAGGTTTATTGGATTAGATCCCTCATTCAGAGTTATATTGTGATCATGGCTGCGTGGTAGTGGTAAATGCTTAGGCTCTTCAAAAACCTCTCGATATTCTGCTTATAGAACTTCCAGGCCAGTATTCTTAATAGCACATGATTGTAGCTTACTGGACGTTGGTTGCCCCTCACTATCTTGATCCTCAATAAGGCACAGGCTGCATAGATTAATTTCAGATACTAATATAGTGTTGCACAACAAGCCATTGAGTTGCTTAAACCTAACAGTCTCCACTAACACAAGATCATCCTCGTTGATAAAGACTTATTGGCCTTGCCACATAAATGCCATCCACATCTCATCATAATTGCAAACAATGGTTTTCAATTTAGCTAGCCACTGAATTCCTAGGATCATGTCACAGTTTTTGAGGTCCAAGGTGAAAACATAAGTCACGAATGCAACTCCCTGCATTGACCATTGGAAGTTGTTGCACATTGAAGTGCAAGTCATGGTTTTCCCATCAATAACTTGTATAGTAAGGCTTTAATACTGGTGAGTTTACAATGCTACATTTCTACCACTTGGTTGCTGATGAAATGGTGTGTGCTCCCATAATTCACCAGAATAAACAAGGGTTGTTTTCCTACTCTGCCAGTGACTTTAAGAGTATTTAGGCCAACCACCCCTTCTAAGGTATTAAGAGATATGTGTGGGTTATGAGTGTCATGTTCTACTTCCGTCACCCATTCACCCTCACTACTCTCCCCATCCTCTTCAACAACACACAATGAGTAAAGCTTCTTGTTCTGACACCTGTATCCAGGTATAAATTTTTCATCACACAAAAAACAAAAGCCCTTAGCTCTCCTCTCATCCAAGTCCTTGTTCCTGATAGGCCTAGTAGTTTTACTAGCATTGTTGGGGTTATAGGGTGAGGGAGTTGGCAGAATACCCGTGAAGAATGACTTAGAATTGTTATTGGAGGTCCTGATAGGCTTTTGTTATAATTGGGTGGGGTGTAAGTCTTGTTTTGGTAAGCATATGTAGTTGGCCGGTAGGTTTGTTTGTTGTGATTGGAGCTATAACGCTAATGGGTAAAGGTGTTATCATGCAACCTGGCAAGGGTGTAGGCTTCTTTTAAGGATTTTGGTTCGAACATCTTAATCAGATTCTTAACTTCTACTTCCAGTACTCCAATAAAAAACACCAAGGTATTTTTCTCAGAAATCTCGGATCTATTCCAAAGGATATGAAAGTCTTTTATGTAGGTCTCTAAGTCATTTTTTTGCTTTAATTCAATGAGTTCTTCTAATAGATTTCTCTCCCTCCCCCCTAAACCTGCAGCATAAAGCCTCTACATACTCATGCCATGATACTACCTACCCTTCCAGACTTCTCATGAAGTTTTGGTGCCAACACGAAGCCATTCCATCTAGATAATAGGAGGCCAATTTGAGTTTATCATGCTCAGCAATCTCCTCAACATCAAAGTACTGGTTACATTTATAAATCCATTTAAGGACATCTTTTCCCTAAAAAAACAAGAAACTCTCATTTTGGTCGACGTAATGGGTAATAAGGAGGTGTACCTTTACTGGCCCCATTGAACTTGGCAGAGAAGTCCTTTGCAGCAGGGTATTAAAGCGTAGCTGGGTGCTGAGGGCCTTGGGTAGACTGGACTCACCGACGGAGAGCTGAGTGTTTTGCAAGATTGAGTCGACGCGAAAAGCAAGGGCATCAATAACCTCCTTAAGCTCCATGAAGCGTAGAGAGAGAGAGGAGTGAGAGAGGGAGAGTCTCCGAAAAATATGGGAATATGTTATATCATTCAATTTGCATGCATTCTGTTGAAACAAAATGCAATATATATAATAGCTTTTCCATTCTTAATATTCTAGAGTTTTCTCCTACACTCATGGCTTTAACATTAAAATTGAAACGCATAGCATTGGTTATAACAGCGACACTAAAATGCACCGTTTGATTTATTGGTTCCCTTACTTGAAATTTTCCCCTAAAGATTACTTTTCAGTTCCCTTCTTGCAACAAAAACATGTTAGTAATCAGTAAATAATTTTTTTTTAACGTTAAAAAACAATATGCGTAGGGTATAGTTATACTAATATTTTTAATTTCTGAAACGAAAATGAGAATGAAAAGGACATTTCCATGTATTCAAAGAAACAAAATCTTGCGAATGTGTTAGTTCTTCCAAGACAGACCACATGCAAAATTAGTGCCTCCAAACTAATGGGCCCCAGGCCATCATCCTGACAAAAGAAATGCATCTGGTGACCTTGATTTCCTTACTTTTCCCCCACAAGATCTTGACGTCGCATGTTCGCATTATTCGATCCTATAATATTAGGATTCCGCAGACCCACTTGGGGTTGAATAGACTATGAAAGAAAGTCAAGGTTACTCTCAATTCTTATATAGCAAGAAAGAGTAAGATAACTGACCCTTAGCCCCTTGAAATGCCATCGAGAGGAAGAGTCCAGACAGCTGACAAGGCAATCACGTGAAATGATCGCGGCATTGTTTTGCATTGCATTTTAAAAAAAAATTAAAAATTTTTATTTTTTACTTTAAATTAATTTGTTTTTAATGTTTTTTTAGCATTTTAATATATTGTCTCCATTTCTGTAAGTACTCAATGTTTCAAAGGGGAGACAAATTATTTTTTGGGTAAATCATTCGAACCTACATTTATATAATTGGGAATATATCTTTATACAATATCCAATACTCTAACATATATTTAAAAAAAAATAAATT
>Ga0307517_10006028_pt1 | contig 18055 bp, 14 predicted proteins | sample 23_EM_MG_FD_194515 | JGI IMG/M metagenome (GOLD analysis project Ga0307517, IMG submission 194515) | Populus trichocarpa ectomycorrhiza microbial communities from riparian zone in the Pacific Northwest, United States - 23_EM | ecosystem: Host-associated > Plants > Roots > Unclassified | place... | reverse complement strand
AGCAGTACACGTCGGCATCGTCGTCTCTCTCTTCTGGGCACTCCTCGCAAACGCCATCGTCGCAACTCAAATAGTGGAGGATGGCACTTTAGCTAGCATTATCGTCCGTAAAAAAATCCCTTTTTTTTTTCTTCTTCTAGTCCCATCTGCTGACATACCGAAACCGAACCTCTAGCCATTCTCAATTGTCACCCTCATAACACTCGGGGTAGGAATCTACATCTCCCTTGATATCGCTCTCGGGGTCACGACCACCATCGGAGGCCTCTCAAATCCTCCTGAAAGCCTCAAAAGCATCCCTCTGTTCGTGATCACCAGTATTTGGCCATTATTGTAACCGTCTTTCCTCTTTGTCCCTTCATATTTCTAATAATAATAAAACCAATACAGCTGCGCAGCGGCATACCTGATCATCATGATCATCGTAGCCATACGAGTCCTAGAAGAAAGCAAACCAATGTGGTACTACACCCTCGCAGCATCCCTCTTCATCGCCTCCCAACTCGCATGGCTCCTCCTCGGAAGAGTGATATGCAACGTGCGTACCCCCATCTCCTCCCTACTGTCCGAATCCATTGGGTCTCATTGTTTTCTCCCTTCAGGGTTCGAATCACAAGTTGGACGGATCGTTTATCGGCACATGCTTGGAAACAGCTAGCGTGTTTGCCCTATTCCTTGGATGGAGGAGTATAACCGAAGGTCTGTTTACCCTTTCCTCGATTCTTTACTCAACTGACCTTCTACTAGATTCATGGACTGACAGTGTACAACAATACGAACAATAGTGGATAAACCGATCTCCTTCCTCCCGTCATCCCAATACAGACTTTCCATTCCAGACTTTTCTTGGATTCAATCAACCAATTTTTCTTGTCGTTGCATCATTGTGTGTACTTACCTACCTTTTCGACACCCTCAGCCCCGCTTTGTAAACGCTTCCCCTTCGTACTTTATGATAGATATTGACTTGACGGGAAGTCGTCCTGACCAACTTTCCTGGACAACTACAGACCCGATCTTCCGTGTATTCAGTATCCTTTCCTTTTTTTTTTTTTTTTTGAAATTGGTATTTATATACAATTTTAAACTGCTGTTTGAAATTTTGGGCATTCTAGACTAGTTGACATTCTATGTCCCTACGAAGCCGCGCAAGTTAACGTGCATTGAGTTGAAGCGATAATGTATGCAAAATGAATGAGTAGGTTGTACATGATGCAATGCAATTCTATGAAAAGAGACTTGAAATGGGAACGATGATATAGAAGTCCATGTTGCTGCAAATTGTGCGATGAAGATGGCATGTCGAAAAAAGTGAGGCTTAAACGAAAGCATGGGATATCAAGTAGGAAAGAAAACAAATTGATGAAACGAAAACATTATACTTGGTCATATTCGACGCGCTGCTGAACCATAATGATGCTTGCTGTTGTCAGGAGTCTTGATGTGCGATTATATTCTAAGGTACCGTTGCCTGCTGTCGATAATCGTTCCACAGTTCCGATATTCTTCCAGTAAGAAATGCTTTTGGACCGGCCGATATCGTGTTTTGAGATAATTTCAAGAAGATGTTGAGATTTCGGATGTTGTGTGTATATGCGCGTCTTCTCGATTAATATCCGTAGTACGCGCGCTGAGGCAAACGTCAATTGATTCTGTCAAGCTGAGCGGGGGAAACAGCTTTACCATTCTATCACTGTAACGACGGTATGAAAAATCATTCAGAATGAAAGTGTAAGAAACCCACAATAACCAGATAACTTTAGAGCCAGTCTTGCAGCCCCTCAAGGTGACGATATGACCTCTTATGCATTCGTACAATGCTGCACGCTGATCTTTATCCGCCTACGACCATGAAGCATTAGCAACCACACTTTACTCGGACAAAGCACTCACCATAGGCAAAACGCTCGCAATCAGTTGGCTTCCAGTAACAGATAGAGCCAGATCGACAATCATAGCGCGACGAGCACTAGTCATCAATCATACTTAGGAGAGAGCCAGATGGGATTGTTGGAGACCTCACCCTTTTGCAGGCTCGCACATTCTGCGGACCACACTGTCCAATGTCTCGATGCCACCTTCCTTCAGGGCCTTGGTTACCGATTTAGACCCTTGCTCATTAGTGGAAAACTCAAGAAGCCCGTAAATGAGATGACCGAGGGTCATCTTTCGGTGTTTCTCGGAACCATGTTCTAAGACTGAGGACAATGTTAAAAAATCGAACTGGAAGGAATAAATGCCCTTACTGTGCTGTATGCAATAAGAACCCCACTGGTTTTTTGCTACTTCGCTGAAGACAGCAAAACCCTGGTTGAGAATTTCGTCAACGATGCCGTCTTTCGCGTCAGCTTCCAAGTTCTCGAAGGCATGCTAACAAGATTGTTTTGTCAGCAGGATCAGCAATGAATGATTATAATCCAACCTGGACGACGAGCGAACCAGTCTCATGGCAAGCTAAGGAAGCCCACTTGCCCTGAAGCGACTTATTTACACTGTATCGTTGCATTGAGACATTATATACGTGGAGGCGTATTAATGACTCACTAGGCGAAAATTGGAGGGGCAGGAGGCGTCCAGGACAACTCCATGATCTACTCCCAGATAAGGTTTTGCAAAGTCGATGGCTTCGACACTCACTTTGCTCCAGACGTGCGACGCATGTTTGTTAACAAGAGTCTGAGCGGGATCACCGAGCAGGAGTTCTGATACGATCAGCAAGCGGATATCTTCCTCGCAGTCGAGTGCCTTCTGAAGGACGTGACATCCGTAGCAGTTCATTGCGAGTTCCACAACGCGACCCCTGAAGTGAGTAGAAGTATTCGGAAATGCCTCCGATAAAAATTTGTACAGACCTCATGCATGATACAATCTTACGCCTTTCATCAGCAGTAGACGCAGCCTCCAGGCATCTCTGCACAGCCCAGTTGCCAAAGCTAACGAACGGCAGTCAGAAGAGAAACGTGTACGTGTAGGTACGTGTTGATCGACCTACCGATGGGCCATCATTTCGAACCCACGAGCGCATATAGCGTCAACAATCTTGCTCCTTTCTTCGGCATCTGCGACCTTTAGCTTCTGCTGGAGGAAAATGGACGCCTGTTGGTCGGAGGACTTTATAATGCGAGATACAAAGACGGGATACGGCGGAGAAGATGCAGGATGGAGTAAAGACAGAAAGTTAATGGGCTAGAGGAATTTTCCGAGCGCATATATTAGCATGAAAGGAAGTCTGACGAAAAAAAGTCACGTACCTCGTGAGTAGCCTGCAAAGACTGCGCACCAGGAGGTTGCTGATAGACGAAAGACGATCGCAAGGGCTCTTCGTTGCCATGGCCTCCGACCGCAATGGGTGAGTAATCAGAAACAACTTTTTCATTTGGAATACGCCAATCAGGATTAACTTTCAAAGCGTGTGGCTGAACTTGATGCTGTTGAAGCAGAGAATTCATTCGCCAATCCATGTTTGGCAGTCGGCTTTCCATACGCCTCTGGGGTACTGTGTTGTAAATCGCTTGGGAAACGTGGGATGCTTGGTTAAGATGCAATAGCGAAGCAGCAGCAACCGGAGGGGGGGCTTCAGAGAAGGAATCGAAGAATGGAAAATTGCTAGTCGGGGCATGATGACGAGAATGGTTTAATTGAACCAATGGTGAACGAGAAATAATGGGGTTGGAAGTCAAGGCTTCCTGACTTTTGATTGGAGAGTTATTCTCCGAAAGAAGCGAAGATTGAGAAAGGTATCCATGCAGTGGAGCGACATGGTCATAAGGAGAGTGAAGCTTTACGTCAAATGGCCGAGCGGGTGAGAGATCGGTTGGTGTCAAGAGCGCTGACGATACCGAAGCAGGAGAAAAGTCTGGGGACCTGGGAGAGGTCTCGATGTTCAAAGAAAAGTGAGAGGGATTATTGTTGAAAGGAGCGGGCGAGTTCAGATTTAGCGTACGAAGGAGCTGTTCTACATGCTGGACACAAAGTTAACTTGATGAGTAACCTAAAAAGCCAAGTAAAAACGCGCATACAGAATTTTCATAGTCGGGGCTGTTTTTCTTCCTGCCATCGCCGATGGCGCCCACATCCCGAGTCTGAAATTTTTGAGTTCCTGGAGGAACGGGTCCAAAGATCTCCTCTCTGGCCTGCTGAAAGGCGATATGCTTTGCCTCGAGAGAAGAAAGTTGTTGGAGGTCCTTGTCGGCGACCCTGGAAAAGGAGTCAAGAGTCTTTGGCCAAGAGGCCTCAGAGTGCTGGGGTCGAGGAGCCCAGATGGAAGCCATGAGTCCAGCAGACGACTGTCGAGATATCGGTTGACCATTGTCGTAGACGGCGGCGAGCTGGTTGTCAGCGGCAGAGAGCGACATTGAGAGGCAGTTGGGGGTAGAGAAAAAAGGGGAGATGCCCACCTCTTTCTTTTTATACGCGTCGATAATTTAACAACTTGGGTAAAATGAAACACATCACCCTTCCATTTACAGTCAACTTCTTCCCAAATGGGATATTCCGTCCCGGGCCCCCGCCACACTCTAAAATCTGTGAATATATGCGCACGAAATCTATGCCAGTGGGATATGACCATACGTTGTTGATCAAGCGGGATGTGCCTGCCTCGATTCTGGACTGGCTCTGTTTTTCCAGCGTACGATATGGTAAGGAAATCAATCCTCTCCAAACGCTGGAGGCAGAATTGTTTCGGTTATGGCTTAATTTTAGACAAGGAGGAGGTGCCGAAGTGCTGGACAAGTCGACTGACAGCCGGACAGGGCTTCTGCAATTCTACATGAAAGCCGACAAGCGTCCACATCGGCGTCGTTTCATTATCAAGAGGCGGTGTAATACTACTGTCATGCAGGGGGCCGCGAATTGAGCATATACAATTCCTTCGTTCAGTTCACGATAGGCGGAGGGTCCAAGGAATCTGGAGGAGATCAGGGACAGGGACTTGTAAAGAATTAGAAGCAGCTGGACAGATCGATTTTACGAAGAAAGGGAGCAAAAACAGAAGCCTTCAAGAGCCGGTTATCTCCTACCATCACAAGTATTTTTGGTAATTGCCCGACTCTAGGGACATGAAAGAGACAGATAACGCGCATATGTAGGGACTCGGAATGTGGCCATAACGCACAGAACGCGATTCATCTCGATTTTCTTCGCATATCGCCGAAGCCCTTCTGCAAGCTTCGCCATCAAACGAACGAATTGTTTCTCCTCCATGCCGAATCCTGGAACAAGTGATGAAAGAACGTGGCAAGAATAAATGATGGCGAGCAAGGTGGGATGTCCGTCAGTATGGCTCTTGCCTACTGATTTCAGTCAAAATGAAATCGGAACGCCTGGATTTCTATTCCAAATAAATGATTGCGTACTGAGGTTCAAATTTTCCCCAGGACGCAAAAGTTCCACTCACAAAACTCTTCAATTATGATGTTCATTCCCAAGTCGCGCAACGACTACCAGTCCATGACCGCCAGTCGACCGATAACAACCCAGGTACCCATGATTCAAGTACCTTGAGATTGCTTGCCTCGTCATGGATGTCAGTAAGGACCCAATGTACCAGACGATAGTGATAACGCCAATGGAAGAAGGCATTCCCATGGTGGTCCATGCACAAGGTCTAGGAGGTCCTTCCATGACAGGCTGTCAACTCAATGCAGTTCGCCGCCTGCTGCCAAGCGAGTCAGAGAACCATCCACGGGGCTTTTAGAACAGATAGAGTGACAATGACATGAATACGCTGGATATGGGTCCCGTTTGGGGTATGTCGTCAGTCTGAGTTATCACGAGGCCACCAAAAATGGTACAGTAATTAAACCATTTTGCATCCGATAACTCTGTTGGGAGTGAGCGCTATCCATGTCTGAGGGACTTGCGATGATTGCTGGCTGTTTTCCAGAGGGGTTGGTTGGGTGATCCTTCGTTAGCGGGCTCATATTTTCATGTAGGCAGACACACCACGTCGATATTCGGAATCATGTAAATCCCAAAAAGCCTGAAATATTAAATTTTCTCATTAGTAATGCTGATAAGGCACGACCTAGAAAAGGTTACGTAGACTGGTTCGAGCGTTGTCTTAATTGTAATATTGTAACAGACCTCAATAATTAAATCGCTCTGGAAGGGTCAAGCGGAAGGGCCGCACTGGCCTAGCTGGAAGCGCTCGAAGGATCACGTAACTTTGTCTTATTGCCAAATAGCAGTTGTCGATGTTTGCAGGAACATCCGCATTCAGTGTTGGGCAGGTAAGGCATCAGAAACAAACGCCCAGGAACGCCGATAGATCCCACTTGGAGGCATGTGTGGGCCGGTCATAGGGTAGACTCCGCCTTTGAAGCGGGTCAGTAGATTTCTAGAGGAAACGAGCTCACACGTCAATAATTCAACGATTAGTTGCGATATAATAACGCCGTACAGAACCCAGCGCATGGTACATGCGTCTTCGGACGACCCAAACTGAAGGGATTTTGAGCAGGGTAGGAGATACCAGCGAACGTGATCGAGTGGAGTTTCCTTGTCAATAGAGTTCTGGTCATATTCGTAGTCCAGATGAGCTGGCAGGTATTAGTAAGAATCAAACGGATAGTTGACCAGCTGATACGCCTATTTGTCAAGTTTCTTCAACAAGCCATCGAATAAGCTCAATTTCATGCCGAGTAAATGCGTATGTAGGATCCGTTCATGAGAAAAAGGAGTAGCGCGGATGTGGCCCGATCTTTTATAATCGAAAATCAATTTAGATCCATGGATGAAAAACTCTCCGTGAAGATAAATTGTTAGGCCAGGTTCCGCAGACCATCGACACCCGGGCAAGGACGCAACTTTGGAACATCGCACTCAACGAATAATCTTGGGTTCTAAAAATTCTAAATCAGCCAAAGTCGCGAGATAAAACACTTACGAATGAAATGCGGCCGCTAAAAGCCGTGGACGGAGTCGAACATAACTTGCACTGAGGCCCCTGAACAGATCGCTAGGCCATTGAACAATCGGCAAACTCAACTCATGCCTCAACCCAAAGAGATCATGACCAACGGGAACGAGAATCAAACCAAAGATGGAATGTGGGACGACACTGCAAAACTGCGTATTACGGGCCCGTTCGTTTCTTGTGAGACAAATGTCAATATAGAGAAAGATAAGAGATTCGAGGTTGAGTCGGCTACACGTGATGCAGCACAAGACTAAAGCGTTTTCCCATGAGGGTTTAATATCAGACACGAGGGTGGTTTTGTCGTGTTTCAAGTGGCACGAACTCGGAAGAGTTGATGGATTTGGCAGCTAACAGAGAAGAGATTTACAATGAACCGTGTATCAGACGAACAATCATTCACCAGAAAGAATATTTCAGCCATCTCTTCTTCATAAACATTGACTCCGCCTTGCATAACAAACTGACGTCGCATAAAAGTGATAACAAGTGTCCTGTGACACTGTCCTTCAGCTGAGTTACAGAGATTGGTGGCTTCTTCCCGCCCAGTGATAGGAACTGACAGACAGATTCTTGAAGCCAACTCCGATGATGTGTCATTAGTAAAGGGGTCATGAGAACAAAAGAACGGGAGGATGGTCCACAACTGTTCATGATGGTAAAGACTAGAGAGATGAACTAGAGAGATGAAAGGTGTTCCACCACGTTTCTTTGATCTGTAAGTTAGAGTTTCAGTTACCGTGACAACATTTATTTCTTCTTTGGGTAATTTGTCATGATCGTCGTGATGGTGAAGCCTGGACTCAGAGACAGTAGAAGCAACTGGACGTTCATAAAAACACATACGGAGGCTGGTCTAGACCAGGAATTGTCCAACCGGCCCGCTCTCAAAGCATAAACTATGTTGGGCGACTAGAAGTAATTAAATTACGCGGGTGAAAGGCTCCCCATTTGAAATTTCAAGGACCCACAGCGGCCTGAGTTCAAAAAATTGAATTTAAATGATCGTAAATTTCACCCTCCGATTACTCAAAGGACGCTGAATAGATTCGTTGCATTCTATTACTATACTACCGACCCCATAACTATCCCAGTGCCACCCTTTCTCACCTCGCCAGCCAGGGTGACTTGCCGCTCACTGGTTGATCTTCTCAGGCTCAAGCCTGGTCAATTCAATCCCTGGCTGTTAACGTTTACACTGCTGCGCCATCAACTCCAACATTTTTGCTGCCCGATACCGTGGAAATATTCAATAGCAAACGATCCGCAGTTGGTGCTGTCCTGATGTTCTTCTGATTTCGAAGCAATATTCTTTGAGGTATTTAATGTGATCAACCACCTTCAAACATCCTTTTGTGGTCGAAGAAAGTTGACAGGGTCCCTTTTTGTCAAACACGTTCGATGGGGAATGAGTGGGGAACCCTCAAGCCGAGATGGAACTGAGATTAGCGGCCACAGCAAAGAATTTCTGTTACAAGACTGCTTGCACAATACCAAATCCGACGTCTGGGTTGCCGTCAGTATGATATATATGTGGATACATAGATATTAAAAAACGGCGAGCAGTGTATGTCTAACACGAGGCAATTCTTAATTTTCATCTCCGTCAAATTCTGCATGATTCTGTATGAACTTATTATATCCCGACATGTCGAATGTCAAGGACCCAGCAGAAAAAGACCCAATTCCCTGGTTAGCCGCGGCGAAGCAGTCGAAACACAACTTTTCTGGAGCCTTAGGTACCACACACTGCCCTTTGTCCATATAAGTGCACTGTTCTCTAAACATCAACATTTGCAAATATGCCACTATGCCGAACGTATCGCACCCTTCTCTAAACCGATTTTAACCCCAAGTCAGGGACTTATCATGTGTCTCTGGAAAATTATTTACACGAATGATCATCAATAGTCCTGGTGACTTCAGATAGGCGATAATAGTATTAATCCTGACATTTGCATTTTGGGAGCTTTACTAATTACTTTCGTTCTCCCGTAATTGTAGAGCATCACCCCGTAAATGATTTGCACGAAACACTTCATACATCCGATCAATGATCTATGATGATTTGGATAACAAATCTGATGAAAGGGGATTGCACTACTGTAAATATCCAGCTCATTCCTGACGGGGAACTCGAACAAAAGGGTTTATTACTTCAACAGTTGCTCCCGTGCTCCGGTGAGGTCAGGATAAACCTCGTAATATGCGTATATCTCGAATTTGCGCAAAGGACCCGGACTATTATTTTGCAGGGGTGTGAAAGTTAAACGTTAAACCCTCCTCGTGTGACTTGGCACCAACTTGGCACATCCTGACATTGAGCTGCCAAGTGATGACTATCTGGAAAATTCTGTCCTTCAGCGAGATAGGGCACACCGGGCACTTGTCCTAAATTGGAATGTCGAATAGAAAATGTGCGAGTTAGGTTATCGGGGTCACTTGCAACCCGACTAGTACCCGACCTCACTACCAGACTGGGATCAGGGAATAAGAAAAAGAAATCGGGCTTCAATTTACAGATACCCTTCTAGAACTGGGCTGTGTCTAATTAGACGCACGAACCAGTTCAGAACCTGAAGTTGCGGTCAGATCGAACTACCGAAACAACACCCTATCGGTAACCCAAGGAAAAAGGAGAAACGTGAAATTTTCTTTGAATTGATAGTAGTCAAATATTAAAAGCCGGTGGCGTAGTCTGTGAAGATCCAAAACCAAAACGTTGGTAGATAAGTAATGTAATATGACTTGACTTGGACGTGTTTGACGCGATGAGACGCGGTCCTACTCACCACAAACTCAGCAATCAACAGAAAAGGACTTTCCTACCCTTGTCATATTTTAAGTTTGTAACTTCCTAAGCCGCATCGGTACTAGACTAGGTTACATTTTAAATTATCTTTGCATGATTAAGCATTGACAATTACACCATCCATGATCCCGAGTCCGCTTCCACCCTTCAAATTTCCATTAAATGCAGCGAGTTTGTCGTCTTGCAGTATACCATGGAAGATTATTTTTACACATGAGATTGAAAATCCTTCTGCGTGTCGAGTTCAAGTCGCTATTAAACTCCACTGAAGGTGATGAATGTTTATTACTTTTCGTCTTCGGCCAACTCAAAAGATAGACGAACTGAGATACCAGATATGTGCCATTTCTTTCTATTCATCGGAAAGGGCGCAGCAGTATTGATACATAAATAAGCGACCTCGTGTTCTGTCGCCGTCCGAGCGCCCAGCAACAACTTAACCACCAATTGACTACATTCGACTTATCTCTCTGACCCACGGTATATTTGTAAGCCCTTTCACTCGACCCATTGAGCGCCGACTTGTTTGAACAATTATATCAAACTTCCACGTTGGCGAGACGAGATACTTATCCCTCCAATTTATAAATAAAACGACAAAAATAGAACCACTCCACACATTGTGGCTTGATCAATAATCCTTTTTGGTCAAAAGCCAAGAAAGTGGAAGTAAATGAAAAAGTAAATCGGGTTATAAGGATCACTAAGATCTCTTAAGCGTAAAATGGTCCATCTAGCCGGGTATTATTACGATCCAATTTATTTTTATTGATTATTAAACAATTGAATGCCGGCAGATTGGAGCCCTTTTCACTGTCCACGACTGCCGGTTGATGTGCGCATTAGCTTGCAGCGAGGGAGAGGGGCGTCGTTTCCTGCCGAGAGTATGCGTCGTCGATTGATTGCTGTCGAACGTAGATCATTGCCCTTACTTGTACTGATTTTCCCAGATTTTATTCACGAGTCATTTAATTTTGAATCATATGATTTATCGGTTTTACAATCTACGGGTCGAAGTTGCTGCTTGCGCGAGGTCCTTTGTTCCAGGACAACAAGTGCACGAACACATGGGTGAACTTTCCAATTTTTGCCGTTTCTGCACATACTCCGAGTCTACCGTGCACCTGGACAAAAGCGCCTGTTCGCCGCGCTCCCCTTGATGTTTATCCTGACTACTTTCTGTACACCTGTGCCTCCTAGGATGCACAGCCGTTCCATATATAGAGAGTTATTCATTGTAATGGTCTTGACATTATATGAATTCCAAAGCGTGCAATGCCACTCGCCGAAATCAATTCAATTCTGCAACTGGGCGGGATCCAATTGCTTACAGACCATTCCCCGCCCAAACTGACCAACAAGCTCAAACATTGATCCAAAATGAGTTTAATCTTGCATCCCTCCCTGCTCATGCTTCCGTCGTAAGTACGGGCCGGAACTTCAAAGCTTCTTTGCTGAAATGAGACTTGAAAAGTAGTACGTTTACTTATACCCCATGCTTTCATTTGAAAACAGAAGCAAAGGTACACACCTTCGTATGGTCCATAGATAATAACTTGTGTCGGGCGGGTATGCTAAACTTACGTTGACCTGTATCGAAGGAGATGTACAGCCTCAGGCTGTCGTAACGACGGAACAAACTCCATGATGAGAAAAAAGACTCAACTTGAGAAATTTTACCCAATCTGAAGAAATCTACTAGAAATCTGGATGTTTCGAGGTGCTAGTCGATGTCCTTAACAGCTGGGAGAGGAGGAAGCGCGGGAAAGGGCGCCGCATGATCGGATGATGGTTGATCAACGTTCAACGTCAACTCCCATTAATATTTTGATCTTCACCTTCCTCTTCATGATCAGGTCTCCGCGTCTGGCGCCACATCCCTTTGCATTGCTTATGCACATCCTTGCCAAAGAGTGTCGGCGGGCACGCCAAGTCCTCCGATGTCACGTCCACGTCAAAATTTTACCCGGACACGTATCTCCCTACCCAAGTGATGGAAAAGGAAAAAAAGTGCTATGTAGTTCTCACCCTCCACTCCCATACTAATCCCAAACTTATCTGACCATTTACATAAAAGTCAGCACGGATAGGGATGCGCACTGGCACTCCGACCAAGTCGTACGTCTTCCGTTTCTGGCTAGAAAGTACATACTCCAACGGATCGTTTTTGCGTGAGAACGCAAGAAGGACAAGTGGGCAATACGGGTCCGGGACAACAAACATGCACCACTCCTCTGCGGATATGGATACGTCCTGATACGTTCCGTAGACGCAGAAATTTTTTGCAATCAGCGTCAATCCATGATGGGAGGTATCAGGGCGGACATGTCTTTTTGCTGATCTGCTCTGTATACGCTTGGCTACTTGGCTGACTCCTTGACTCCAATTGACTGTCTGATTGATGGAATGATTGCGTGCTCCTTGACCCTTGCTACAATGCGAATTTGAATTTTTTTTTTGGGTATGTTCAAGATCTGCATTTTCCAAAGGAGACGGGACTGATTACGATTTCATTTGCTTATTGTTTCCAACATATGATTTGAAATTACGTGCGTTATGTGGGTGTGCATTCGAACAATGCAGCAAGGTAACCTGAATGGGAAATTCACGAGTTCGGTGCGCAAAAGTCATCAAGTCAGAGAGTGGCGGTGGCGTTTGCCGGTCGGACGGTAAGCGTCCTGCAAAGCTTTGAAGCGTGTGGGACATGATTTTCTCTCTTTTCACCAAGTCGACATGTTCGTGAAAGCATGGGAATTGAACTGTTCCAGGCTCTGGCTTACGGCCCCCTCAACCCCAACGCCATGTAAGGTTACTTTTAACAAACTAACTTACAGCATGGCGCCAGGTATGCAAACAGACTTTTACATATCTATCGAGTCCATATCCATTATGACGCACTGACAAAGTTTTATGAAAACGCACCGCGTGTGCGTGAATGCTTAGGTGATGTGGTTTCTCATCTCTCTTTTTCCTTAATCTAACCTGCTTATGCAGGGTGTACATAATTACGGCGAGTCGAGCCGGAAGCGAGTGTGTTTTCATACTATTTGACAAACAGTGACTGCGAGTTGGACCTTTGGTGCCGAACTGAATGAATCAGTTAGAGAGGGACGTCTCTGGATCCGCCTCGTTTTTTTATTTTAACTGGTGAGTGGCAAAAGAATCATCCCACTCGCAACTCTCATGGACCAAACTTTAACGATCGGTGGTCTCCGTCGTATACATTAACGAGAAGTGATTTTCTCTACTCGGTTCCCCACTGACTGTAGCACATATGTGAATTTCAATGATTCACATGGCACATTCACGACAAATCCTCGCGAGAGCCCGACCAGTTTGGGAGACGGAGATTAAGCAAAGGTCATCTGCGTGAGTGACAGCGGCTATGAGTGAGAGTGGTTTGCGGAGATTTGCGATGTCCCTTCGAATTCCCAGGGAATATGGACAATCAGCTTTTTTTACCACTCGTATGTAGATTGGTGCTGGTTCTACAACCCGCGAAGCTATTCAACTCCGAGACTAGCGGTTTTATAATACAATACGCCATGCGGCTCTAAACTCCACTGTGTATAGCCCGTTCTATACCGTTGGAGGTACCAAGTAGGGAGAAGGAGGTAACTTTCGACTCAAACCCGGACTGTGGCTCGCATATTACGCCGATCAGAGGAAGCAAAGATAAAGACGAGACAGCACAAGAGGCGCTCCCGAACTGAATGTGGATGACGCAGACGAGGATCTGCTTCTGTAGGCAAGAGGCGGGAAGTGCTCGGCAGGGGTGCCGAAGTGCGTCATTCGCGACGGCGATCAAAGTACATAAGGAGATCTTGGCTAGATCGGAGATTGAAGATCGGGAAGCCCCTCGACGGAGATTAATTTTATTTTTTATTTATACAGCCATCCGCCATGAATCCCCCATCCCCAAAATGCACTTCCACAAGCTTCCCAACGAGCTCATCCACAATATCGCCTTCCTCGTCGTCGCCCACGATCCTCTCGGCCCCCCTGCTGGCCTCGTCCCCCTCCTCACCATCTCGAAGCGCATACATGCTGCCCTCTTATCGCCCCACTCCACCCTCAAGGCCCGCATATTCAGGCTCAAATTCGACTCCTCCTCCGTTGCAAGGCGCTTGTTCTCTCCCTACGACCTCCATCTAGCTCAGCAGCTAGAACGCTATTGCCGCCTTCTCCGCGTTGTCAAGTCTAAAGATGTCGATCACGAAGACGTCGACGATTTCCTCTTCGACGCCTATCTCATGATGCTCGACAACGACGGCAAGAACTACGCCCAGCTCGAGTGGGCCGGCATTACTATTTTTGTCGACAATTTTATCAGGCTGCACCTCTGGGATGGCAGGACCCAGAACGGCAATGCTGGCTGGCCCTTGGCATCGGTTGCGAACCGATGTGCGCTCTGGGTTGCATGGTTGACCATGGATAGAGTAAATCTCTTCAAGGAACCAGTCCACGCCAGGAATGATTTTGTCACGCTTATCTTCCCGTTCACGCTTCTGTCACCTCGTTATCCGTCGACGGAAGCCCCGGTGAATCACTTCCATCTGCCCCTTCTTCCAGAGTCGCCAACCTACCAACGACCGCTCGTTTCGTCGTCGAACCCTCAACTTCCTCCCTACCCCCACTACACACCCCATCCCGCAATTCATCAACCTTATTTTGGTTCCATACAAAATATGACCCCCCCTCTCATATCAATAGCTGCAAAATTGCTATTCACTGTTCGCAAGGAAATATTTCCTATAAATATTCCACAAATTCTGCCTCCAGGTCTTCGCCCCGAAGATTACGCAGAGTTCAACAAAGGAAAGGCCGCAGAAGTCCCCAGAGGCGCACGGTGGGACTGGAATAGAGGTTGTGCCGTCGCTGTGAACTCCACGAGGGTCAGACATGCCTTCAGACCCACTTCAAAGGAAGAATTTGAACAATTCGAGTTGGTTAGAAATCAGGTCGAGGTTATTGCTGATGGCGACGAAGAGAGTAGACGCTGGGATGAGGACTGGTGGAGGAGAATCTTGTGTGCCGATTTGAAGTCTCTTAGACCAAAATTCCCTCCGGGACTCGTTTACAAACCTGGAACCTTGAGAGGAACGTGGCAAGGTCGTCTCTATGTATGTTTTCTTTATCTTTGTTACATTTTCCTGATACTAATACCCCTGCTTTAGATGCCTCACGCCGAAGCACTACATTCAGCGCTGGAAACTTATCCCTTTTATCCAGGTTACCCCACCGAAGGGGAAACCCCAGGAAACGTGATTCCGACATTCTCAGAAGCTTCGACGAATCTTGTTATGCTACCCGTGTTCTTCAACAACGAGGAGCACCACAAGATCTGCCATTGCCCTTCATACCACTTACGCGATAAGGACGACACTCTGGATGTCCACCACAAAGGATGTGGGATAATCCCGGTCCCACTTCCCTCACTCTTACCGCCGAGATACATGCGCTGGCGAGGAGCACATCCTCATATGGTTGTTGTGCCACCCGAAGAGGACGAAGGCCAAGTCGAGGCAGGCCAGCCTGCACATAACAATGTTCCCGACGACGAAGCCCAACCTTCCTCCGAACCCACAGACGAGTCCACCTCTCCAGAAGTCCAAGAGAATCTGGTTTTTGGAGTGCCCTCCGACGAGGTTGGGGCAGTCGAAGGAAATCCTGTTGAACCAGGATCGAACAACCTGCTGACCGTGGCGGGAAATTCCAATACGAACGCCGTTGCACCTTCTTTGGCGGCTGAAGACACTCAACCTGAAGTACAAACTGCTTTACCAGCGCCCGTCGTTCCTCTTCAGTCAGAGGGGGGATCTGCTGCTGGGACTCATGCAGGTTCGCTTTCTTCTTTCCTTTTCGAACATAATTTTTAATTATTTTAACTCGTAGGACCACACGAACAGAATCCCACTGCTATTCCCACCGAACAAGACCCGCCTGCCCAACCTCAACCTGGCAACGCAGCTCAACAAGACCTGCCTGACTTTTTAACATTCCTAGAGAAACAACGTCAAACGAACCCGCGTATTCCCCGACTTGTACCCACGCCAATTGATTATTCGATGAATAATGCTTATTTCCCGGGTGATGTCGTTCCAAGTTTGATGTCTTTGAAGCGGAGGGTGGGAGGAGCTGGAAGTTTGACTTTGAGTGGAAGGAAGAGACGAGACGAAATCGTTTTTGGGTTTAGAGAGTTGGGGATGGGTGGGTTGGCGAGTCAGGCAGGTCAGCTGGACTGGAAGGCGGCTGATGGGAGGTGTGCTACGGATAAGGGGGGAAAAGGAGTCGGTCTTGCCAGTGAAGGCGAGATGAAGGAAGAATCTGGTCAGAAACAGAGGCAATTGTATGTCTATGAGACGTACGATCCTGAAAAGGAGTCTGTGCACGATGTTTCGGTGTGCCAGACCTGCAAGGAGTGGGAGGACGTTAGGAGGAAGGAAAGGAGGGCTCAAGAGGAAGCGTGCGGGAGGAAGTTGGAGAGGAGGGTTGAGAGGGAGGAGGATAGGAGGAGGAAGGGCAAGGAGGGCCAAGACGAAACTGCAACTAGGATGTTGGAGAAGATTATGGACGATTACGCGAAACGAAGTGGTATCTCCGCCGATGTTTCGCCCTCTTCGACGGACTTTGAGCCGCTGGACACGAAATTCGGAAAGAATCTTTCTGATGCGATTACTGCTGCTGCCGCCAAATCGGCGGCTATCGGTCTTACTCGTGCAAATGGGAGTGCGGCGGGTGTATCTGCTCCAGTTTCTGGAGCTGCAAGTGAGCCGTCCGACTCGGACCGCGAGTCTGGTTCTTCGTTCTCAGAAGACGAGTTATCATCATGTTATTCTGCTTGCAGCTCAGAAGACGAAGACGAATATGATGATGACGATGATGATGACGACGAAGACGAAGACGACGATTCTAATTCTCAACCTCGTCCACCTCAACTTCGATCACGTAGACTCTCCGTTCTAGGAGATGACTTCCCACATGGCCAATCAGCTTGCTTTGACCCGCATTCCCAAGAACACATCCCTTCCACTCGAAGAATCTTCGACCGTACCCGTGTCGGTGCGCCCGAGGGCTGCTCTGGAGGCGTTAGAGATATCGTTATCACAGGCGAGACTCCAAGGAGACACGTCGCTTGGCATCGACAGATGTACAGACTCTACGGTCGCGTTCGATCTTGGGACGGGATGATCGGTCTGTTGAGGGTCGATGAGAGGAGCTTACCTGGATATACGACTGGCATGCAGAATTTGGGAGAACATCTGGAAGAATCAGAGTATTGGTCTGTGATCACGAATATGTTCATCTGTGGATATGTCGTTGGAGGGAGGACGTTTGTAGGAGAATGGAGGATGGCGGCTAGTGATCCTCTTAAACCTGGATGGAGTGGACCGATTTTGATGAGTTTGAGAGTCCAGGAGGATGGGGAGGAACCGATTTGGGAACCTGTTGGGGGTGAAGCCATTTGAGAATCCGTCTTGGTTGTTTTTTCCTCTCCAGTCCCTTTTTTTTTTACCAACGTCGAATGGCCTAGACCTCCGACTAGATGTGTTAATTTGGAAATTCTTTCCTTGACCCCGGGTCTATTTTCTATTTCCCGAACCCCCTTGATTCTTTCTTGTTTATCTTGCTCAGATCGAGATAGATCTTAGTTTTCTTTTTTATATAACCAGAATTTCATTTGTCACTTCTCTTGTTTTTCTTACACGCTATGCACATAGAATACATTCAACGGATATGGACACGAATACAAAGCTAGAGATTTTGCACTCGCTTTCCAGAGTTCCTTCAATCAGACCGTCACTTCTAGTAGGGACAACCAAGTTATATAGATATACGGATTTTATAAGACAATTCGTGAAAGTAGATACGAGAGCTAGGAAATGAGCTAAAGAAAAGGATGGTTCACATAATCCCAATCAAGATGAGGGTGCCAGGTGAAGAGAGCACGCCAGCAGGTGGCCCATCTCATTTAATTTTCTTCGTTCAAGCCAATAATTATACACTCTTCACCCAGGACTCAGAAAGATAACAGGCGAGAGAGGCAGATAGAGGACAGTGAGCTAGAAAACAACATAAACTGGTCTTCAATGCCTCCTATCATCATACCTGTCGCGGCCGTAACCACGGTCCCTATCATAATCGCGATACCTGTCGTAGTCTCTGCCCCCACGATATTCGTCGTAGCGCCCGCCGCCACGTCGGCGGTCATCAAAATCACGGGAGTAGCGACTGTCGTACGGCCTTGGGTCGTAAGGACGTTCAACTGGAGGAAGGTATTGCGTTAAAGTTTGAGGTAAGGAAGGTTGGAGAAGAAACCGTAC
>Ga0307517_10006026_pt1 | contig 18057 bp, 9 predicted proteins | sample 23_EM_MG_FD_194515 | JGI IMG/M metagenome (GOLD analysis project Ga0307517, IMG submission 194515) | Populus trichocarpa ectomycorrhiza microbial communities from riparian zone in the Pacific Northwest, United States - 23_EM | ecosystem: Host-associated > Plants > Roots > Unclassified | place... | reverse complement strand
TCTGCTGTATATATATATATATATATATATATATATATATATATATATATATATATATATATATTAAATGTCCTTTCTGTTACACAATTGTTTTGCTTGGGCGAATCTTTTGTTTTGTTGTGTTCCAGACGTTGGGCTTGGGCCAATTGGGTTATACTACCATATCGAAATGTGGACTGTTTGATGATCACTTCTTTCATTCTTTTACTTACCTTCGCTCTCTTTCCCCATTGATGTGGGACTGTTTCCAACATAGTGACAAAAGTTCCACTTGATTTTAAAATCATCATGGATATATTAAAAATATTAATATTTTATATTTTATATATGATTCCAGTGGTAGAAGGCCTCTAGATATCAATACTATTAAATTTCAATTTGATTTTACAAACAAAATCACCTATAAAAATATTAATATTTAATATTCTGTCAATAATACCATTGATAAAACTAAATTAAAATATTGGAATAAAAACAAACAGGGCTTCATCTTCTTTTTTTCTTATTCTCTCTTCTTATCACACAATCACATTTCTCTCTCTATTCTCTCTCTCTTTATCAGCTGATAGCAAGCATTATCTTCTCTTCTCATCCTCAGGAATGTTATCTTTCCTCTTTCTTCTTCTTCTTTTTTTTTGGTTTATTAAAAATGTGTTTTCTTTTTTCTTTTTTAATTGTTTTTTCAATTCTCAGCAGAAATTAAGCAAGTTATTAAGGTAAGAATTTTTCATTCCTTTTACTCTCTTTTTTGTGGTTTTTTTTTTTTTTGCATTTTTTTTGTTTTTTATCATTTTTTTTGTTCAATTTTGTGTTCTTAATAATTTTATGAATTAATAATTGTGTTGAATTTTAGTTGTTATTAAAATAACTTTTGCATTATTTTGTTGAATTTTAGTTATTTTTTTCAAGTTTGTTGTTCAATTTCAATTAAATGTGTAGGGTTAATTTTAATTATTATTTTGTATTTATTCCATTTAGAATATATTTTTGTAAGTTTAGAATTAAAAACATTATCACTTAGAAATAATTGTGTTGGGTTTTTATTGTTATTGTAATAATTTTTGCATTATTTTGTTGAATTTTAGTTGTTTTTTTTTTAATTTTATTGTTCAAATCCAATTAAATGTGTAGGATTCATTTTAATTATTACTTCTAATATGTTTTAATTTATAATTAAAAAAAATTATCACTTAGAAATAATTGTGTTGAGTTTTAGTTGTTATTGTAATAATTTTGAAATTATTTTGTTGAATTTTAGTTGTTTTGTTTTTCAATTTTATTGTTCAATTTCAATTAAATGTGTAGGATTCATTTTAATTATTACTTTTAATATTTTTAAAATTAGAATAATTTTTTTGTAAATTTAGAATTAAAAATATTATCACTTAGAAATAATTGTGTTGATTTTTAGTTGTTATTGTAATACCTTTTGCATTATTTTGTTGGATTTTAGTTGTTTTGTTTTTCAATTTTATTGTTCAATTTCAATTAAATGTGCAGGATTCATTTTAATTATTATTTTTAAATTTAGAATATTTTTTTGTAAATTTAGAATTAAAAATATTATCACTTAGAAATAATTTTTTTGGATTTTAGTTGTTTTTTTTATTTCAATTTTGTTGTTAAATTTAAATTAAATGTGTAGGGTTAATTTTAATTATTATTTTGAATTTTTGTAAATTTAGAATACATTTTTGTAAATTTAGGATTAAAAATATTATCACGTAGAAAATGAAAATTTTCTATAAAATTGAATTATGCTAAATTGTTAGAAGAAATTGAATAAAATCAAATGGTTTGTGGCATATAAGTTGTGTATTTGCAGGTTTAAAAATTTTGTGAAGGTGCCGCTGATTGTTTTTTTTTTAAAAAAATCGTTTAATATTTTTTATCCGTTAATTTGTTAATTTGTGTCATCTTCGCTGCTAGTTCTTCTAGTAACGATGATGACAACCATGAGTCATTAGGTACTAATCAAGAATAGGCACCTGAGGCACAGACATCGACTCAAGATGCGAGCTCGTATCAGGCCCTATGGAAGGATGACCTTTCAATGTCAGTTTGTTTTCCATTCACAATGACATGTTAATAATTTTTGAAAAAGTAATTTCATTTAAGGAATGCAATTTTAGGTTTACAAACATTGAAGCTGAGAGAACAATAACATTGACGATGAAATCGTCGATGGAAATTTCATTGTTTTAATGAATCCAGGTTTCCAAACATCTTGAATGAAATTCGTTAGTCGATGAATGATTTTCAAGGTTTAAGGTTAGTATTAACTTAAATAATTTTTTATATTATGTTAATTTGGTTAGTTTTATTGAAATTACTGAAATTTTTCTTTTACAAATTTTTACTGCAGGAAAAAATTTGAATGGGAGAAAGCTGATAATAATGTTGTGAGGAGGGTTTGGGAGAATCATGCTGCAACTAAATAAGATCAAAATCAGGATAATTTTTTTTATTCCAAATATTAAAAATTTATTTTTCATTTACTAATAGATAATTTATTTTTTCAATATAGGTTCAATGATTTTTGGTATGAGATGCAAAAGAAAGCCAAAAAATATACGAAAGAAAGAGAGCTTCCAGACTTGAATGACGTGGTGGTTTGGAAGGATTTCAAACTACCATACGTCTTAGAGGTTGTATGTGAAATACATTCAGAACGTGACGTCCACACTTTTCACGCAATAGTCACAATTCGATGGGGAGAACAAGAATCAGCATGTCAACAATTCTGTTACCACCCACACTAGCGGCTCTATTCCATTCATTTTGCATGTGAAGCGGATGGTAAGATTTATTTTTTACTACATCTATTTTATTTTATTTGTTGTTTTTTATAAATATATTTAACTGACAACATTTTTATCTAGGCTACGGTTCTTGAATGCGAACCAAGCCCGATGGAGCTTTTTGTTGAAACGCATGTGCGTAGTGATGACCGCCAAAAAAGGATGCAACAGTTCGTGGATACGTAAGCTCGACACTTTTTGGTATGTTGATTTTCAACCAGTTTTTTTTCTTAAGTTAGTATTTCCTTGAATTTGCTGACTTTTTTTTATTTATTTTCAGGATAAATATAACAGTCGGTTGAATGAGAGATATAGAGATGATTCTTCGACCCATCTAAATCTCGATCCGGATTTGTAGTTGAAGGTAGAATCGTTTGGTGGACTGATAGAAATCGAATCTACAAACTCCCTAACATTACGGTCCAGAACTTGCAGATGACTCGTAGTGTTTTCTTCTAAGTAATTTGAGGAAAAATCAATCAATTGTAATCAAGTAGCCTTCCCAAGCTCTGGTGGTATCTCACCAAAAACATTATTGTTTGAGATTTTAAAGCTTGTCATGTTACAAAAATCTCCCCATTTCGAAGAAAGCTCACTATAAAAATTATTGTAACTCAAATCAACATAATACAGATGTGGATAGATGCCAAAATCCTCAGAAATATTTCCTGTTAATTGATTCCAATCAAGTCTTAATCAGTATAAACTAGTGCAGTTTTTCAAGCTTTTCGGGATGGAACCTGTGAAGTAATTGGAGTTAGCAATAAATTTTTCAAGCAATCCTCTGCGGCATAACTCTTGTGGCAAATGACCCGGAATTCATTGCTAGACAAATCCAATATCTTTAAATAGGTGAGATTGTGCATCTCTAGGTGTAATGAGTCGTGAAGTTTGTTTTCAATGAAGCTTAATTCCACTAGAGATTTAAGTCGTCCTATTTCTGAAGGAACATATCCAGATAAATTATTTTGACCTAGAGCAAGTGCAATGAGCATGTTCATGTTCCCAATAGAAAGAGGAGGAATGAAACCAAAGAGTTTGTTACCCTAAAGATAAAGTATGGATAGGTTTTTCAAATTTCCAATGGAATTAGAAATCTCACCGGAGTTTGTTACCCTGAAGATAAAGAAATGATAGGTATCTCAAATTTCCAATGGAATTAGGGATTTCACTAGTGAAAATACTACTTGACAAGTCAAGTTGATTGAGAGATTGTAGCAACCCAATTTCTTGAGGAATGAAAATAGAGAGTTGGTTTCGATAAAGGTAAAACAAAGATAAGGTGGTCAAGTTTCCAATGGAATTAGAGGTTTCATCGGTTAAAACATTAATTGATAAGCCAAGTTCATTAAGAGACTGAAGTAACCTAATTTCTTGAGGAATGGAACCAGAGAGTTTGTTACCAAAAAATGGAGTATGGATAGGTTTTTCAAATTTCCAACAAAGAGGGGGATTCCACCGGTTAAAACGTTACTTGACAAGGAAAGTTTATTAAGAGATTTTAGCAACCTGATTTCTTGAGGAATGGAACCAGAGAATTTGTTACCCAAAAAGATAAGGTATGAATAGGTTATTTAAATTTCTAACAAAGGAGGGGATCATACTAGTAAGATTATTTTGATGTAGTTTTACCTCAATGAGCATGGTCATGTTCCCAATAGAAGAAGGGATGGGACTAGAGAGTTCGTTTTGAAAAAGGTGAAACAAAGACAAGTTGGTCAAAATTTCAATGAAATAAGGGATTCTACCGGTTAAAACATTACTTGACAAGTTAAGTTGATTAAGAGACTTTAACAATCTAATTTCTAAAGGAATAAGACCAGAGAATTCGTTTTGAAAAAGGTGAAACAAAGACAAGTTGGTCAAAATTTTAATGAAATAAAAAATTTCACCAGTTAAAACATTACTTGACAGGTTAAGTTGATTAAGAGACTCTAACAATCTAATTTCTTGAAGAATCAAGTCAGAGAATTTGTTATCCCAAGGAGGGAGTATGGATAGGTATCTTAAATTTCGAATTTCCAATGCATATCCATTGCACTTTTCCCGAGGTTGTATGTGTGTGATGATAACTCAAGAACGTAGAGAAAGTTGTAGAAAAATTTATGTAAAGTGTTTGATATATTATTTTTTGTTGCTTGATCAATGTTCAGCACAACTTAACTTTTTATAGCCTAGCAACATATCGTAATTAGAGTTTTAATAAAAGAAATATAATTAATAATTAATCTAAGATAATTGATTCAAATCAAAGCTCGAATCCCTTAAATAAAAAATTATAATCTCGCAGTTTCTATTTCTGACTTCAACCTGGCTCATCAGTGTCTCATCACTCGAGTGTGTTCTCTTTATGCAAATGTTTTGCTTAGGCCGCCAATCTTTTGTTTGTTGTGCTTCAGAATTTTTAGTTTCAGCCATTGGGCCATTTGGGTTCTGCTACCGTATCGAGATTCGGACAGGCCTGTGCAGCACATTTTTGTGCTTTGCCTTGTGTTGGGCTATTAAGCCTTCTTTGCTAACTGCATCGAAATCAAATTGGCCGAAGCCATTTGATGATAGGCTTTTTCATTGTTTTCCATAGCTTTGCTCTCTCTTTCCCCAATCCCCCATTGATGTGGTACTGTTTCCAACAGATCGACAGAAGTTCTCCTCCATTCTGGCTGGAGTTGCCTTATGATGATGATGATAGTGGTAGTGATCCATTGGTGAAGTAACATTGGAGAGATCAGAATGAATTGCTGAAAAGATACATTAATTAGACTGATATTAATTGCGCACGATTCATTCCATCGGACATGCAACTTGGAATTTTCGCCAAGGACTAATTATCATACTTCTATAACAAAGTATTTTTGACACACATAGATGAAATCCAGAAAAATGAAAAGCACAAAGGCTCGCCATGACACTAGCAACATCTGCGTAGAATGTTGCAGCATTGTTGCTATATGTCTTGACCAGCCAGCCCGTAGAGCCTCCACTGGAAAGCTGTTGTTTCCGGGTGCAGAAGGCCCTTCTTGTTTGCCAAGCTCCTGGAATAAGAGTTATCAAATGTGATAGGAGTAGTAGCATCTAGTGAAGAAAGACTGTCATCGCTGCCTGTGTTTGGACTGCTTGTTGATTTACATTTTTATTTTATCAGCCCTTAATTTATTTGAGAAGAAAATTATAAGGTCAGATCGTTATTAGCAGCATCCAAACTTGCCGTGATCAAATCTAGTGGAGGCAGGTCAAGAGAGTACGAAGGTTTTGAACAGCTACCACGAGATATATACTATAAATAGATTATAAAGAAAGCCTCACCGACTTATTCATGGACCATGAGACAGAACTAAACTAAACCTAAGAAATGTCTGATCATCCCAAAACAGTGGTCTGACATCAGAAGGCTATAATTTTTTATATGACCGTACGATCAGACTCAATATTTTTCACAAGATTCTATAGGCATTGATATACAAGGGGCTTAGCTGATTTGCAGCACCTGTGTGTCTCGGAAGATAACCAAATTAGACCCCGAAATGTTGTTTTAATTAATTTTGTTATTTTTCTGAATCTTTTATCAATTTTAGACTTTATGTTACTTGTTATTTTTATTTTAGAATTTTGATTTTTTTACCGTATAAAGATCGATTTATGATGAATTTAAGATTTTGTAATACCTCTTATACAGGCAAAATATATTATATTTTTATTCTTAAAAATAAAATTATGAATTGGATTCTTTGTGTGCCATCATATTCGGCCAAAACTTTGTTTATTTTCTTTTTATTTGTGCTTCTATTTATATTAGTGGGTATCAGAGCTCAATTTATTTTTTATATTGTTGTTTTTTATGTAGTTTTCATGAATTAATTATTCTTTGATTTTTTTCATAGTCATAAAAATTATAAGGATACTGTTTTTTTTATTTGAAACTCCCTTTTTAAATTATAATAATTTTTTGTTTAAAAAACATGCAACTAATAAAAAAATATTTTCATTCAAAAGAAATTAATAAGGAAATTGAAGTTTTGTCTCCATAATTATATTTTCACTTCTATTTAAATTATTGAGATTATTTATTTTAATTATCTTGAATTTTTACTAGAAAAACCACGTTAATAAAAAAATATATATATTTTCCCCCAAAAAGAAATTGAATAAATAAGGAATGGAGACTGGACTTAAAAAAATAATTTTATCCTTCATAATTTGTCTTGCACATATCTATTTTAATTACTATATAATAAAATAAAAATTAGTGTGAAATCTAGTGTACTGTTTACAGTGGTAAAAACACGACGAAGGTTGACGATTGACAAAAAAAGAAGAGTGATCTCAATTTTGAGTCCTACTGAAAATTAATACCCGTTTGTACCTTTTTTGACTCCTGGGGGTATTGCTAAACGTGGAAAACATTCAATTCAAACAAAGGTCTTGCCATCTGGGCGCAGTCCCACCAGCAACATCTCAACGTTGACAGACACACAAAAATAACTAAGTGATCAACATGGATGAAAGGAACCAAACATTCAAAACAAGTGTAAACCAAACCTTCATTCGATTTGTTGGCATTGGCAGAAAGCTAAATCATCAATCCATTCGAGACTACTTGAATAACTGGAAAGATTCGAGTGAAACGAGTGATGCAAATATCGAAAGCATTTCATCAGCAAATATGAAAGATGACAAACATTCATATACTTACTGAACATATCTATAGCACTCTCATGGGCTACCAAAACTTCATCATCTTATTGCATTAGGAAAACTGTTTCCTAAAAATAATATGGCAAGTTCTCTCTTTTTGGGGAAGGGGCAAAAATACTATTACATCATATTAAGAAGTTAGAACACAAACTTTTCTTCCTCTGCCCCAACTGAGAACATGCTATCTTCCGTCTCTCCAAGAGCAGTGGCAGTTGAATCGCTTATGCCCAGCAGATGCTGCAGACGGGACAGTTTTTCTGGTGCTGGGTTATTTTTCATGTAGATGGTGTACAAATCAGCTAGCTCCTCAGGCACCTCCCATGTCAATGTCTCAGAAGGCACGGCTTTATCACAAGCCAGCAAGTCATTAAGAGTGGAAACCTACAAAAGTGGTTAAAAAAGACCTCAGACCTCTTCCCCTCTAGGCATTATTAAAATTATTTAAATTGAAAATTAAAAAGTACATACCACTCCTTGTTGATTTCTCTGCCTTAGTAGCGCCACAGCCTGAATCAGTGAGTTTGACAGTCTACTCCGTGCAAGCTCATGGACAACCCCTTTAGCCTTCTCGACATTAATGTTAAGATCTACTGGGATTTTCTCATAGACTTCCTCCTCGTCAAACTCCCCAGTGCCAGATGAGAAAATTTCATCAACAGTTTTCTTGTACAGGTTTTCTCGCAACTTTTCAGATACCATGCTGTTGAAGTCAATACTTGCTTCCTTCAGCTCTCTTATCTGTTTCATATTGAGCCTCCCTCGATTGATAGCAGTTTCAAGAGCAGCTGCCATTTTTGTAGTTGTAATGTTCTTTATCACCTTCTGTGCATACTCGGGTGGCAAGCCAACTTGCTTCTGCAAGTCATTGAGCTGCTCTATCCTGGCTTTTGTCAATTGTCCATCAGCTAAAATGACCTCAGCTTGTTGTCTAAAAGCCTGCTCAGCTAGGCTCCTGTGGACTTCCACAATTTCCTTTACAGTCAAACCCAAAATTCCACCAAGCTGATTCAGCAAAAGGTATTCTGAATCATCCTTCTTCGTGGTGATTTGAGCACCAAACGGAATTCTGGTAACTTCCCCGGTTAGGCAGTAAAGTAGATATGTCTTGTAGAGGTCAGTCCTCTCTCTTTCAGAAAGGTCATCTTTAAGATTTATCTCAGCCTGGCCAGGCTTGCCCATCTTTGCAGCAACCTCCTCACTCGGTCTTATTTTCCTAAGTGTCTCAAGGGACTCCCATCCCTCGTCATCCCATTCGTCATCCTCTTCAATTTTCTTGTCTTCCACCTTACTAGGCTCTTCTGGTGGGGTATCAGAAGATTCCCCTTTTATGTCAGCCACCAGTTCAGTCACCACCAATGAATTGAAGGCAATCAATTTCCTTAGTGCTTTAGCACCCTCAGTACGGTTTTCAGCCATCCGTGCTTGCTTTACAAAGTTTAAGAAAATCCTTCGAACCTGCAACAAAGAAGAGTTTTTGAGCAAAAGGAAATGTGTTTAATTTAAGATTATGTTCTGTATTAACAATACACCCTGGATAGTCAAAGTGCATACTCACCGCTTTGCCAGCAATGGACATGGCAGCCTCCCGTGTTAAGCGTAAGCCATGAGCAGCCTTTCTTACAGCCTTCTTAACATCAGCATCATAGCCATCAACCCCTGATGCAATTGCATCTTTAACCACCTGAAAAACAATGGCATGCATCAGCAATGAATTGATTAATTTGAGCAACAATTCAGCAATTAGCATTATGCAACTTAAACCCTAAAGTAGAAGTGTAACATCTCTTAATTTGAATTCAAATGGGAAATTCTATTTATACCCAAAATATCAAAGATAATTGAGCAAGAAGAGTCAGGACACCTGCAGGAAGTCAGCACGAGAAGACCCTTACCCTTAATGATATACGCATACAGTTTTAAAATGTGAATCCTCAAAGCAAGCAAATCATAGAGAGATTAAAGAACAGTCAAAAACAAGAAACACGGCCCTCTGTACACTCCACACAACCCCATTAAATAAGTATAGACACTTCTAAGTCCCTGCTGACCTCCACAATCTAAAATACAGTTTGGACAAACCTAAACATGGTTCTCTTGAACAGATTACGTGCTTTTATAATGTTCAAAACAGCCCTATCCCATAGTGCATGGATGTCTCCAAGTCCCCATTGACCTCTTTAATCCTAATTCAACTTGAAACCACCTAGAATTAGATAGAGGTGCATTGTTGCGAAGGAAACCAATTGAAACAGACTAGTTCTAGAAGCAGAGGCATAGAACACAAACCAATGAGACAGACTTGAGGAAAACTTTCATATTGTAACCAGAAATATTATAGAAAAATTGATTTTACCCTTTCAAATAAACTGCCACAGATATCAGAATGAGCTGCATCGATAGTTTGCTGGGGAATACAGAGCATGACTCTCAAACGAGTCAGCGCTTTAACATCCTCGTCACTCAACTCTCCATCAGCTGCACACTGCTGAAGCTTTTGCCTGTAAATTTCTGGAAATAAAGGAGCATTAGCTCCACTATGCATTAGAAAATCTGAACAGGCAAAAAAAAATCTTCTAGATACTTGTAAAGGGTCTCAGGATGACATTTTAAAAACATTGATGTTAGCAATCAATTGATGTTAGTTACCTTCATGAATCTCAGTGGCTTTTTGTGGATCAAAGTGCAACTCCTCACAGAGATTTTGTAGGAAGGCTGCTTTGCTATCAGCAAATTCTAAATCACCACTTGAAACAGCCTGTGCAAGCCGTTTACGATATACCTTTGAAGTGATGTCAAGCGTAATTGATTCTGCCTCCCTTTTACCTAAGCCAAATATATTCTTCAATTGATTTAATGCAGCAAGCTACAAAAAAATATAAGAGGGTTATGACATAAGCAATGTACATAGAACGTGATGAAAAGGTAAGGTATCAAGTACTAATAAGAACAAATTTCTTTTACACACGTCAATAAAGTGTAAGGCAGCATTCATCACCTTATGTTCTTCCATGCGACCACCAGATAAAGCATCTGTAACATATGCCCTATAAAGAAGCTTCAAATCATCTATCTTTCTCTCACTGTCATACTCACCACCTAAGGCACAAACACTTTAGTACCAGCTCAAAACTGACATGTCAAAAACTTGACCTTGAAAACATGAAAGCAAGAGCTCCTCTAGGATCCAAACCTGATACAGAAACTGGACCAACTCCGCAGGCAAATGAAGCTGCATCCTCATGGTTCTTTAATGAAATAAGCTTGTTGTTGAATGCCAGTATCTTATCAAGCTCTTCCACAATTTTCACAACATCCTGGCTGTAAAACCTAAATTAATTATATGGTGCAAATAACATAACAGCTAGCATGTATGATACTGTTGACCAAAAGTTCCAAAGAGTAAAGCAATACAGATTCTTTAACATATCAAACATCAGGTCTTTTCTTTTCCAAATTAAAATAATAAAAATCTTGAAAAGACATTCATAAGCTGGAATTTAAGACAAGTGGAAAAGATCATACACTGTTCTTGTCCTAGATTTCAGTCTATCAAGTGCTGCTGAAATATTTTTCTCAGCCAGTTTTCTTGTGCGCTGCCTAAATAAGTCCTCTGCAAGCTGTCACAAACACAACGTGCCATGTATGAAAAATTATGAACCAAAACACAGAGACCACCAATGAGAAGTTGAGAAGAAGGTACCTCATCTGAAAGTCGACAAGAAATCTGTGCTTGTCTAAGGCTAACAAGCTGTTCCACATCAATATCTATTTGAAAGGGAAAAAAAACACAAGCATGTTAGAAAGGGTAAAAAATGCAAAAGGAATTTTCAACTCATCCTTGATACATATTATCAGTAGAATGATCATCTAAGCATTTTGTTTTCGAAACAAAGCCAATGAAGAATATTGTATACAGAGTAATAAAATATTTGTGCCTAAGCATTCCAATCCCTCCTCCCCCATGGTCCAACCCCAGCCAGTGTTATAAACAAAATCTAAAAGGAAGTGAAATATCAATCCCCTGAAATTAAAAACTAGAGCAGTGGATAGTTGTATTGGCTAAATAATCAAATAGATATTGTTGATAACCAATGACTTAGGATATCACCCATTACAGTGCACAAACATACCACACCTCAGTGATCGATAAAAGTTAAATGGGCAACCCTACCAAACCATGATATATAAAAGTTGACAATATATAAACAGCTTGGTATTCACTAATCACAACATTGCTTACCACTGAAATCAGCTAACACAAAATAAAAGAAACATTACAGACAATTTATGTTAAATTTACCTTTTCCAACTGATTTTAGCTTTGAAGAATACAACCTCTGGGCATTATCACGAATAGCAATTTCAACCTGAGACAAACAAGAGGAATACATAATATCAATAAACTGGGAAGAATGAATATAAAAAAGTAAACAATTAGAAGTTCAATGCATGTCAACTTTTGACAAAATATAAATAACAGGACAGAAGATATGCTACTGGTGGCAAGAAGCTGAAAATGTTATCTACAAAAAACAAGTGCACATAAGCTAGAAATAGAAACAGTTGATAAAAAAAAATACCTGAGAATCGGTGACCTTGAAAACACGTTTCCAAGGTAAAAGAAAAGACGATGCTTCTCCAAAAACAAGAGTTGAAACATATATCAATTTCTGAAATGCCTGCACTGGAGAACAGTAATAATGGTCAAGTTCCATATCTTTATTCAAAATTTTCACTAACCAATGTCTCCAGATCCAGAATTAAGATTCCAACAAGCAAAATTACAAATGACTTGCCCGACGCTGCTCTACATCTCCATCACGATCCCCGGTTTCAAGCCTTTGCCTGAAAATCCGCCTCCCAAGCTACCAACCAGTACACAAAATAGCAGTGTAAGGAAACATTTCTCAAATTCACTTCACATACAACCATTAGCATACTCATTCTTTCAAATGCATGCATCTAGTGAAGACAACAATACCTCCACATGCATGCTAGCAGCATCTGGGTCGTCAATGCCCAAAGCATTTTTAAAATTAATGATTGTTTCAACTTCATTCCCTTTAAGCTCTTCACCCCCAGGAGGAAGGACAGAGGACACAAACCTAAACCGAAATCAAGGTGAAATAACCAAAATGTTAGCAAAGAATGAAAACAAGCTCCAAAAGCAAACTCTTCAACAAAAAATTACTAAAAACAAATTCAACATCGATTCTAACCTACCGACTGTATAAATCACAAAGCTCCGCATTAAATGCCTCATCTTGCTTGCTCACACCATATCTGCAAAATTCAGCATTCACAAATAAATTTCAAAAACTAACAAAAAGTAAAGCTAAACACACAACAACTCAAGTCTCTTAAGCACAAAACACCAATACAATCATAAACCAATCCAAAAATAAACAACTTTCAACTCAAATTCACCAAAAAAAAAAAAAATCACACTGCACACATGATCTTAACTATAGCCAACATGCACAAAAACACATCAAAACATTAACCAAAAAAGTTTTGCTAAAAAGCACCAACTTTTTGGCAAAAAAGCAATAAAAATCAAAACTTTAACAATGAAGCCAAAATAAAATTAAAGGTAACTAACTTTTTAGCAATGCCTTCAATCTCCTCTTTACTAACTTGAATGGGATCATCAAACCCAGAAACATAATTGTGCAAATTTATCGCCGCAACCTCCGGAACAGCCGAATTCAATGCATAAACAACCGCCCCACCAGCTGCCCCGGCCACAGCAGCACCGCCAAGTGCCAAATTCCGAGACCCGCCACCGAACTTAGTCCCTAAACCATACCCAGCAGCTAAAGCTCCAGCTAGGATTATCGCCGAGCTCGCCAATCTTAGCGTCGGCGAGAGATTACTCACTATAGGTTGAATACCTGTTAGCTCTCTCTTTCCTCCAAAAACATTATCGGGTTTTGATTCTAAGGTGACGGTGGAGGGGGTTTCGGCGGCGGAGCTGCGGGGGAAGGAGACGAGAAAACGGTGGCGTTTAGGGAGGGTTAGAGAGGAAGGAGTGAGCTTGAGAGGGATTGGGGAGAGGAAAGGAGTGGAAGGTGAAGAAGCGAGGAGAGAAGGGTTCATTTGATGGTGTTAACGGCGTCGTTTTGGAGATTGAGAAGAGAGAAAGGAGGCTTATAGGGTTTAACGAAGAGGGGGGAGGGGGGAGGAGGAGGATAGAGAGGGGCGAGCAGGGTGGAAACAAGAAGATAAAGCTGTGTGCATAGTACTGAGTAAATTGTTTATTTAGTCCCTAATTTTGATATAAATTATATCTTAGTCCTTCAAGTTTGTAAAACTATATATCTTAATCCTTTTCCTTTTAGAAAATTGATTGTTTTTTTTCTTTAAAAGTTTCAACATGTAGGTTATTTTTTAATACATTAAATTTTCAAAAAAAATACCAACATTGTTTTGGTTTATACGGGTTTAACAGGTTAACTTAAATTTTTTTTAATTAATATTTTTTTAATTTTATATTTTAATATTAGGTTTATTGGGAATTAAACTTCATGATTTTTTTTAATTTATTTTCTATTAGGTTATCTTGATCATACGACTCGAGTTGCAGATTTGGCAGGTAAACCCTGTTGAGTTGAGTTTTTTTTTTCTTTTTTTAATTAGTATTTTTTTAATTTCATCCTTTAATATTGAGTTGATTATGAATTAAGTTTAATGATTTGATTTAGTTTGCTTTCTGTGAGGTTATCCTAATCTTATAACTATGGTCACGTGTTTTATAGGTTAACCCGATTAGACTCAGGTCATTTTATTGTATCCTATTTTTAAATTGATTTTTTTCAATTTCAGCCTTCAAAAATGAGTTAATTAAAAATTAGATTTCATAATTTGTTTTGATTTACTTCTCATGAGGTTATCACAATTTCATGATCTTAGTCGCAGGTTTAATAGTTTCACCCAAGTTGACTTGGGTCAATTATTTTTTTTTTTTTTTTATAAGATTATCTTGGTCTTATGACTCGGTCACAAGTATGATAGGTTAGCTCAAGTTAAATTTTTTTGTTATTTTTTTATTTCATTCTTCAAAATTTGGTTGATTTGGAATTAAACTTCATAATTTTTTTTTTTTTTACCTTTTTATAAAGTTAGCCTAGTCATATTATCAGGGTCACGGGTTAGGTGAGTTAATTCGAGTTAACTCAAATTATTTTTTTATTTTTTTTTAATTTCATCATTCAACATTGGGATTGATTATCTCGAGTCGCAAATTAACTCGAATTTTTTTTTAGTTTAATTTTTTCTCAATTCCATCTTTCAATATATAGTTGATTTGGAATTAGGTTTCATATTTTAGTTTTTCTTTTTTTCTTTTTTTTTTATAAGATTATCTCAGTCTCATTATCTAGGTCATGGGTTTGGCTGGTTAATTCGGGTTGACTCAAGTATTTTTTCCTTTTTTTTCATTGATATTTGTTTTTCAATTTCATCTTTCAACACTGGATTGATTGTAAATTAAGTTTCATTATTTGTTTTGATTTGCTTTCTAAGGAGTTATTTTAGTTACATGACCCGAATTGTAGATTTAACAAATTAATTGAGTTGCGAATTGTTTGTTTTTTGGTTTTTTTTTAATTGATTTTTTTTAATTTTATCCTTTAACATTGGTTTAATCGGGAATTAGCTAGGTTTTATATTTGGTTTTGATTTGTTTTCTTTAGAGTTATCCTACTCTTATGATCTAGGTCATGGATTTGACAGGTTGACCCAAGTTGAATTGGGTCGATCTAATATGTTTCTATCTAAATATTTTTTTCAAAAGCATGTCTTCTTAAATTATTTTTAGTCAAACTTTATTTTTAATGATTTTTCAAGTTGTTTTTGGATCCGTCAAGGTGACCAAGTCAATTCTCACACAATTTAAATTCTTTTCTCCTAGAAAACTTGTTAGTAATAATATCTTGATATTTTTTTATATTAAAAAAATTAATTTAACTTATAGTATAGCGTGAACAATGATCTAGCTATACACTAGAGAATAATAGGAAAATTATTTTGACCTACCCGATAAGTGTGGTAATTCTTTGCCATTATTTCTTTGTAAATTATATTTTATATCTTTCTATTTATATATTTAATAATAATTTACATATTGAGTCAAGCATTAGCAAAGTTAATGAAAAAAATAAAAAATATAATAAAAATATCATTATAATTGATTTAATATCCAAATTATCCTTATAATTTAAGTATTTTCTTCTCTTTACTTCCATTGTTTTCCCAAATCATAATCCAGAAACCATAATCTTCGATCCTAAATCAAAACTTAGGGATATGCAATATCTAAACTGCACGAATAATTGGTTTCCAAATCATTTGCAGGTGATTCTAAGGGAGAAAGTATTTGACTAAAATCAACACCATCGATTAAACCACCACCAATAGCCACTTCAAAAACCACCATCTTAATCATAGGTATACAATCCTTCATTTTCACTATCATATGTACCAAATTAATCTGCTATACATTGTATTAAAGTGAGAAATCTATTAGAAGTAGCCCATATAAATTATTATACCAGAGATAAAAGAAAATATAAGCTCTTTGAGTTAGAGAAATAAAAAAGAAACTCGCCACTAATACCGGTGAATTTGTCGAGACACAATTAAGTGTGGTGAAATTAGAATAAATCTTACATAGGCAATCTAACAACAATGACACAAGTAAAGGCAGATTGGAGGTTTTATATTATGTCATGGAATTGACACAAAATATGCTTGCTTCTATGAAAGTTAAAAAACGAGTTGTTTCTTACATTTTTAGGGTCTTGTTTCTCTCTTTCCCTGCAAAAATGGTTTATTAAAGAGGAAAGTTGGAGGGTCAGGTCTTGTGATGATTCGAGAGGGAAAAGCGATAAATCTAGTATGTTGTTGTTGAAAAAGGATGATGATGGTAGTGGTTTAATTAATTATGTTGGTTTTCAGTCTAATATTTTTATTTTTCTATTGTTTAGATGATGTTTTGAAGGAGAAAAGAAAAGGAGAGATGGTTATTATAAAGAGAGAAAAGAGGAGATAAGATGTTTAGGGATAGAGAAGATATGAAAAGAGAGAAGGAAAGGGAGAAGGGAAAAAATATTTCCAACATATCAGACTTCGATGGCATATCGAAGGTCTTTGAGGTGTGTATCATTCATTATCTTTGATTTCATCTCTCTTTCTCGTGGCTCTTATGATTCCTTCTTGTTAGTTGATGAAATTTCTCTTGCTGGCACACATTTGAATCACTTTCTTCTAAAGAACTTCGTGTGGGAGTTTCAGTACTCTAGACACCACTTTGTTGGCTAGCTTTGCTATTTATTTTGCTTCCTGTAGTGTGCATGGAAATGTTGGCATAGCAATCATACATGGTATGGTTCTTTCATATGGTGTTTTACGATTTTGGATGGTGTTCGAGGTTACGAATTGCTGTGCGGGAGACAACTGTGATTATTGGTGTGATTGATTCGGAAGATTTATACCCTCTTCTCAGAGCATGTTGAAACATTCTTTTCTGTCATTTCATTGCATGTAAATATTGCCATGCAGTTCAGAAGAGCCTAAGATCAAGATAGTATCGTCCATATAAATTATGCCTGAGTTCATTTTTTATGTTGTTAATTGCGGTTGTGATTCGAATGCAATTTGTAGGGAGACCATGCTTTTCATTATTATACAGTACTAAGGTCCGAGTATCAGAGAAAATTCCCTGCAAAAAATGGCCGCGTGTCAAAGTGAGCAAGATTATCTGGTGGAACATCAGCTTCTGGATCCGAGGAAAGTGGTGAAAGTGACGATGAAGAAAATTTGGGAATTGATGGAATGAGTTCATTGGATCATGTGAAACTGAGCCAGAACTTTATGAAATCCAGCATTTTTTTTTTATCTGAATGGGGATATTTTGAAGGACCGAAAAGCTCGAATATAGCTCTTCAAGATGGCTACATGAACCTGATGAGACTGCCAGAACAGGTGCTTATGTCATCTAGTTTCAGATTTTGAAGCTTGGTTGAGCTTAGCTGTACTTGAAGAAATTCCAGGAAACCCCCAAGGAACCCATTATGCTCATCTCAATTTCATAATTCACCATTACTTAACATGGAGCATTTCATCTCAGTGTTTCATACCAGATTGATACACTATAGAGTTGAATCTGATTTGCAATATCGTTCAGGGACTGTTATCTATCTTATTAATGCACACAACCATTCAGACCTTATCCTTTTCTTGTCCATCCTAGCATTTTTATTTTTCTAATGTATACAATACAGAATGGTTGATTCCATGCTTTCTTGAAATTTTTACACCTATAACATCTCTGCTTCTTCGTTGAAGAGGAAATTTAAGAAAACAAAGCTTATTGTTATCTCTCGACATTCACTGATGTTTCACATATTCTATAACATAATTGCTATCTGCAAAATGGTCGGGACAGCTGTGGCTGTAAAGCGGGAGATATTTCCAAGAGATCTCATAATGTTGTCACTGTCAAAGTTCTCACGGATTATCCTACCCCTTGCTCCAACTGAAGTATTGATTTCGAGGGGCAATG
>Ga0307517_10006025_pt1 | contig 18059 bp, 18 predicted proteins | sample 23_EM_MG_FD_194515 | JGI IMG/M metagenome (GOLD analysis project Ga0307517, IMG submission 194515) | Populus trichocarpa ectomycorrhiza microbial communities from riparian zone in the Pacific Northwest, United States - 23_EM | ecosystem: Host-associated > Plants > Roots > Unclassified | place... | reverse complement strand
GACCCCCGTCAGCACTGTTCTCTACGCCCGGTCGCGCTATTCCGGACCCGCGATCTCCCCCGTATTCGCGTACAGCACGGCGGGCTGCGGCAACACGGTTACGGCCACGGCCACCTATTCGTTCAACCTCGTTCCGCAATTCACGAACGTCCCGCTGTCGGTATCGGCCTGCCGTCCCTCGGCCTGACGGTCGTTGACTGAGCCGGCGCCACGGCCCTGGCCGGCGGCCTGCGGAGCCGCTTCAGCGCCGCCATTGACGGCCCGCGAAAGCTGGCGTCCCATCGCCCTTGAGCGTGCGTGGGGGCTGGGATGAGCGAGGGCGATCCGACGGATGGCGAGCCTTCCGCGCCGCCCCGTGGTTCGTGGTTCCAGCGCCTGCGCGCCCGCAAGCTCTCCGCCGTCGTCGCCATCGGCATTGCACTGGCCGCCTTCGCCGGCGGGGCGGTCACCACCCAGGCGCTCGGCGGCCTGGACTTCCTGAAAGACAAGCACGCCAACACGGCGGCCGAGCCCACCAGCCTGTGGTCGCTGTTCGGCAAGCCGCGCAGGGCCGACGCGCCGCGGCGCGGCGTTCCCAAGCCCGAGGGGTTCGCGGTCTGGCGCTCGCGGATCGACAGTTCCGGCCCGGAGCCGCTGGCCTGCATCGAGCTCAGCCGGCCGCTGGATCCCGAGCGCGCCTACGGCGACTTCGTGCTGGTCTCGCCCGATCCGGGGACGAAGCCGGCGGTGGTGGTCAAGGGGACCGAGCTCTGCATCGCGGGCCTGGGCTTCGCCGACCGCAGCATCACCCTGCTGAAGGGCCTGCCGGCCCGCAGCGGCGAGACTACCAGCCGGAGAACTTCGACCGCACCTTCCACGACAAGGTCACCGCCCGGCAGGCCCTGGCCGACTCCCTCAACATGCCGGCCGTCGCTACCCTCGCCAAGATCGGCCCCGCCGCCTTCGAGGCCCGGCTGGCCGGCGCCGGCGTGAACCTCGACCGGCCGCAGGCGAAGGCGCGCGACCCCGGCCTCGCCATCGCGCTCGGCGGGGTCGGCGTCACCCTGCGCGATCTCGCCGTCCTCTATGCCGCCCTGGGCGACGGCGGGATCGCCAAGCCGCTCGCCCTCACCGAGGCCGACGCCGAATTGCGCCGCCACGAGCGCGGCCATCGCCTGGTGCGCGCCGAGGCCGCCGGCCAGGTGCTCGACATCCTGCGCGAGACCGCCCCGCCCACGGGCCTGAGCCCCGCCGCGCTCACCCGCGGCCGCGCGGTGATGGCCTTCAAGACCGGCACCTCCTACGGCTTCCGCGATGCGCTCTCCGCCGGCGTGGTGGGCGGCTATGTGGTGATCGTCTGGACCGGCCGCGCCGACGGCGGCGCGCGCGGCGGCCTCACCGGACGCGACTCCGCCCTGCCGCTGCTGTTCGAGGTCGCCGACCGGCTGGACGCCAGGCCCACGGCCCCGCATCCCATCGCGCCGAAGTCCGCGCCCCCGGCGCTGGGCGAACTGCAGCCGGCGCAGGCCGGTCCCCGGCTGATCTTCCCGCCCGACCGCTCGACGGTGCAGGTGGACGGCTTCGGCCCAAGCGCGCGGGGCCTGGCGCTGGCGGCCGGCGGCGAGCGGCTGGTCTGGTATGTGGGCGGCGCGCCCTTGAAGGCCGATCCGGTCAGCGGCCGGGTGATCTGGCGCCCGGCCAGCGCCGGCTTCTACACGGTGACGGTGATGGATGGCGAAGGCCGCAAGGCCGAGGCCCGCGTGCGCATCAAGGGCGGCTGGCCAGGTCCTCGAGGTCTTCCGGCCCGCCCACCGTGACGCCCAGGTCGTTCACCAGCCCGGTCGACAGCGAATAGACCCAGCCGTGCACGCAGACCGGCTGGCCCCGCGCCCAGGCGTCCTGCACGAACACGTCGGACGCCACGTTGCGCACCTGGCGGATCACGTTCAGCTCGCACAGGCGATCCAGCCGCGCGCGCTCCTCGGGAATCGCGTCCAGCTCGTGGCGGTGGTCGTGGCAGACCTCGCGGATCGGGTGCAGCCAGTGATCGACCAGGCCGCGCCGCTGGCCGTCGATGGCCGCCGCGATCCCCCCGCAGCCATAGTGGCCGACCACCATGACGTGCTTCACCTTGATCACGTCGATCGCGAACTGCAGCACCGACAGGTAGTTGGCGTCCTGCGGCGGGGCGAGGTTGGCGACGTTGCGGTGGACGAACAGCTCGCCGGGATCGAGGTCGACGATCTCGTTGGCCGGCACGCGGCTGTCCGAACAGCCGATCCACAGGTATTCCGGCGCCTGCTGGCCCTCCAGCCGCTTGAAGAAGCCGGGGTCGGCGTCGATCTTGCGCTGCGCCCAGGCCCGGTTTCTGGCTTTCAGATCGTCAAGCATGGCCGCGCTCTAGGGCCCCGCGGACGCGGACGCAAGCTGTCGCTGGGTCAGACCGGCCTGGCGTCGGGCTGTTTGTCCGGATGCGCCGCCTGGAAGGCCGGATGCGCCTGCGCCCGCGCGTTCACCGCGCGGATCGCGGGCCAGGGCGCCAGGTCCAGCTCATAGCGTCTGGCCGAATAGACCTGCGGGATCAGGCAGCAGTCGGCGATCGTTGGCGTGTCCCCGAAGGCGAAACCTTTGCCGTACCTGGCGATCATCGGCTCCAGCGTGTCGAAGCCGTCGGTGATCCAGCGGTGGATCCAGGCCTTGTTGTCCGCCGGGCTGATCCCCAGCTTGTTCAGCGCCCGGCCGATGCGGGTGTTGTTCAGCGGATGGATGTCGCAGGCGATGATCAGCGCCATGGTCCTGACCCGCTGGCGGTCCAGCGGCGCCTTCGGCAGGATCGCGGGCTCCGGACGGGTCTCGTCCAGCCATTCCAGGATCGCCAGGCTCTGGGTCAGCACCTCGCCGTCGCCGAGGTCCAGCGCCGGCGTCAACCCTTGCGGATTGACCGCGCGATAGGCCGGCTCCCGCTGCTCGCCCTTGATCAGGTCGAGGCCGACATAGTCGTAGGCGAGCCCCTTCAGCGCCAGGCCGATGCGCACGCGGTAGGGCGCCGTGGCCCGCCAGGCGGAATAGAGGGTCAGGCCCATCAGACCACCGTGAAGCTGAGCGCGCCCACGCCCTCGACCTCGCCCTCGACCCGGTCGCCGCGGACCAGCGGGCCGACGCCCTCCGGCGTGCCGGTGTAGATCAGGTCGCCGGGCGCCAGCGTCCAGAGCTTCGAGGCTTCCGAAACGATCTCGGCCACGTTCCAGATCATGTCGGCAACCAGGCCGTCCTGCTTCACCTGGCCGTTCACCGCCAGCGCGATGCGCCCCTGCGGCGGCGCGCCGGCCCAGGGCTTGATGGCGGAGATGGGCGCAGACGCATCGAACCCCTTGGCGGCCTCCCACGGCTGGCCCTTGTCCTTGGCGGCGTTCTGCAGGTCGCGGCGGGTGAGGTCGACGCCCACCGCGTAGCCAAAGACCAGCTCCAGCGCCGCGTCGACCGGCACGTCGTGGCCGCCGTCCTTCAACGCCACCACCAGCTCGATCTCGTGGTGGAGGTTCGAGGTCCGCGGCGGATAGGCCACGTCGCGGCCCGGCGCCACGATGGCGTCGGCGGGCTTCGCAAAGAAGAACGGCGGGTCGCGGTCGTCGCCCCCCATCTCGCGCCGGTGGGCGGCATAGTTGCGCCCCACGCAATAGATGCGCCGCACCGGGAAATCGGCCCGGCCCTCCACAGGCACGGTCACGACGGCGGGCGGGTCGAACAGATACGGGCTCATGGAAAGCCGCTTACGCCCCGCGCCGACAGGCGTCCACCCCGCCCCGAAATCCTCCCGCGGCGCGCAGCGCGATTGAGGGGGTTGCAGATATATCGGTACGCCCTCGGCCGCCCGGGCCCTTCCACCGCGCGGCCCGGCCCCCTAGACTGGCGATCGTGGAGAACCCCCCAGATCGCGGGCCGGTGATGCCGGAGACCGGCGTCTCGTTCCGGTACTTCCTGCCCGCGCCGGGGCTGCGCGCGACGATCACCACCTATTATGTGCTCGAGATCGGCGGGGAGGGACTGGTCGAGGAGCTGCTGTTTCCCGAGTGGGCCAATATCCGTCTCGTGATCGACGGCCAGTGGAGCCAGACCTTCGGCGACGGCCGCACCGTGAGCCATTCGCCGCCCGTGGCGCTGATGAGCGGCGTGATCAGCCGCACGGCCCGCATCCAGGGTGGGCCCGGGCGAGCCGTGGGCATAGGCTTCCTGCCGGCCGGCTGGCCGGTTTTCACGGACCTGCCGGCGCGCGACTACGTCGACGACATCGTCCCCCTGTCGATCTTCGTCGGCGCGGCGGCCGACGACCTGCTGGCCGATGTGCGGGCCGCGGCAAATGACGCGGCGCTGGTCGCGGCCCTCGACGCCTGGTTCCTGGCGCACATGGCCGGCGCCGAAGCGGCCGAGGCGGCCAAGGCGGCCCTGGTGACCGCCCATGAGGTGCTGCTCGATCCGGGCGTGCGTTCGGTGGCCGAATGGGCGCACCGCCTGGGACGCTCGCCCCGCCAACTGGAGCGGCTGGCGCTGACCTACTTCGGCATGAGCCCCAAGACCCTGCTGCGCCGCCAGCGCTTTCTGCGCAGCTTCGCGGCCATCCGCGAGCATCCGCCCCGGCTCTGGAGCCGATTGATCGATCCGGCCTACGTGGACCAGTCCCAGTTCATCCGGGATTTCCGCCACTTCATGGGCATGCCGCCGCGCGCCTATTTCGCCCGCGACTTCTCGTTCATGCGCGCCGCCGCCACGGCGCGGGCCGCCCTGCTGGGCGATCCGCTCCAGGGCCTGCACGCCGCCGCCCCCGCCCCGGACCTCCCCAAAGCCTAGAGCGCTTTCCGCCGAAGTGGCCGCCGGTTCGGCGTCAGAAAGCGCGACCAGACAAAGATCAGGGCGATGTCCTAGCCGCTCGAAGTCCTCTCGCCCTTGCGGGGCGTGGCGGCTCGCCGGTGCACCGCCCCGGGCCGGTGACGCAACCGCACCAGCTGGCGCAGCAGCGGCCCGACGGCGCGCTTCGCCTCGCGCAGCGACCCCGGCGGGGTTCGCCTCGCGATGTCCGCGATCTGTTCGCGATACCAGTCCTCGCGCCACACGCAGGCCCGCGCCACCTGGCTGGCGAAATTGGGGTCGCGCAGCCAGCGGCGCAGCGTCCCCTGCGTCGGCCAGCCCGGCATCCGGCTCAGGCTTGCGAACGAGCCGCCCTCGACGATGTGCTCGACGATCTCCTGGACCATGAATTCGGGCACCGGCTTCATCGCCGCGGGCTGCCGGGCCGAAATCATCCCCCGCAGCACCTTGTCGAACAGCGGCTGCTCGCGCCGCCATCGCTTCAGCGTCACCCAACAGGGCAGCTCCGGGTCCGCGGCCAGCAGGGCCTGCAGTCCTACCCCTGTGTGAAATCCCGCGTTCAGCCGCACGATGATCCGGTCCGCCTTTTCCTGGTCGAAGGCGAGGCGCCGCGCCCGGCCCCGCTCGCCCAGCCGCGCATCGCGGCGCTGGCGCAGTTCGGCCACCGCCGCGGCGAACGCGGGCTCGGTCGCGTTCCAACGCCTGTACTGGGCCCGCAACGGCATCCCCGGCCGGCCAATCAGCGAATTGATCGCCTCCCCGGCCCACGCCCGCGCCAGGAAGGCCTCAGCCTTCACCGCGTCGAACGCCCGCGCCCGCCGCCGCGCCGCCGCCAACGCCTCAGCGAACGCGGCATCCGCCAGCGCCCAGTTCCGCACGCTGTCCTTGGTCGGCATGTGCGCAGCGACACACACCGCCAGCACAGTCTCGCCCGCGCCCACCCGCGCCACGATCTCGGCCTTCAGGCGGTCAGCGTCTCGGCGATAGCGGCTGGGCATTGGGGGAGCGTAGCAGAGGATGGGCGAAAATAGAACAAAAAGAGAACAATATCGGCAGCGACCTCCCCCGACGCGCCGCCTACCTCCCCCGCGCAGCGGCGGGAGGGGGACCGTCGGCCGAGCGCAGCGGAGAGCCGATGGTGGACGGGGCGAGCCCCTGCGCCGCCCCAAATTACGGTGACATCGGGTAATTGAGGTAGGCCCATCCCGGAATGCTGGCGCCCCTCCGCCATCCGGTGTTCCGGTGGATTTGGGTCGCCAGCCTGGGGGCGTGGGGGCCGATGGCCCTGTGATTGCTCGGCGGGCGGGGCGTATTGGCGTGCGCCCAGTCGCGCCGGTCTGGTCTGGAAGGGCTCGCAGCCTCGCCGTTGATCGGGCGCGCGTGGGGCCTCACAGATCGGATGGCGCTTGGCCGTCGGCACACCCGCGGGTGCACTGGCCTGCACATCGTGGCCGCAAGCTTCGCGCATGTGGCCGGCCGGTCCCGGGCGGGTGGCCAGCCGCCCAACTCTTGTCCAAGCGATCGAAGCGCGCCGTGCGCGACATCGCCGCACTTCTGCGGCCGTTAACGTCATCGTTCCTGCCGCCGTGGCATTCTTGAGAGGCATTGGACGGGCGTCTCGGCGATGAAACAGACGGACCATTTCGACGACAGCATCAGGTCCTCACTGACGGATGTCGGTCGTTCGCAATGGCGCATGATCCTCACCATCCTGATTTTCGGCGTCGTCCTGGGCGCCAACGTGGGTTGGCGCTCCGCCGCGCTCTGGGCGGCGGCAGCTATTGCCGCAGCGCTTTGGACCTACGGGGCCAAGCGCTCGACAACCGATCGTGGCGCCCCGCCAGGTCTCAATCTCGTGGCCTCGGTCGCCGCGGTCAGCCTGGTCTGGACAGCTGCGGCGGTCCTCTACTGGATGACCGGCGATCCGGGGCTGCGGATCATGTCGATGCTCACCCTGACGAGCCTTTTGATCATGGCGCAGAGTGCCTCATACGATTCCAGGCTGATTGTCGTGGCTTTCGGCGCTATTCCCGCGGTGGCTCTCGTCGCGATGCCGGTTGTGCTGGGCGACTTCAGTCTGCTTGTTCGCTGCTCCATCGGACTGAGCCTGGTGGTGATGCTGGCCCACCTCGTCATCGAAATGCAGCGCAACGAGGGCAACGCGGTGGCTCTGAGGGCGGCGCAGGACCGCGCCGTGGCGGCGAACCAGGCGAAGTCCTCCTTCCTCGCCATGATGAGTCACGAGTTGCGGACACCCATGAACGGGGTGCTAGGCATGGCCCATGCGCTCACGCTGACCCGGCTCGATCGCCAGCAAGCCAGCCACGTGGACATGCTGATCCGATCGGGCAGAGGGCTGATGACCATCCTCAACGACCTGCTCGACATCTCGAAGATCGAGGCAGGCAAGATGGAACTCGAGACCATCGATTTCGACCTCCCTGAACTGGGTCGGCACGTTCATGACCTCTGGAGCGAGGCGGCGAGCGCCAAGGGCGTGAGCTTGGTTTACGAACTGGCGCCGGGCGTGCCGCGCTGGGTGTCAGGGGACCCCACGCGCTTGCGTCAGGTCATGCTCAACCTGGTTTCCAACGCCTTGAAGTTCACCCAGGAAGGCGAGGTCCGGCTGTCGATCCGCGCGCAGTGCATCGATGACATGGCCGATCTGGAGATCTCGGTCTCGGATACCGGCCTTGGCCTCTCGGAGGCGCAACAGGCCAAGTTGTTCAAGTCGTTTGTGCAGGCGGACGCGTCAACGTCGCGTCAGTTTGGCGGCACGGGCCTAGGCCTGGCCATAAGCCAGCAGCTGGTGACCCTGATGGGCGGTGAAATAGATCTCGAGAGCGCCCCCGGCGAGGGATCGACGTTCCGCATCAAGCTGCGCGCGCCGCTCGGCAAGCCTGGGGCGGCTGAGGAAGCTCATGTCGAAATGACCGACCTCGCGGGGCATCGGGTGCTGGTGGCCGACGACAATGCGATCAACCAAGCTGTCGCGCGCGCCATCCTGGAAGCCGCCGGCGCGACGATCGTCACGGCCGGGACGGGCCTGGAGGCCCTGGAGCGGTTGCGCGCCGGGGCGTTCGATACCGTCCTGATGGACATCCACATGCCTGTCATGGGCGGGATCGAGGCTCTCAGGCATATCAGGTCAGGCGATGCCGGCCGTCGGGACATCCCCGTCATTGCGCTCACCGCTGACGCCATGGCCGAGGCGACCGCGAGTTTGCTGGCCCACGGATTCGACCGTGTCGCGCCCAAGCCGATTGATCCGGCCGCACTAATCTGGACCATCAGCGAGTTGGGCGCGTTGAAGGCGAAAGCCGCGTAGCGACCTCCCCCGACGCGCCGCCTGCCTCCCCCGCGCAGCGGCGGGAGGTAGAACAATAAGGGAACATAGACGCCGCCCCGTCAAGGCGTCAAGCGGACCTTCCGAACGTCCCAACGGGTCCGAAGACCGGCGCAACCAGCGCCCCTAGGCCGCCACCTTCGCCCGCGCCTTCGCCCGCGCCGGCTTGCGGTTGGAGAACGCCAGCACCCCGTCCTCGAGCCTGGCGTAGCGCAGGCTCATCAGGTCGCGGGCGTAGTTCTGGTGCAGCTTCCAGGGCGCGCGCGTCCCCTGTTTGGGGAACTTCTCCATCGCCCGCTGGACGTAGCCCGACGAGAAATCCAGCCACGGCTCGTGGCCGATGGTCGGGTCGTCGTTATGCGGGGTCACCTGGCGGGCGCCGGTCGCCGTCATGCGGTTCAGGACCCGGCAGACATATTCGCAGGTCAGGTCGCACTTCAGCGTCCACGAGGCATTGGTGTAGCCGAACGCGGACGCGAGGTTGGGGACGCCCTCGTACATCATGCCCTTGTAGCTGAGCGTCTGGCCCGGATCGATCGACCGGCCGTCGACGGTGAGTTGCAGCCCGTTCAGCACCTGCAGGGTCAGGCCCGTGGCGCTGACGATGATGTCGGCGGGCAGTTCGGCGCCGGACTTCAGCCTGATGCCCGTCTCGGTGAAGGTCTCGATGTGGTCGGTGACCACCGAGGCCTTGCCGGCGTTGATCGCCTCGAAGAGGTCCGAGTCCGGGACCAGGCACAGCCGCTGGTCCCAGGGATTGTAGGTGGGCGTGAAGTGCTTGCCGACGTCGTAGTCGGGGCCGAGGTGGCGGCGGACCAGGCCGATGATGCTCTGTTTCACCTGCTCGGGCTTGTTGCGCGCCAGGCGGAAGAACCACATGCCGAAGAGCACGCTGCGCCAGCGGATGATGTTGTAGGCCAGCATGGCCGGCAGCATCTTGCGCAGCTTGTTGGCCATGGCGTCCTCGGCCGGACGCGAGACCACATAGGTCGGCGAGCGCTGCAGCATGGTGACGTGGCCCGCCGTCCCGGCCATGGCGGGGACCAGGGTCACCGCCGTCGCGCCCGAGCCGATCACCACGACGTTCTTGCCGGCGTAGTCGAGGTCTTCGGGCCACTTCTGCGGATGGATCACCTGGCCCTTGAAGCGGTCCGCGCCGGGGAAGTCAGGGGTGTAGCCGCCCTCGTAGGAATAGTAGCCGCCGCAGAGGAACAGGAAGTTGGCGGTGACCGTCACCGGCTGGCCGCCAACTGCCGCCTCGACGGTCCAGCAGGCGTCCTCGCTGGACCAGGCCGCGGCCTTCACCTGGTGGCCGTAGCGGATGTGGCGGTCGATGCTGTAGTCGCGGGCGGTGTCGCGGACATATTTCAGGATCGAGGGGCCGTCGGCGATCGCCTTGGCCTCGGTCCACGGCTTGAAGCTGTAGCCGAGCGTGTACATGTCCGAGTCCGAGCGGATGCCCGGATAGCGGAACAGGTCCCAGGTGCCGCCGATGGCCTCTCGGCCTTCCAGGATCACATAGCTGCGGTCCGGCGACTGCGTCTGCAGGTGATAGCCCGCGCCGATGCCCGACAGGCCCGCGCCCACGATCAGCACGTCGAAATGCTCGCTCGCCATCTGGATCCGCCCTCTCGCGTCCGTTTCGCTCGGTCGCTCATTTATTACCATTGATCACATATAAGTCGCCGCCACGCCACCGCCATTCGTCGCACCGCGCCAAGCGCGACCTTAATCATTCGACTTATCGGGACTCCGCGTCGGATACTCCTAGGTGATTCGGATAGCGGGACCATGCGACGGCTCACCCTCGCGCTGCTCTGCGCAACCTACCTCTGCCTGTCGCTGATCGTGGCGCTGACCCTATGGCGCAACGGCGGCGGCTGGGGCGCCGGCGTCGCCGCCTTGGTCGGCGGGCTGGGCCTGTGCTTCGCCTTCCACGGGCTGATCGAACGCGCGCTGGAGACCGGCGCCATCAAGGGCGAGATCGCCGCCGTCCGCGAAGCCCACGCCATCCTGATCGACCAGGTCGAGAAGCTCGACGCCCGGCTGGGCGAGGTCGCCCAGGCCGTCGCCGTCGACCAGCACCGCGCCGAGGAGCTGGTCGACGAGGTCCACATGCTGGAGGACCTGGTCCAGCGCATGCAGCACCGGCTGGACGAGCACGGCCGGTCCGAGGCGCCCTTCCCCTCGCGGCTGGGCGGCGCGCCCGACCTTCGCCAGTCCCCGGCGCTGCTGGAGACCGTGCGCTCGGCGCTCATCGACAACCGCGTCGACCTCTACCTGCAGCCGATCATGGGCCTGCCGCAGCGGCGCACCGTGTTCTACGAGAGCTTCTCGCGGCTGCGCGACGAGACCGGCCGGGTGATGATGCCGGCCGAATACCTGACCGTCGCCGAGCCCGGCGGGCTGATCACCGCCATCGACAACCTGCTGCTCTTCCGCTGCGTGCAGATCGTGCGGCGGCTGGCCAAGCAGAGCCGCCGCATCGGCATCTTCTGCAACATCTCCATGGCCAGCCTCGGCGACGAGAGCTTCTTCCCGCAGTTCCTCGAGCTGCTCACCGCCAACCGCGACCTGGCCGGCGCGCTGATCTTCGAGATCGGCCAGCAGGCGTTCGACGCCCGCGGCTCCGTGGAAGCCCGCAGCATGGGCAAGCTCGCCGACCTCGGGTTCCGCTTCAGCGTCGACAAGGTCACCGACCTCGACCTCGACTTCCAGGACCTCTCCCGCTCGGACGTGAAGTTCCTGAAGATCGGCGCCCAGATGCTGATCGACGAGCTGACCGAGGTGGACGGGCGGATGGTGCTGCGCGCCCTGCCGGATCTCGCCGCCGAGGATTTCACCGCGCTCACGCGGCGCTACGGCGTCGACGTCATCGTCGAAAAGGTGGAGAACGAACGCCAGGTGGTCGACATCCTCGAATTGAACGTCGGCTACGGCCAGGGCCACCTGTTCGGCGAGCCCCGCGCCATCAAGGACGCCGTCCTGGCCGAGGCCAACCCACCGCCCGCCGCCCTGAACCCCATGGCGCTCCGCCGCGCGGCGGGCGGGTAGCTCGCGCATTGACCGCGACGGGCCCGGCCGCTACCGCCCGCCCATGACGCCCCCAAAGACCGCCGCCCACTTCGCCGAGATCGCGTCCGGCTATGACGTCCTGCTGTGCGACGTCTGGGGGGTGATCCACAACGGCCGCGAGCATTTCCCGGCCGCCTGCGCGGCGCTGGCGAAGTACCGCGCTGAGGTCGGACCGGTGATCCTGATCTCCAACTCGCCGCGTCCGCGCGATCAGGTGGTCGCCCAGCTCGACGGCCTGGGCGTGCCGCGCGAAAGCTGGAGCGAGATCGTCACCTCCGGCGACGCCACCCGCGTCCTGCTGGCCGAGCGCGCGCCGGCCAGGGCCTGGAAGATCGGCGACGCCCGCGACGCGCCGCTCTATGCCGGCCTGGACCTCACCGACGCCGGCCCCCCGGACGCCGACTTCATCTCCGTCACCGGCCCCTACGATGACGAGAACGACACCCCCGCCGACTACCGCGACCGCTTCCTGACCTGCCTCGACCGCGGACTCGATATGATCTGCGCCAACCCTGACATCGTCGTTCAGCGCGGCGACAAGCTGATCTACTGCGGCGGCGCGCTGGCGCAGCTCTACGAGAGCCTGGGCGGCAAGGTGACCATGGCCGGCAAGCCCTATCCGGCGATCTATGAAACCTGCCTCAAACTGGCCGCCGAAAAGCTGGGCCGGCCGCTCGACCCGGCCCGCGTGCTCTGCATCGGCGACGGCCTCCCCACCGACATCCGCGGCGCCAATGCGCTCGCCCTCGACGTCCTGTTCATCGCCAGCGGCATCCATGGCGGCGAGACCATCGGCCCGCACGGCGCCCTCAACGCCGCCGCCGTCGCCGACCTGTTGCGCCAGGATGGACTGACCGCCACATGGGCCATGGCCGACCTGGTCTGGTGACTTCGGCCTTTCATCGCTAAGTGAACGTCAGACCAGGGGCTGCGCCGGTGCACGGACTGTACTTCGACGAATTGAGCGTTGGCCAAAGCGCAGAGGTGACCCGTGTGGTCGGCGCCGCCGACATCGAGGCGTTCGCCGACGTTTCCGGCGACGTCAATCCGGTGCACCTGGACGAGGCCTACGCCAAGACCACGACCTTCGGCGGGCGGATCGCCCACGGCATGCTGGCGGCGGCCTATATCTCGGCGGTGATCGGCAACCGGCTGCCGGGGCCGGGCGCGATCTACCTCTCGCAGACCCTGCGCTTCCGCCGGCCGGTGAAGATCGGCGATCCGGTGACCGCGGTGGTGACCGTCAAGGCGCTTGACGCCGCCAGGGGCCACGCCACGTTCGAGACGCTGTGCCAGGTCAATGGCAAGACCGTGGTGGACGGCGAGGCGCTGATCATGGTTCCGCGTCGCGGCGCATGAGGCGGCTTCGGGTCATCAGGGGCTGGAAGGACCTGCAGCCGGGCGACCGGGGCGCGGCGCTGGCCATGGGCAGCTTCGACGGCGTCCACCGTGGCCACCAGAAGGTCATCGCGCTGGCCGCCAAGGCCGCCGGCGCGAGCGGCGCGCCGCTCGGCGTCATCACCTTCGATCCGCACCCGCGGGTCTATTTCCGCCCTGACGAGCCGGCGTTCCGGCTGATGAAGCCCGACCAGCAGGCCCGCGCCCTTGAGGGGCTGGGCGTCGACATCCTCTACGTCCTGCCGCTCGACCCTGAGCTCGCCAACATGACTGACCGCGAGTTCGCCCAGCGCGTGCTGCACGAAGGCCTGGGCGCGAAGCACGTCGCCGTTGGCTTCGACAATTCCTTCGGAAAGAATCGCACCGGCAGCCCTGAGACCATGCGCCAGTACGGCGCCGAGATGGGCTTCGGGGTCTCGGTGGCCGAGGAGGTGGCCGATGGCGAGGGCGAGAAGTTCTCCTCCACGGCCGTGCGCGAGGCGCTGCGCGAAGGCCGCCCGCAGGACGCCGCCAAGATCCTCGGCCGACCGTTCGCCATCGAGGGCGCGGTGCAGCGCGGCCGCCAGCTCGGCCGCAAGCTGGGCTTCCCCACCGCCAACGTGCCGCTCGCCGACTATGTGACGCCGCGCTTCGGGGTCTACGCCACCCGCACCCGCCTGCCCGACGGCCGCGAGATTCCGGGGGTCTCCAACATCGGGGTCAACCCGACGGTCGAGGGCGTCACCACAGCCCTGCTCGAGGTCTGGCTCAGCGACTTCGACGAGGACATCTACGACCAGGTCATCGAGACCGACCTGGTGGCCTTCCTGCGTCCCGAGGAGAAGTTCGAGAATCTAGACGTCATGACCGAGCAGGTGCTGCGCGACGCCCAGGCCGCCCGCGACCTCCTGGCCCCGGATTTCGACTGAAGCTCGAGCGTACTTGCACCGCGGGCGGGCGCAGGCAGCGGCCGGAAGACCGACCGCCAGCAGGATCGCAGCCAGCCGCAGCGCCGACCGGGCAGGTTCGAACTTCGGTCTCATGCCTGTCTGCTGGCGGCCGCGGCTCTTGGGTTCGGGCACTGCGTCTGATAGAGCCACGCCCATGAATTCGGTTCGGACGAGTTTGCGAATTATCCGCCCGGCGTGACGCCGGACGACGACCGTCTGCGCGCGCCGGGTTTAGCCCGCACCCTCGTAACACTCCGGACCCGCCTGGAAAGTCCAATGGCCGACGACGCCGAACATCCTTCGCGCGATTACCGCGAAACCGTCTTCCTCCCCGACACGCCCTTTCCCATGCGCGCAGGCCTGCCGCAGAAGGAGCCGCAGATCCTGGCGCGGTGGGCGGAGATCGACCTCTACAACGCCATGCGCAAGGCCCGGCAGGACGCCGGCGCGCCGCTCTTCGTGCTGCACGACGGCCCGCCGTATGCGAACGGGGCGATCCACATCGGCCACGCGCTGCAGAAGACGCTGAAGGACTTCGTGGTCCGCTCGCGGTTCCTGCTGGGCTACGACGTGGACTACGTGCCGGGCTGGGACTGCCACGGCCTGCCGATCGAGTGGAAGATCGAGGAGGAGCTGCGCGGCCAGGGCCGGCGCAAGGACGAGGTCTCCAAGGCCGAGTTCCGCGAGCGCTGCCGCGAATATGCCGAGAAGTGGATCGGCGTTCAGATGGCCGGCTTCAAACGCCTGGGCGTGATCGGCGACTGGGAGCACCGTTACGCCACGATGGACTATTCCAGCGAGGCGGCGATCGTGGGCGAGTTCCACAAGTTCGTGACCTCGGGCCAGCTCTACCGTGGCTCCAAGCCGGTGATGTGGAGCCCGGTGGAGCGCACGGCGCTCGCCGACGCCGAGGTCGAGTACCACGACCATGTCAGCCCGACGATCTGGGTGAAGTTCCCGGTGGTCGAGGGCTCCGACGCCACCAGGAACGCCAGCGTGGTGATCTGGACGACCACGCCCTGGACCATCCCGGCCAACCGCGCGGTCAGCTACAGCGAGGCCATCGCCTATTCGGTCTACCAGGTCGAGGCGATGGAAACCGACCTCGCCTTCGAGCCCTGGGCCAAGCCCGGCGACCGGCTGATCGTGGCCGACAAGCTTGTGGCCGACGTCATGGGCGCGGCCAAGGTCGCCAAGTACCGCAAGGTCGAGGCCGTCGACTGCCAGGGCATGGTGCTGGCCCATCCGCTGGCCGCGCTGGACACGAATGGCTACGCCTTCCAGGTGCCGATGCTGGCCGGCGACCACGTCACCGAGGACGCGGGCACCGGCTTCGTCCACACCGCCCCCGGCCACGGGGCCGACGACTATGTGGTCTGGATGGCGCACGGCCACCGCGAGATCCCCGAGACCGTCGACGCCGACGGCGCCTACTACGACCACGTCGCGCTCTTCGGTGGCCTGAAGGTGCTGGAGACCGAGGGCAAGAAGTCCGGCAAGTTCGGCCCGGCCAACAATGCGGTGATCGAAAAGCTGATCGAGGCCGGCGGCCTGCTCGCCCGCGGCCGGCTGGAACACTCCTATCCCCACTCGTGGCGGTCCAAGGCGCCGGTGATCTTCCGCAACACGCCGCAGTGGTTCATCCGCATGGACGAGCCGCTGGAGGACGCGGTGCATGGCGGCCGTTCGCTGCGCGAGACCGCGCTCGATTCGATCGAGGCCACCACCTTCTATCCGGCCGGCGGCAAGAACCGCATCCGCTCGATGGTCGAGAGCCGCCCCGACTGGCTGATCAGCCGCCAGCGCGCCTGGGGCGCGCCGCTCGCCATGTTCGTGGACAAGGAAACGAACCAGCCGCTCCACGACCCCGAGGTCGACCGCCGGATCGTCACCGCCATCGAGGCCGAGGGCGCCGACGCCTGGTTCACGCGGCCGGTGACCGACTTCCTCGGCAATCACGATCCCGACCGCTACGAGAAGGTCGAGGACATCCTCGACGTCTGGTTCGATAGCGGATCCACTCACGCCTTCACGCTCGAGAATCGCGCCCACACCCACTGGCCGGCCGACCTCTACCTGGAAGGCTCCGACCAGCATCGCGGCTGGTTCCAGTCGTCTCTGCTGGAGAGCTCCGGTACGCGCGGTCGCGCGCCCTTCGACGCCATCCTCACCCACGGCTTCACCATGGACGAGGCCGGCGAGAAGATGTCCAAGTCCAAGGGCAACGTCGTCGACCCCGAGACGGTGATCCGCGAGAGCGGCGCCGAGATCATCCGGCTGTGGGCCGCGATGATCGACTATTCGGATGACAGCCGCATCGGCAAGACCGTGCTGCAGACCACCTCGGACGCCTATCGCAAGCTTCGCAACACGGTCCGCTACCTACTGGGCGCGGTGGAGGGGTTCGACGACGCGGAAGCCGTCGGCCTCGACCAGATGCCGCCGCTGGAGCGCTTCATCCTGCACCGGCTGTGGGAGCTCGACCTGGAGGTGCGCGGCGCCTATCGCGGCTACCTGTTCCAGGACGTGATCCGGCCGCTGACCGAGTTCTGTCAGGTCGAGCTCTCGGCGCTGTTCTTCGACATCAGCAAGGACGCGCTCTACTGCGACCGCCCTGACAGCCTTCGCCGCCGCGCTGCGCGCACGGTGATGGCCGCGGTGTTCGAGCGGCTGACCGCCTGGCTCTCGCCGCTGATGCCGTTCACGACGGAAGAGGCCTGGCTGACCCGTTATCCGGACGCTGCGTCCAACTGCCTGCGCGTGATCCCGGACACCCCCGGCGCCTGGCGCAACGACGAAGAGGCCGCACGCTGGGCCAAGGTGCAGGCGGTGACCTCGGTGGTCACCGGCGCGCTGGAAGTCGAACGGCGCGAAAAGCGCCTGGGCGCGGCCCTGGAAGCCGCGCCTAAGGTGCACATCGCCGACGCGGACCTGATGGCCGCCTTCGACGGCCTCGATCCGGCCGAGGTGTTCCGCACCAGCCAGGCGACGCTGGTGGCGGGCCCTGCTCCGGCCGGCGCCTTCAGCCTGGCGGACGCGCCCGGCGTCGCGGTCGAGCCGCTGCGCGCCGAGGGCAAGAAGTGCACGCGCTCGCGCCGCATCCTGCCGGAGGTGGGCTCCGATCCCCGCTATCCCGACCTCTCGCTGCGCGACGCCGACGCGGTCGCCGCCTGGGACGCGACCCACGGGAAGATCCCGGCATGAAAGGCGTGACCCGGCCGGGCTGGATGGCCCTGATCCTCGCCGCCGTCGTGATCCTCGCCGACCAGGCGTCGAAGTACTGGATCCTCGCCGTCCTCGGGCTTCAGGAAGGCCAGTCCATCGAGATCGCCGGGCCGCTGCGGCTCACCGGCGTCTGGAACCGGGGTGTCAGCTTCGGCCTGCTGCGCGCCGACCATGACCTGGTGCGCTGGGCCTTCGTGGCCTTCTCGCTCGCCGTCGCGATCGTGCTGACCGGTTGGGTGCGCAAGACCCGGCGGCCGCTCTTCGCCACCGCGCTCGGTTTCCTGATGGGCGGGGCCATCGGCAACGCCATCGACCGGGCCCGCTTCGGCGCGGTCACCGACTTCGTCGATGTCTCCCAGCTGCACTTCCCCTGGGTGTTCAACCTGGCCGATGCGGCGATCAACGTCGGCATCGCCTGCCTCCTTCTCGACATGCTGTTGCAGGATCGTCAGGACAAGGCATCCCGGCCGGCTGGGGATGCGGCCTAACGCGCCGTTGGCGGCGTGCGCCGATTGCGCTATCCACTCACCGTTCGGGCCGGGGGCGGCCTTAGGAGCTGCGTTTCATGACCATCAACCGAGTGATCGTCGCCACGGCACTGGTCGCCGCGGTCGGCCTCACGGCCTGCACCTCGACGCGCAAGGCGCTCGGCATGAACAAGGTGACCCCCGACGAATTCCGCGTGGTGACCAAGGCCCCGCTGGTGGTGCCGCCCGACTATGCCCTTCGCCCGCCCGCACCCGGCAAGCCGCGCCCGCAGGAGCTGCAGCCGGAAAGCGCCGCGCGCAACGCCCTGCTCGGCCAGCGCGAGGCCGAAGCCCGCACCGACGGCGAGAAGCTGCTGGTCGCCAAGGCCGGCGCCGACAAGGCCGACCCACTGATCCGCTATGTGGTCGACGACGAGTTCGGCGACGTGGCCCACAAGGAAAAGAGCTTCGCCGACAGGGTGATGTTCTGGCGCGCCGACAAGAAGGTCACGCCCGAGACCCCGGTGGCGATCGCCGACAACACCGCGGCCCCGATCGACGCGGCCGCAGAGGAAGAGCGCATCACCAAGCTCACCGGCGGCAAGCCCGTGACGATCAAGCGCGAACAGTCCCGCGGCATCAAGCTGCCGGGGCTCTAGGTGTGTGGTCCCGGGATGAGCTGGTGCGGGTTGATCTTGAAGATTGACGGGTCCTTGGTCCAGGCCTCGCAGATGACTTGGTAGGGCGTTCGCCACCGCAGGGCCTTCAAGTGCTTGG
>Ga0307517_10006024_pt1 | contig 18060 bp, 9 predicted proteins | sample 23_EM_MG_FD_194515 | JGI IMG/M metagenome (GOLD analysis project Ga0307517, IMG submission 194515) | Populus trichocarpa ectomycorrhiza microbial communities from riparian zone in the Pacific Northwest, United States - 23_EM | ecosystem: Host-associated > Plants > Roots > Unclassified | place... | reverse complement strand
TGGGATGTGGCGGGGCGTTGCAACGCAAGTCAGGACGCACAGGACGCATGGGACGCAGGAGATGCGTCGCTTGCGTCAGGACGCAACGCCGACGGATCAGACGCAGGGTCCGTTTTTGCTGATGTATCGGCCATGCAGATACCGCTTGATCTCATCCTGATCCGATTCGATGATAACAGTAGCACGATCTCCACCCTTGTAGATGTACTTATGAATGTACTTGACCGCTTTGACAGACCCACAGACCTCCACATTGATATGAGCCCTGTAGCGTAGCGAGAGATATGGACTATAAGGTACCACTCGGCGATTGTCAATAAGAGCTGTAACATCTGCTCCACCCCTGCGAATACTCATTGTATATGCCTGACCCATATAGCGCCTCCGGTAAGTAGGATAGCCATCCTCATTGATAATTGTTTCCTCCTGGAATGAACGTGGATATCCCTTCCGGCAGGTCTGAACAATGAAAGGGTCTAGCCCCTGCATACAGAGAGCACTCCCATTTTGTGCAATACAATGAGTATGTACCATTGTTGTTTCAATGATACCCCGAAGCTCCTGATTGATAGCATCATCAGCAGGTGGTAGTTCTGCACTAATGAAACTGTCGATATTGCCAGCCGTCAGAAACTGATGGTCGGTTCTCAGGAATACCAAGAGATGCAAGTGGGGAAGACCACGCTTCTGGTACTCTATTGTCCAAACCCAACCCAGCCAAGGTCCAAAGACTTCCTTGTACCGGATTTGATCTAACAAATCACGCACCTTAAGATTGAACACTCTTGCCACAAGATCAGGCCTGTCAGCCGCTGTCTGAGCAGGTAAGAGCTCGCGCTCAATCTCAACCCATTTGGGATTCGCAGTAAATGTTATGAAAAGGGAAGGTTTCCCAAAGTGGCGTACAATAGCTATGCTGTCCTGGTACAGCTGTTGCATAAACCGATCACCTCCCAAATAACTGGATGGCAGAACAACACGCTTTCCCGTTCGTGTAAGATCAATATCTTCTGACTCCATAACATCGGCCAAACCATGATAGAGATCTGAACGGATATTGGCCTGATGGGAACGTATCCAGGCCAACTTGTTCTGATCACAGACTGCCCAGGCATCAACGACAAACTGCTGGAATAGCTTTTGGGCTTGAAAGATTGTGGATGGCTCGTCCAATCGCTGATGTAGACGAAACCTATAGAATGTACGCTGTGATAGGTTCTTCTTCTGATGACCACCCTCACGATTATCCAAGGTTCTTCCCCAATGCCAACCTGGCTCGCCATAGGGAAAGAGGAGAACATAGTGTAGGGGAAGGTAGGAGGCATGATTGGGATTGATCAAGGTAAAATGGTTGCCTTGATCATCCCCATTGGTCCGACTCGCAAGAACAATATCACGGAAGCCAGCAGATCCATACTCCTCCGGCAGAATCATTGAGACTTCATCTGCTGTTGGTAGATTCTCCCTTCTTAGATCTGCTCCTCGTTCAACAACAAGTCTAAGCTGTGGATTCAGAATTATACGGAAGCTGGTCTCAGCTTCAGCTATTTCTATGAGTCTTTCCCGAGCCGTAAGATAGATGTGGATTAAGGGATTCGTCTCCTGCAACATCAATGTCAAGGAAGAGATGATATCCGCATCCAGTTCTTGTGCATGTCTTGATCTGGCCTGGGCGGCAAATTCGGGATCGTACAGGTAAATTTGTGAATAGAGTGCATCCCGACCATCTCCCGGGACAAGAGGGCCCTGTCGGTGATAGAGCGCTCCATGGATCTGAAACATTTGGAAGGTTGTACCCATCTCGCTCATTCTTCGATCCATGTTGAACTTAATACTGGTAAATGCAAATTGTTCATTCCATCTGCGTAGGACTCTGCGAAAGGATTTGGATCGAGTATCTGTTGCTGTCATCAAGGAATGCAGTGGCTCAGGGAGTTGACGCATCCTCTCCAGCTTGGCATCACCATGCTTACAGCAGGAATGGTAGCTCGCCTCACCACCGTGTGGCCTCTTTCCCGATGGCTCTGATACCCAGTGAAGCGCCTGGCACCCGGTACACCTGATATCCATTCTTCCCAGATCATGGGTTATCCACTTGGCTCTTTGATCAATGAAACCCAAAGGTAATTGGATTCCCCTTTCCTGACGTCTCTCTCCTCCCCCTGCGGGAGGTGCAAAGTTTTCGATCCCTCCATCCACCACTGGTCGTACTCGTACTCTTGATGCTAGTGCAGTAGTCTATATTATTTCACACCTAATTAGCTCTCCTGCTTCACTACCACTTGATGTCCCCGTTTCATATTATTAGCTTACCAGACATAATCTGCAAGTTACCTGACGTATATCTTGCAAGTTTACATCAAACTCAGAAATAATCTTCTCCTGCCCACAGCGTCTACACCTCTGCATCGGCAACCTGTTGTCTGTAAATTGTTAACCTCAATTCCTCTCTAGCAGAAAAGATCACCATACCTTCTGATCCCTCTCTCAGTGCTACCACTTGTCCTCCCATTACCGCTTGATCAAAAGATACAGGTATATCCAATCCATCATGCACCCTGTGTCTCATCTCTCCATCTGCTGTATGACTGGGTCAGTCATCACGCTAAACTATAGAAAACAACTTGATCTTGAATACCTTCAGGATCCTGCCTACTACCTATGTCCTCTTGCCTTATCTCCTCTGCTGCTTGTTGCACCCCGTTTGCCATTTCTTCATCCACTGGATTACTGAGTCAGTTATCACGCTAATCTATTGAAAACAACTTGATCTTGAATACCTTCAGGAGCCTGCCTAATACCTACATCCTCCTGCCATACCTCCTCTGCAGCTGGGTGTTGCTGCCGTCCTCTCCTATTTCGCCGCCTCTCCTATTTGGACAGTCAGACAAATTAGTAACTGAATTAGCTCTATATTAATATATCAGTGGATAAGTAAACCAAACCAAGCACTGCCGACAAGTGCGGCGTAAACTGCCCCGCAGATCACGATCAAAATCAATATCCGCCTTGCGTCTCCTACAGCCGCTACACAGTCTTAGAGTCATTTCTAACTTGATCAATATAGAGCTTGTGATAATTCAATGTGTCGTGGGTAGTACAGTCCGTAGAAAAATAAATCAAAAAGAGGGTAATGTTGTAAGCCGTGAAGTGTTGTCGTACTGAGAATAAAGGACTGTAGATCAGAAAGCCAAAGTACGAGAAGAGATTGTTAATTGAATGGAATACACTGTGCCAAGCCTCATGTCTTGGCACCACTCAAAAAAAATACAACATTATATTGCCAAGCCCTAGCAGAATTGAATTACAAAATTTTAATTATTATATTAAGTACAATATTTATTTATAATACTTTTCGGCTATGTTTAATAACGTAACCTGTATCCCAGTTTATGAAGAAATATTATGCTGAGATATTCCATTCACACCAGCTCTGAGCTTTTATAATTAATTATACAATTAAAATAAATCATACGATTATTACTACTCATAGGTGTATATTATTTAGCAATTATATGCTGGTGTTGCATAATCCGATTCTATTGGACCTTCCTGTTAGCTACTATTCTAAACTCATTTATATATAAAATAGGAGTGCGAGGCGCGGGAGTGGGGGTATAAAATTCCAGTTAGACTCAGGAATGAGCTTTTCATTATACTCGGAAAAGAGCTTCCTTTACGCACTCGGAAAAGAGGGGTCCGTTATGCTCGGGAAAGAGCTTCCTTTACACACTCGGAAAAGAGGAGTTCGTTTAGCCTCGGGAAAGAGCTTCCTTTACACACTCGGAAAAGAGGAGTCCGTTTAGCCTCGGAAAAGAGCTTCCTTAAACTCGGAAAAGAGTCTCATTTACCCTCAGAGCGAGCTACAGTTGTTCCTCATGTTGGAGGTGGAATACAGAGTCGAAACCGTGCTTCCTGACCATGGATGACTCATCCCACACTGAACTTTTAGGATTCAGTGCTCCACCTACTTATACCCCTGCCACCCCTACGTATAGGTGTGGTGTGGTTTGGGTACAGTGTATGGTAGGGACTTGAGTAAGGGTGTCACAATGACAGTAGACAAAGGGTAGCACAAGGGAGTATGGGATAGAGGGGCAAGAATTAGCAAACTAACAGGAAGGACTCGGAAGTCACCTTTAGAAAGTAAGCCAATATAGTGTCAGAGTAGAGGGTTTTGTAAGATAATAACAGGGAGAAGTAAATAAAGAGGACATACTATCAATTTTATTAGCAGGCATGTGAGTCAGCTGGAGGGGGAAATACATGACACAGAGACAATTGTATTATTGAAATAGGATAATCGTAGTTTCATGGCTTATAGCGGAAGGGTGATGTAAAGGGGATGTGGTGGGAAGGAGAAGCGGGATGTGGTTGTGGGTGGGAGAGAAGCAACCTGGTGAAAGAATTTTCTTTCTAAAACAGTGGTTGCTGCCAATATGTTAGCAGGCATACGAGTCAACTGGAGGGGAAAATACATGACACGTAGATGATAGAATTATTCGAATGGTATAATTGTGGTTGTATGCGGTACACTGGAAGCGTGAGGTAAAATGGATGTGGGGGGGAGGAGAAGGGGGATGTGGTTGTGGGTGGGAGAGAAGCAGGCAGGCGAAAGAAGTTTCTTTATGAAAAGTTGTTACTGCCAAGCCAGGTGTAGGTGACACCACAATATTCACGGGTGACCCCCCAATTTATCTGAGCGCAAACATGAGTGATATTTCATGTCAGGACATTTGGATAAGATTAGATCGCGCGCCGAGAGATCCACTGTTCAGTACATATATGACTAGCAGCCCCTCGACCGACCGGTCAAGCTCATCCTGTGATTTTTACTGCATGGTTGTATGTAAATTACAAGAATATCATACATTATGACTCAAAATTGAATGAGTAGCCCATATCCTGACCGGTCAAGCCTATTCTTCGATGGTTACTATATGCTTAGATGTCAATAGTGGAAATTGTGATATTTGTAAGTGAGAATTGAAGGTCTGAACCAGCTGCAATATTCCTTAAAATTGCCAGGGTTGTATATAGTACTACCAGGTACATAACTGCAACATTTATGGAAGAGAACAGAACAATTGTATTATTATAATAATAGAATAGACAAATGAAAAAAAAGAGCTACAGAGTAAGATCTTAAAGATAAATTAGAACAAACAATCCAATACGTTCAGAAACCGTGAAGCACTTGACATCGGAGAAACCGTACAGCTATTTTTTAATCCTGCGAATAGAGTGGGAAACAAAGTGATGAAGGAAAATGTATCTGTAAGAAATAAACAAGAATGATATATGAGAGGTTGTTGAAGTAGGAGTCATGTATCTATCAGAGAGGAATTAGTATAACAGAAGAGTATCATGATAGACAACTAAAAAATTTGGAGATGGGAGCATACCAGGTGGGCAGGAGGGGGATATGTACAATCTAAAATGGCAAGAAGGGCTGGCTACATAGTGTTGTATATCACCAGCAATCACTTCTAACAGGCCATTACTCTGAGTAGTCTATTACTCTGTATATAATATTCTATCACTTTAGCAAGATTCTTTCCTTATACCTTTCCTATTATGTTGTTCATTAGCTTTTAGTTTCCTTTGTCAATAATTATCAATCAAAGAGAAGGAACAGAGATATGTAGTTTGTATAGTATATGGAAGGGTTCGCATATATGTCCGGGAGGGTCAGGAATACAGGGCGGTGGGATGATTGGACTCTGGAATGCGAGAGGGACAGGATCTCCTTGGTTTATGCAGTTTCCTGAAATGATTTCTGCAGGTTGGGAAGTTCACAAATGCTCTTTATATTCCTTATATAAACCCCTCTTCTGCCATAGCTAGCCAGACAAGCAACTCGGATACGAATATACCGCTGTTTCCTCCACCGCTTCTTTCTACTTCTTCATTTGTCCCGTCAGTTCTTCTCCAATCCAGGGCAATAAATAAGACATAGGAGGGGCAAGGTCGGGCTGTGTGATATAACGGTTAGATGGGATAAAGCCAGCACAAGAAAAGGAATCATGAAGCGGAATTTAGAATCAAGAAATTAGAGATGTACCTCCAGGTAGACAATAATCTGAGTGAGAGTAAGAGTTTGCTCAGAGGGGAGAAGAGTTAGTCCATTAAGGGAGGTGACTCTAGATAATACCACATAGAGCTGACCATGAGTGAAGGCTAATGTATATAGATAAATACCAACATGCTCTAAAGACGGGTCCTGAGACTTGTTAATAGTCATAGCATAGCAGAGGCAAATGGGAAACAGGGTGTGTTGCAGTATGAATGGAAGTTCTTCCTCACAAGTCGTGAGCTTAATACCAGGGTGAAGGCAAACCTTCCCATCAAACCTTTTACCCATAATGGCAACCTCTATGGAGTTTCGCCTGATTCCCAAAACTCTCATCCTCATACCATTGCAACGACCTTCACAGGAACCTAGATTGCCTAGGAGAATAATTGGTTCACCAATTTTGAGTTGGAGGCAGGAGGCTAGAAGCAATGCAAGGCTAATACTCTGCAAATACTCAACAGCGAATGGTTTAGCCACTGTAGCATTCTGACTAATCGCCATATAGTTGGCAGCTTCAAACCTGTGCTCAGCTCCTGGCATCCGTTCTCTCAAGAGATTATTGAAATCATCAACTGTGTCATTACGGAAAGGGAAGGGTATAATAGCTCTCTCCATAAGAGCTTTGTGGCTATCAACTGTATCATTCAATACCTGTGGTTGATATAGCTGACCACAAAGCTGAACAGAAAACAACACTAAGAGGATAGATTGTTAATTGAACGGAAGGCAATATGGCCAGCCTTATGTCATGGCACTAATCAAAAAATCTTTGATACAAGATTATATTTACAAGCTCTAGCAGAATTGAATTACAAAATTTGAATTATTATATTAAGTACAATATTTGTTTATTACACTTTTAGGCTATGTTTAATAACATAACCTGAATTCCAGTGTATGAAGGAATATTATGCTAAGATATTACATGCAAACCAGGGCGAAGCTTTTATAATTAATTATACAATTAAAATAAATCATACTATTATTAGTACTCATTGATGTATCTTATTTAGCAATTATATGCTGGTATTTCATAATATGATTCTATTAGACCTTCCAGTTAGCTACTATTCTAAACTTGTTTATTTATCAAATAGGAGTGCGAGGCGAGGGACTGGGTGTATATAATTCCTGTTAGACTCCGGAATGAGCTTTCAGTTATGCTCAGAAAAGAGATTGCTGTACGCACTCAGAAATGAGCAGTCCGTTATGCTCGGGAGCGAGCTTCCTTTATACACTCGGAATAGAGGAGTCTGTTCAGCGTCTGAGAAGAACTGCCTTAAACGCAGAAAAGAGTCCCATTTACGCTCAGAGCAAGCTTCGGTTATTCCTCATGTTGGAGGTGAAATACAGAGTCGAAACCGTGCTACCTCACTATAGATGACTCATCCCACACTGAATTTTTAACATTCTGTACTCTACCTACTTATACCCCTGCCAGCCCTACGTATAGGTGTGGCGTGGTTTGGGTATGGTGTATGGTACGCACATGAGTAAGACAGTCATAAGAATAGAAAACAAACTGCAGTACAAGGGAGTATGTGATAGTGGGGCAAGAATTGTCAAACTAACAGGAAGGAATTCGCCTTTAGAAAGAAGGCCAATATTGGATCTGAGTAAATGGTTTTGTAAGAAAATAACCGCGAGAGGTGAATAAAGAGGACATACTTTCCATTTGGTTAGCAGGCATGGGAGTAAACTGGAGGGGACAATACATGACACATGGATAATAGTAATATTGAAATGGGATAATTGTAGTTGTATGCCTTGTAGTCAAAGCTTGATGTAAAAGAGAGATGGAGGGGAGAAGATGCGGGATATGGTTATAGGTGGGAGAGAAGTAAGCTGGTGAAAGAATTTTCTTTAAGGAAGAGCTGTTGCTGCCACTATGTTAGCAGGCATGCAAGTCCAGTAGAGGGGAAAATACATGACACAAGGACGATAGAATTATTTGAATAGTATAATTATGGTGGTATGCAGTATAGTGAAAGCGTGAGGTAAAATTGATGTGAAGGGGAGAAGAAGGGGAATATGGTTATGGGTGGGAGACAAGTAAGGGGGTGAAGGAAGTTTCTTTATGGATGAGTGGTTGCTCCCAGTATGTTAGCAGGCATGCGAGTCAACTGGAGGGGAAAATACCTGACAGATGGACGATAGAATTATTAAAATGGGATAATTGTAGTTTTACGCCTTATATCGGAAGCGTGATGTAAAAGGGATATGGTGGGAAGGAGAAGCTGGATATACTTGTGGGTGGGAGAGAAGCAAGCGGGTGAAGGAATTTTCTTTCTAAAACAGTGGTTGCTGCCAATATGTTAGCAGGCATAGAAATCAATTGGAGGGGAAAATACATGACACATGGATGATAGAATTATTTGAATAGTATAATTGTGGTTGTATGCGATATACTGGAAGTGTGAGGTAAAATGGATGTGAGGGGGAGGAGAAGGGGGATGTGGTTGTGGGTGGGAGAGAAGCAGGCAGGTGAAAGAATTTTCTTTATGAAAAAGTTGTTACTGCCAAGCCGGGTGTAGGTGACACCACAACATTCATGGGTGACACCCCCAACTTATCTGAGCGCAAACATGAGTGATATTTCATGTCAGGACATTTGGATAAGATTAGATCGCGCGCCGAGAGATCCACTGTTCAGTACATATATGACTAGCAGCCCCTCGACCGACCGGTCAAGCGTATTCTTCATGATGTAGCCTATTTAAAGCATGTATAGTCAGATATTTCTATAAGTTGGTAAACATGTACCCCAGATGGTAAACCAAAGATCCTACAAATAAAATTGGGTATTTAGTTATGGGCAGCAAGTTGAACTCACAATTCACACAGATTAATTAGTTAAAAATGTAAAGTACTTCTGCTTTATTCAAAAACTATATGAGAAGAGTACAGGAGAGAGCAGGAACAAGAAACAAGAACACAAGAGGAGAGACTTGGATCAATACACGCAAGGTAAACAGTTAGCTATTTAAAATTGACAATTGATAAAAAGGGTGGTATACAAAAGGACGTACCTGGGCAGAAAGCAAAAGAGAAGAGAAACTATAGTGAAGCAATCTGGTTAATGACCTATTACGATAAACAAGGGCGATGGAAAACAAACATGACTCACTTTTAGGAATAGGAGGAGATTCAAGCAATCAGACTGGAAGGAGGAAAGGAGTTCAGTGTATGAGAGAGTTCTGTAGGAGTCTGAGCAATAAACAATAAGTATGAAGGCCAATATATAACAAAATAGAAGAGAGGAGAAAGAAAACTTACCAGATGGGGGTTACAAAAGAACTTCAGGATATACTACGTTATCCGTCTGAGTAGGGGTTTGCTCGGAGGGTAGCAGTGTTAGTCCGTCTAATGATGTGACTCTTGAAAGAGCCACATAAAGTTGTCCATGACTGAAGGCAGGGGTGCGCAAATCTACACCAACCTGATCCAGGGACTGACCCTGAGATTTATTAACAGTCATGGCAAAGCACAGACGGACTGGAAACTGAGTACGCTCGAGGATAAATGGTAGATCCTCCTCTGAGGTGGTAAGCTTGATCCGTGGTAAGAGACGGATCATGCCATCAAACGTTCCACCCAGAATGGCAACCTGTAGGCAGGTACGCCGGATTCCAAGTACCCTCATCCTAGTACCATTGCATAAGCCCTCCCTGGGACTCAGATTTCGGATCAGAATTAGTGGGGCACCGATCTTAAGTCTTAGGCAGGAGGGTGGAATAGATGGTAGAGAAATACTCTGCAAATATTCCACCGCAAAGGGCTCAGCAACAGCAGCATCCTCAGGTACATTGACATGGTTAATAGCTTCAAACCTATGCTCCACGCCAGGCATCCTTTCCACCAGTACATCATTGAAATCATTGACAGTATCATTGCGAAAGGCTAGAATAGCTCTACCTGCAAGAGAGTTGTGGACTGTTACTGCCTCATCCAATAATGACTGTGGGTACAGATGATGACAGAGCTCATCAACTGTGGATACCCGACGAATATAAGCAGGTAGATGAAGCTTACCATGGTGCAGGGGATTAGTAACCATTTCACGAAGAAAGGTGAGATATACCTGGTTGACCTCACTGGCCATCATACGCATACTGGTTTTGAGTTTCAAGATATGCAAATGAGGCCAGATTGAGCAATGTTGAATTGAGGCCAACACAGTGGATTGTCTAGTACCGCGGCGAATGACTGGCAAGATCTGTGCAAAGTCACCACCCAGTACTGTAGGAATACCACCAAACAACTGCTGGTTTCCACTGTTGCAGAGATCATTCAGGGTTCTGTTGACCGCCTCGAAGCACGCCTTATGCTGCATGGGAACCTCATCCCAGATGATGAGTGAGGTCCTACGAATCAACCCACCAAGATAGGAGTTTCGCGTAATATTGCACACAGCATTAGAGTCATTCGAAAGGGGGATCTTGAACCTTGAATGTGCTGTCCGGCCCCCAGGTAGCAATTGAGCAGCAATCCCTGAGGATGCTACACAAAGTACAATCTTTCCCTGGGCCCGGAAATGACTGCAGAGACAGTTGTAGAGGAAGGTCTTGCCTGTACCTGCTGGGCCATGAAGGAAGAAGGCACCAGAGGGCTCTTGCTGCTGTGGTTCCTGCTCATGGCTCTCCACCGCAGCAACAATAGCATTGAAGCAGGCAACCTGTTCCTCATTCAACTTCTGCCGCATAGAGTCAGACAACACCTGCTCCTCTACCATATCATATTCTAACTCCTCCCCCATCCTCGCATTCCCCACTACCTCATTCTCCCTCTGACTCCAATTCAGCACCTGTTGTGGCAGGCCAAACTCTACCAAGAATCTACCATATTCTTTGAGGAAGTCCTGAATATGATAGAGCCCATAGTCATGGGCAAGGCCTGCCCCCATACCCTCCCCACCAACAGGTACCGTCACCCTCCCTGTCACGAGCAGGTGGGCAAGATCATCACAGAAACTCTCTCTAAACTCCTCCCAGATGGCGAGTGGATTGGTGATTGTTGTATGATGCAGGGCAAGGGCAAACAGGTGTCGGAAGGCGCTCCCTGTCATGAACTCTTGTGCATCCCTGAACATGGCAATCCACTCACCATCATCCTCCAGCAGCCTCAAGGCAATGCAGGCACTCTTGAAGGTCTCACACTGTATACCATCTACCGTCCTCAGGTCTTCAAAGCTCCTGGCACCACGTACAACAGTGAGAAGTAAGCGCAGGTAATAGCGTTCACCCATGAAGGGGCTTGCCGACCACATGCGACCAATTGAAAATCGCTGTTTCCTGCGCTTCCATCCCACCTTAGGCACGTAGACAAAGTGCTCAGGAAATTCATGGTACAAATACTGTCTTCCATCTACATTCTCAGAGTTGTACTTGAAAAAGGCCAGAAGGGTACTGGTTGACCTATCAAGACGCTCCTGAAGGTCACCAGCACTCTCCTGGTCTGGGAAGTAGACGGCCTGCTGGCCTGGAAGATGAAGGGAGAGTGTCGTGACGTCAGGGAGTTCATCATGTGTTGAGAACTCAAACAAGCGCCACACTGCTTCCGTAGGACCAATATAACGACCATGGAGATGACGCTTTATCTCATCATGATCAGAGTCCAGGATAGCAGTGGCACGATCTCCACCCTTGTATATGTACTTATGAATGTACTTGACAGCTTTGACAGACCCGCACACCTCCACATTGATATGGGCCTTATAGCGGAGGGAGAAGTAAGGGCTGTAGGGAACTACCCTCTGATTGTCAATGACAGCCGAAACATTCCCTCCACTTGTCCTCACTTGCACCGTAAAGGACAGACCTGTATCCCTCCTACGATAGAGAGGATAGCCATCCTCTGTGATAACAGTCTCCTGTTGGAACTTTCGAGGATAGCCCTTACGGCAGGTCTGGGCAGTAAGTGGATTCAAACCCTGCATACACAGAGTGTCACCATTACCACCTGCACAGTGAGAATGCACCATTGTGCTCTGAATAATCCCACGCAACTCCTGACCAATCGCATCTTCCTCAGTTGGAATTTCTGCACTGATGAAGCGATCGATATTGGCAGCAGTCAGGAATTGGTGGTCAGTCTTCAGAAACACCAGGAGGTGTAGATGTGGGAGGCCCCGCTTCTGGTACTCGATGGTCCAGACCCAGCCTAACCAAGGTCCAAAGACTTCCTTGTGGCGTATCTGGTCCAGAAGATCTCGTACCTTCAGATTGAACACACGTGCCACCAGATCAGGTCTGTGTGCTGCTGTCTGATATGGCAGCAACTCGCGAACAATCTCATCCCACTTGGGGTTAGCGGTAAAGGTTATGAATAGTGAAGGTTTGCCAAAGCGGCGCACAATCGCTATGCTGTCTTGGTACAGCTTCTGCATAAACCTATCACCTCCCACATAACTCGACGGTAGAACCACCCTCTTACCCACCTGCTCAAAGTCCGCATCACCAGCTGCCAAAACATCGGCGAGACCATTGTACAACTCAGCTCTGATGTTGGCCTGGTGAGTGCGAACCCAGCTCAGCTTGTTTTGATCGCAGACAGCCCATGCGTCCACAACAAACTGCTGGAATAGCTTTTGAGCATGGAAGAGAGTGGTTGGCTCATCAACTCTGGTATGCAGACGGAACCTGTAGAAAGCACGCTGGGCCAGCTTCTTGTTCTGGGGATCTTGCAATGTTCTACCCCAATGCCATCCATGTTCTCCATAAGGAAACAGGAGAACATAGTGGAGTGGTAGATACAAGGCATGATTGGGATTGATGAGAGTCAAATCTCTACCCAAATCTTCCCCATTCACCCTTCTTGCCAGAACAATATCCCTGAAACCGCCGCTTCCATATTCCTCAGGCAGAATCATGGAGACTTCATCTGCCGTTGGTAGGTTCTCACGCCTGAGATCAGCCCCTCTTTCCACAACCAGACGCAGTTGTGGATTGAGAATCATGCGGCAGTTGTCCTCTACTGCTCTGATCTCTGCAAACCGTTCCTGAGCTGTTAGATACAGCTGGATCAGGGGGTTGGACTCCTGCAGCATCAAGGTCAAGGAGCGAATGAGATTGGCATCCAGCTCTGGGGCACGTGCAGCTCGCGCTCTGGCTGCATCGGCTGGATCATAGAGGTAGACCTGGGAATACAAAGCATCTCCCATGCCTACCGCAGGTACAAGAGGCCCCTGCCTATGATACAGCGCCCCATGAATCTGGAAGAGCTGGAATATTCCTCCAATCTCACTCATTCGATTGTCCATGTTGAACTTGATGCTGGTAAAGGCAAAGATTGAGTTCCATCTCCTCAGCCCCTCCCGGAATGCTCGTGCCTGAGTATCACCTCCACTCATCAACGCATTGAGGGGCTCAGGGAGTGGGCGCATTCGCTCAATCTGCACCTTGCCTTGCTTGCAGCAGGACTCAAAGCTTGCCTCTCCACCTTTTGGTCTCCTCGAGGCTGACGACTCTGCAGTCCAGTGCATAGCATTGCAGCCAGTGCATCTTATGTCCAACCTCCCCAGGTCATGGCCTGTCCACCTAGCTCTCTCACTCCTAAAGGACAAAGGTACTCGTGACTGCGCCTGTTGTACCTCTAGTGCTTGAGCCAGATGAACCAGCTGAATATCATTAGCGGGTGCTTCCGCAACTCCTGCTCTTTCAATTCGTGCTGTGGCCTATAAAGTTGTCCCTTGTTAGCCTCTGTTTATTTAATACCCTAATAGCCACTATTCGATAAAGACTTACCAGACACCTTCTGCAAGTTGCCATTAACCTTCCTGATCTATTGTGATCAAACTCTTGAATCACTAAGTATCTCAGACACTGCCTGCATCGCCTCCTCTCCTCTACATTTATACGTCCTATAATATCCATTAGTTTATATTCTTGCCTAACTCAAATAATATAACCTACCTTCAGGGATCCTATTTAGCGCCACCCCATCTCCTTCCCTTGCTGCTTGTATATCAATCCCTTTTACTCACGTTAGATTATCTCTCTGATCCCCCATGGAATAACTGTCACTGTACCTTCTGGAATCCCCCTCAGCACTACCCCCTGTCCTCCCATTGCTGCTTGAGTACCTGCCACTTTCCTACCTATTAGTTATTATTTTTTAAGGAACTCTGAAGCCCAACATACCAGCCATATCATGGCGTAGCACTACCGGATCTCCTCCAACTGCTTCCCGATTCTCTGCTTCTGGGCTAGTAGTTAGAATCAATTGATTATGAAAGGGATAATGACTATACCCGCTTGCTCTTCTCTCAGCATTACCCCATGTCCCCCCCTCACTGCCTGTTGTACTCTGTGTCGTCTATCTCTTACTTTCGCCTGTGCAAATAATATATTAGCATACAGGCAACGGATAGGAAACACGAATTGATTCAGGCAGACAAACCAAGCACTGCCGACAAGAACGGCGTAAGTTGCCATGCCTGTCTTGGTCAAACTCATCATCTGCTTGGTTTTTGTGGCACTGAGAACACCGTGGCATAACTATCCTAAAATGTGCATAACAACACAATCAGGAGGCGGGCTCTTGTAATTTGCGCAAGAAAAGATAATTTGTTGCGTTGTGTGTGGATAATTAAAAGAAGGAGGAAGGTTGATTGTGGAAGGTAACAGGTGGAAGAGCGCACAAGAGATAGAGAGGTGTTTGTATGCCGAGTCTCCTAGGTAGGGCATTTTCCAGTACTTGGGCTCACAAATACACCTACGAGTATATAGCATCACAGATCACATGTGTGCCCAGAACTTCCCCCCACTGTACATAGGATCACAGTTATCAGATCCTACATTTGAGATAGCACTTTGAGATCTACTGCGCAGTACATATATGATAGGGGGCGGGGGGGATTGTTGATAGTTTAGCTATCACGTGCATGACTGTGTGGTAAAATGAAGTAACCCTCTACCGCATCATGGCAATTTCTCTCATTTAACTTTCGCAAAGAACTCCATTATTACAGTTTACAGGTTATAGGGTAGTGAAGTGCCCACATCACTTTACAGTAATGCCGGTATCTCATTATCCGGTGGGTTGGGCTTCGCATCACAAATTGGGACGGTCTTTTGTTATGCCACAATGTTCCTGTATATGTCAATGCGCGTTCCGCACCACCGTACGCACGGTGGAAACACTAAGGTTTGTACTTTGTATTCTCGCGATTTCAATGGGTTGTTGTTAGGGCGCATCCTCCACGCTCCGGGAGGGTGGATTCATATTATCATAATTATGTCAGTTAGCTAGGTAGACAGCATGGCGGGCGCTCACGGCATATCACTCGGCATCTGAAGAGAAGTCCTATGACGCGGAGTCACGTGCGATAGTTAACATCCAAAATTGAAGGGGACACCACGGTAGCAACAACGCCACTTAGGAAGGGACGCGCATCATCGCCTAGCCGAATGTCGGTTCCAGATTACCCATCATCCCTTTGCCACAGATCAATACCCCAACAGCCCTACCAACTCGCTTCAAATCTTACCTGGAACCAGCCTCTCAAACCCCAGTTCCAATCACCCTAGCAGCAAACCCCACCATCAGCACATATATACCAGTGTTTACCATGGCTGACCCAACCACCAGCACCCCCTCACGTTTTGTCGCAAACACCGAAACCCTGGAGGATGTGCTAAAGACGCAGACTGTTGGTCTTGTGCATCTAAGCGAATTCAACAAGCGTCACGTCGAACTAGCGGAATAGCGGGGCCACGAAGCAGCCGAAAAACTCAACCGATTCGCAGCAGCGGCGGCGGGGGTGGGGGGCCTGCGAGCTCGTCTCGGGAAGGTAGTGAGGCGCCCACCGGCAGCGGCGGTAAGAGAACTAAGAAGCGCAAGAAGGTGGTCAAAGGGAAATTATCCTTCTCTGGGGAGTGTGATGGTGATGATGGCACAGATGATGGCGGTTACTCTTCATCCGCCGACCCAACAAGGTCTAATAGTGAGGATAACAATAAGAGTGGGGGGAGGACGAGGTGAAGAAGCGGAAGGTTAATCCGAAATTGGGGCTACCGGCTCCTAAGGTCTTGACGAAGAATACACTTTTGAGGGAGGCTCAGGAGCGTGAGACTTTGAGGAGGGAGTTTTTGGCTTTGCAGGAGAAGATTAAGAATGAGGAGATCAGTATTCCGTTTGTTTTTTATGATGGTGGGTATTGTGCATGCTCCAATTTTTGAAGTTGACATACGACTAACGCTTACCAGGCACTAATATTGCTCCGCCCACCGGCGAGGGAGCGACGGTTAAGAAAGGCGAAGCTGTATGGCTCTTTCTCGAACGTGCTAGGAGAATATCTGGACGCAGGGAGTGGCTCAGGGTTTCGGTCGATGATTAACTGCTTGTTCGCGGTGAAGTGATAATACCTCACGTATTTCTTCCGCCTCTTCCTTTCCCTTTCGCCATCACTAACTCGCTCGACAGCGCTTTGAATTCTACTATTTTATCGTCAATCACACCATGGGGCCCAACGGATTGTTTGATTTCCCTTCATCCCCATCGCCCACCTCCCAGACTTGCACTCCGAATCCCGATAGAGATGATCCTACAATAACAAAAGTGGTGGATCGCCGCTGGTACGAACGGAATAAGCACATATTCCCCGCGAGCGTGTGGACGCTGTATATGACCTCTTACCCGCCTTCCGACTCCCGACACTTCCAGGACAATCTAAGCAAATCCTCAGGAAAATCTCCTCAACAGATCCGGCCGAGCCCGGATCCTGAATATATCCTACCCGGTACGAAGATCGGGAACATTCACGGTCAGAACAGGACTGGTCCTGGTGCAAGAGCTATTCACTCCTTCTAACGACTAGTGAGACCTGATAATGGTCAGGGTACGCTCTTTAGCGGTACACGTTTGTTCTTTTCATTTGATTCCTCTAACACCCCCCTTAAACATTCATTAGATCAGATTCCGTTCTCGTCCACTCCTATCGCCACCCACGAGTACCGCCAACGTTTGAATATCCAATCTTCAGCTCTACGATTCTCTGGTGCGCTTAACGAATACGGTAGACCACCTTTGAGAGGGCTTGGCGAGAACGCTCGGGGGGCCGGATGGCAGACGGAGGCAAGACCAGAAGGCTTGAGTTAGATGAGAATGGGAGGGTTGTTCTCGACCAACATTGACAAGGAAACTTTTTTTCTCCCTATGGCGACGGTGCTTATGAGGTCTGGACATTGGTTTGGTTAGCTTTCTGACATCCGCTACCAGACTGTTCTATTTTATTTTTCTATTAAAAGAGAGGCATCATAAAGATGGGTGGATTTGCAATAGATGGTGTGCTGCCCCTGAATTAGTTTCTGCGGAGGGGGGTACCAATATTAGTGGGGCTAGAGGTGTGACATTAAGCTAGTCCGTGCCCAATTCTAGATAAGAAACGTCACTGTAATACTCACAAAGTTCCTGATACTCCAACCTCCGTAGAGCCTTATACCGCTTTCACTGTATCTTCGCCAATTATTTTTGATAATTCCTGAGCCTCCTTCCTCGCTTTCTCTGTTTCCTCCTCCGCTCTCCTCAGCCTCTTGCTTCACGCAATCTTCGGAGGCTGACCGCACTGATATCTGTATTTTGTATTATCTCCTGCTGGGTCTCCTCTTCAAATAAATTATCTAACTATTAATAAAGTCAGCACTTGAGCACTTTTCTACATCCTTCTGTAATACTGCATTAGCTAGTATCTCCGTTAAGAAAGTTTGCTCTGGAGCGCAGTCGACGGCTTCCGCTGGAAGATATTCCTGGATAATACCCGCTGTGACCACCGACAACTTTTCCCTCTGGCTTTCCCGGGCTACTAGTTGAGCTAATGCCGACGAAGGGGTTTCTTCCGCCTGAGTTGCAATCATCTGCACAGCCTAAGCTAGTCCGCGAAATAAAACTATAAAATACCGGAGAGTAATACTGACGAGCTTGCTGCCAATTATTACACCTATTTTAGTGAACGCCTGACAGGTTTAACCAGAATATATATATTGAAT
>Ga0307517_10006023_pt1 | contig 18069 bp, 13 predicted proteins | sample 23_EM_MG_FD_194515 | JGI IMG/M metagenome (GOLD analysis project Ga0307517, IMG submission 194515) | Populus trichocarpa ectomycorrhiza microbial communities from riparian zone in the Pacific Northwest, United States - 23_EM | ecosystem: Host-associated > Plants > Roots > Unclassified | place... | reverse complement strand
AGCCCAAAAACCCATATTTCTTCTTCTTCTTCCTCTTCCTCTTCTCAAACCATGGTTGCTTCTCGTAGCTTTGTACTATGGCTTCATGGACTGGGTGACTCGGGCCCTGCCAATGTACTCATCAAGACTCTCTTTACTTGTCCTGAATTTCGTACCACCAAATGGTCTTTCCCTTCTGCTCCCATTTCCCCTGTCTCCTGCAATGTAAGCCCCACACCATATTCTTACATACATTATCATCATGTATTTTTTTTTAATTAATATGGATATTCAGGCTAACTTCTTTGCAATTTGACTAATTTCATGGATTCGGAAATTAACGATCATATAAGTCTATAATAGCCCTGAGGTTTGTGAGACTCGAACTGATGATCTCTAAAAAAATAAATCCAGAATCTGACCAGTTGAACTACACCTACTTTTGTTTTTATTGTTATTAAATGTAGAGTTCAGATTTAATCTAGTTTGAGGGTTTCTGCTGGTATTGGTGAATTGAGTGAACTTTTATAGTTATTGGGCCTTCATTGTTATGAGTGACATCATTTTTTTCTTTCTTTCTTTTTGATTGATCTCTAATCTGTTGAAAATATTTTTACAGGGCCCTATTAGCTGATAGCGTTTGTATTTTCTAGACTGATAATGGCCGAGGATCGTGGTCAATTGCTTGAGAATTAACTTAGATTGATTCTGTGAACTTGTGAGGTAGAGTATGCTAGCATTTTTTAATATTGGTTGAGGATTCACAGGGAGTGGAAGATAGAAAGGTTGGAAATTTGATGTCTTTTAGTCAATTTATGAGCTGTTATTTTGGTGGCAGGGAAGAGAAAGCATAAGGTGAAGCTAACAAAAAGAATTAGTGTGAAAGGAAATCATGAGAAGCCTATTTTAGTGCTCTGAGTTTTCAGTAATGCACAAGATTCATTGCTTTTGGAATTTGAGATTGGACTGCACATTGAATCAGCAGATAGAATGCAGCGAGTCACCTGAAACAAACCAATTTAATGGCACAATTCACTAAGAGTTTAAGAATATCACATCATGTGGTACTTTATGCTGGTCCTTCCCTTTTTATTCTTTACACTGTTTTGTCACAATCCATCCGTTTTGTGATTGGTCATGCCAATTATATGGCTTATCACTTTTGGGTATTGGTTATTTGGTTTAGTTCCTCTTATGCTTACATCCCTTGTATCATTATGTGACTGTTTGTTGTTTTTCTTACAATCTTAGTAATTTCGGTGATTTAGTTAAAGAGTAACTATTTCATTTAGTTTGGGATAATTGAGGTCAGGGCTTGCTCAATTCAGCTAATCTCTGACTGGTGATCTGAATGGATTTTCTAGTTAGACAACTCGATCATTGTTGTGGGTTTGGGGTTTTTTGCATTCTAAGGAATTGATTTGCTTTTTCGTGGTTCCCTCTTTATGTGGTTTTGAATAATATTTTCATAGGGCTTTATATGAGAAAATTTGCTGAACTCTATGTGTGTGCAAAATTGTTTGAAATAGCTGTTGCATGTTTGTTCAAAATGGTTAGGCTGGTTATGGAGGAGAAAGGAAAGAAAATCTCTGGGCAGCACACATTCTCTAGAATTTCTCTTAGATTCGAACCCGGGCCTCTAACAGCTGCCTTTTCTTCCTCGAGGGGATAACTCCCAATTGGTGTTGTTGCTGTTTCATTACCAATGGTTTAATTCTGTTTGTTACCAATCGCTTATCAATTAGGAATGTCATCAGATGAATGGCGTGATATACAATATTTATCGTTGTCGATACTGATTCATTAGAATGTTGGAATTTGGTGGGGATTTGACAAGGACGAGAAGTGAAAAGTCTGGAAATGCCATGTCTTTTATCAATTTACTTGTAGGTTGTTGTTTTAATCTACAAATGGAGAGCACAAATTGAACCTAACAAGAAGAGTTAGTGGAAAAAGATGTCACCGGGGAACCTTCTTTCCTTTTAGGTACTGTGAAGATTACATAGGACATTGGATCAGATACATTGCTGTGATTTCCCAGAATCAAATTAATTCGGTGGCACAATTCATTAATGGTTCAAGAAAATCATATCGTGTGGTGCTTTCTGTGTGTCTTTCTTTTTTGTTGCTCTGTTTTTGTTACTTTATTTTTCTGCTTTATGATTTTTCAGAACAATCAGGTGGATTACCGCTCTTGAAATATTGATGTATTCGATTTACCTCCACCTTCATTGTTTTTGGTCACTTTTATCTCCAATTTATAATCCCCTTTTGTTTTTTGGGTGAAACAGGTTTTAACATAGTGCCCATCTATGTGGTTTATTGATTATAGAGTTTCAGATCATATTAATCTTCCTAATTTCCTTCTTTTGGTTGCTTAATGTACCCTTGCCCCCTTCTTTTCAAAATTTTTAATTTTTATTCATGTATACCCATAGATGAGCTCATTGTGTATGCAACCTTACAAGTTGTTCATTTTAACAGTGAGATACTTTCAAATTTCTTGCTTCATGCAACCCATTTCTCTACGAAGTAGTCTGTGGCTTGTCCTTGTAGATGGCGCTAAAATGCCATCATGGTTTGACATCCATGAGATATCTGTGACAGCTGCAAGAAAATTTTCTACATCTTTTCAGATTGGTCTCTCCTGACTACATTCCAGACCTCTTGATCCCAATTCTTCTGTCTTATCTTATAACATTTAACCATTGCATTGGAAAACACTTTGTTTTTTTGCTGGAAATAAATGGTGTTCACAATGGATTTATTGTTAATTCTTGTGGTTGGATATTTCTTTTCCTTGATTTCTGCAAATTTGCTAGTAGTGAAGGCAAATGTGTCTTCCGCCTATTGTTCTTCTTCTTAGGTATCACCAGCCAACTCTCCATCTTTTCCTAAATAAGCTGGAAACTCTTTGTATAGCAATTTCTGTGATAAGCTTGTATATTGTTGCTGCATGGTGTTTCTGCATCAACTTTTGATTGTTCGCAGGCCAAATTATCTTAATCTTCTGATACTGAAAGAATTGACCTATGATCTTTTAATATTGTAGCAGCAGCTTGATTGAATTATTGCCCCTATATTAATGCCTATAATATCTTTTGTTTCTTTGTTTGTTTCTGTTTTAAAATACTAAATTCTGTGTTGGGATGATACACTCACAGAGTACCCATGTATGGAATAAGTTATGCAAGCCTTATGCGATGTTGCGTGATAAAGAAACACATATAGTTTATTTATCCATTTTCTTTTACTCAAATCTTGAGATGATCCTTACAGTACTTTCCTCAAATATCCAAGATGAAAATGCTGGTTGCTTTTGATGCCATAACAGATAAGTTGCGGATTTTGTGTGTTGTAGTTAAGTTTGTTTTTTCAACATCCTTCAGGATTCTCCAAAAGATGAAAGCCGTTCGTTGAAAGCTGTTCGGAATGTGCATGCAATAATAGACAAGGAAATAGCTGCTGGGACAAATCCTGAGAATGTATTTGTGTGTGGATTTAGCCAAGGAGGTCTCTTTACCGACACCACTTTGAAAAATGATCTTGGTTTTTTGGGGGGACTTTCAGATTCTAACGTCTTACAGGTGCCTTGACCTTGACTAGTGTTTTGCTGTACCCAAAAACTTTAGGAGGTGGCGAAGTCTTCAGTGGATGGGTTCCCTTTAATTTTTCTATAATGGAACAGATTTCACCAGATGCAAAGAGGGTACTTCCAGCAATAAACACAAGTGCTATCCAATCTCAGAGTTGGAACATGTTGATTCCCCAGAATTCTATTCTAATATGGTTTCCACTGCTGTCATCATATTTCTGTGATAGGAATATCATATTTCTGTCATCGTATTGCTAGCTACCTTGATCTTAGTTACAACGTGTATCGCTCTCCAATTGACTTGTAATTAGGAATATCACTTCTTGGCATAAGATTAATCCAGCTTTCAACTGCGTGCAGACACCGATTCCGTGGTTGCATGAATGGCTGATCGAACAGTTTTGTTTGAAGCTGGACAAACAAGGCCTCGTTTCCTTGAACAAGCTGGTATAAGCTGCGAGTTTAAGGTGATATATCTTGATCTCTCAAATTTTTCTGTTTGTAATCATTCAATGCATGAAAACCTTTGTTATCCGAAATTGTACTGGTTTATCCTGGTCTTGGTCAGTCAATAAGCAACGAGGAGTTAAAATACCTGGAATCGTGGATCAAGACTCGTCTGCCAAGTTCTTCATAGAACTTTGGGTACTGTTGGACTTGCATTCGTTTACTGTCATAGGTCTAGGACCTTTAGGAGAGCCTGTCACATGTATGGGGGGGGGGGGGGACAAATCTTCAGATATGATGCATGTTGTGGCAAAATGATTCCAGTTTGAAGCAGTCAACTGCTGAAACATTCTGAGCATTTTCATATACTGATGGTGGATGCTGTATTTCTTTGAACTTTTCTTCCGTCGACTTTTGTGGGTTGACGGGGTCATAAAATAAAAGGGGAACGCAAGTTAGTGGCTTGAATTGAATCATGCTCCAATTGTTGAACTGAACTGTAGTAAAACAATCCTGCTCAGGGATGGACTTGCATGGAAGGCAGGAGGGAATTGATAAGGTGGCCCCAATTAGAGCTTGCGGTCAAACTGTTATGCCTGAAGTGAAGACTATGGAAGTGCAAAACGCGAAGGACTCACCAATCCAAGACTCGGCTGTCAACAAATTTCATGGAAGCTTGTTATCACTTAATAAACCATAAAAAAAAATTAAAAATAATTCGAACATGGTCAAACCGTCCAAAAAGGTTAAGCCCAGATAAGGTAAAGGTAAGATAGGAGTTTTTTTTTTTTTTTTTTTCCAAACTTGCATACGTGTAAAAATTATTTCCAAACTAGCATAATTCAAAGTGATACACACGTCACGGCTAGTAGGCTCAGATTTTTCTGTTGTGGACGCGAATGGTACACGCAGAAGAAGGGTGAAAATTATTTGTTGGTACGTATAATAAGTGACAACAGGTGAGCAAGTCACGTGACTTACTTAGAATTTGAGTTAATTTTTAGTTTTTTGTTTTCTTAAAAAAGAAAAATTAGCCCTAATCTGACCATCAAGGCCACCAACTCTAATTAATTGAAAAGTGGCGTGTAAAGAGGGACATTGAAGTGAGTAGACAGGAACCAAAGGCAAGGTCCCATCACATCAGTACTTGCTGCTTACTTTCTGTCTTATGATTCACTCAAAACTCGGAGTACCGAAGACAGGAGTACCTCTCTCCTTCATCTGACAAATATATAGCACTGCCCACACACTAACTTGTACTCCTCATGTCCCTCCAAAACTATGTCACCAACCCCTATGCTATCATAGTGTGTGAGGGTGTTTTATAATAACCTCTCCCCTTCATCTTTTCAAGGTCTTTTAACTTCCAGTCTTTGCCTCTGCTAGATAACCCCCCTCCCTTTCTCTGCTCTCCTCCCCTCCCACAGCATCCATTCTATCCAGCGTATCAGCTATGAAGAAGCTATACCGTAAAGGCAAGGTGCATCCATCAACGCCAGTAATATCAGACCACCTGTCCTTTCTTCCGGTCACCATCCTTGCCCTCACAGCTGCTCTCTCCCCAGAGGACAGAGAGGTCTTGGCCTATCTTATCTCCTGCTCTGGCAATAACAATATCTTCTACAGCAACTGGTCCAATATTAATAGCCGCAAGAGTAGTTGTAACCAAAAGACAACTTCTTACACCAAGAGCAGCAGCAGCAGCAGCAGCAGCAGTCATGACCACCCTCCTATGTTCAACTGTGATTGTTTTAGGTGCTACATGAGTTATTGGATTAGATGGGACTCGTCTCCTAACCGGCAGCTCATTCATGAGATTATTGATGCTTTTGAGGATTGGTTATTGAAACAAGGTAAGAGTGGTGCTACAAGCGGCAACAAGAACAGGAAAGACAGGAAAAGGAAGGGAAACAGTCGAGGTTCTGGTGAGTTGATCAAGAGGCCAGAGTTGCGAATGAAGGACAAGCAGCTGGATGAGTCTGATTCACTAGTGGATGGAAATAGCAGTGGTAGTGGTGGGAGTGAAGGAGTTGGTGGTGGTGGTGAGGAAGGGACAGAGAAGGGGTCTGTCAGGAGGCTGGTGAGCTTCATCGGGGAGAGGATTTGGGGTGTTTTGGGTTAGTGAATTAGATCGAAACAAAAATGGAAAAGGCCTGGTGGATTTGATTTGTCGTAGAACCTGCAGGCTACTTTTCTGGCATTTCAATGTAAGATCATAAAGGGAAGGTTCTTCTTCTTGTTGTTTTAATTTCCCATCTTTTTTCTAATTTATAGTGTACAAATATGGTGGCTTAGTTTTGAACCATCAACAATTTTGATGGTTTTTTTTCTAGCGAATTCACATACTACATCTTTATCTAGCTAGCCTTCTGATTTACTTGATCAAGTTAGGTGGTGGTTCTCATTGGTATTAGTAGTTTTTGTTAATTAATGCTTAATATTAATCTTGGAGTTCACTGCTCCATTCAACATTCAAGAATTTGATTTAAGAGGAAAACGATTCGAGAATCAACCCTCTTCCTTTTTTGCCATTACATTTAGAGAGTTTTCACCCAAAAACGGCATGCAAATCCATGAAATTTAACCTGGAGAGGCATGCCTTGGCAAATGGTTTCCAAGTTTGTAAATTGTGTGCTGATGGCAGAGATGGTAGGGCAAGTGTGATTCCGTGAGTGATTAATAAAAGCCTTCAATCAATGAAGAGAGCTTTATAGGTAGCTGCTAGCTAGGCGGTGTGAGTGGTGATGTTTGCTTGCTGGTGGGAACGGAATGGAATAAGTAGGTGTCATCGTCGTAATCGAGGTCGGCAAAAGCATGCCAAAAGAAATCTTCGATTAAAGCAAAGGGAAATGCATGGTCTGTAATTAATGGTTATTGCCTTGAATGGATGGATCTCTTTTTCTTAAAAAAAAAAACAAGAAGAAAAGAGGTCAGGCCACCCTAATCCACCATTCGTGTCACCACTCCCGTCCAAACCTCTTTTCGGTGTTCCCTATGGCCTCTAGTGGCATTCCCTTCTTCTTCTTCTTAATTTCTACCCTCGGACCTTGTGAACCAGGCCTAGAGCCCAAGAAATTAATGGGTTTGGTATGTAGTTTTACACCACATGCATGCATGTTGATGCTGGTAATTAACTGGCATTTAGCAGCGGGTGCCTCCCCGATTGGAACCCCTAGCAATACTTCGTTGCGAAGCACCAATCACCATCTAAGATGGTGTCCTTTCGTATGCAGTGATGACTGGATCTGTAAAATAAAGAACACAAGTTAGGTGCATGCCATGGCTTGACATGCTCCCTCCCTTCCACTACTTGACAAGTCATTTCGTATATTTTTCTCAGTAAAGGAGAAATCAAAAGGATATCGGATAGCACACCTAACCATCCTTTTTTCCACCATGAATCCAAGATCTCAGTTTGCATCAGGATTTCAGTATATATATATATATTCCACACCACGCTTGATATTAATTTTAGCTTTGGTGGGGGGGCAGGCATCTCTTGATAGACCAGCAACACCTAACAACCGAAAACATGAATGATTGGGTTGTAATGAAGAGAGAAATGTATCTTGATTTCATGGTGTGAGGGACCTGGTCAAGAGTCAATTCCAATTGTCATTTCCCACTGAAGCTCATCATGGCTTGTGTCATGGCGTCAAAAAGGTCTCTTTTTAGCTGATGATATTCGCACCCGCAGCTCTGTTTGTTTTCTCCGTATAAAATTGTTTTTAGAGTAATTTCAATTTAATTTCTTTAATTATTTTTAATACGCTGATGCTAATCGAGTCAATGAGTTTTATAACTGGAATGCGAATCTCTGCCTCCACTGTGTTTGCCCCTAATCTCTTCCCCTGGACATGTACACAACCCATACCTTTAATTATACTAAATTACTACGGCGCACTGCTTTTCAGATCTTTTTATTTTTAATTTCAGTATATTAAAATTATAAAAACTAAAAAATATATTAATTTGATATTTTTTTCCCAGCAAATATACTCTTAAAAAAAAACAGAAAGTATTCAAAACATTTTCTTATAATTAAATTATACATGAAGTCGTCATAGCAAGTGGCTCTCAGTCATTTTTGAAGCGTGTTTGTTAATTGGAATCAAAAGTTTGAATTGATTTTGGAAATGGTAAAACAAGACCCGATGATACTCAAGGCAGTATCTATCCATCTATGACATGATGTTACACATTGACTCTCTCTGTGGGTAGGAATCAGTCCAGTCAATACTTCGGTGAGAGTCGACGGCCACAAAGCAACAAGAAGCTCATCCACATTTACCTTACCTCCTTTATCAGCAGCTAATTACATCGCAGCTGATCTTTGCTCCCATTTTTGTGTGTGACCCACCTTGAGATAAGTTAACCTGCCTGGTTTTGACTTGGTTTTCTGGCCTTATCTTCAAAGGAACAAAGAGTGGTCACATTCCATACAAAAAGCCCTTCATAATTTACTACAGTTCATAGATCAAGCAGCTTGCATCTCCATCAATTTCCTTCGTTGGATAAGCCAACTTCTGGTCTCATCACAGTCAAAAGTTGAGAAATTCATGCATGCTTAGGATTTGAGGTTGAAGAACTAAATATTGTAATCTTCTCTGAAAAGGGTAACTCATGATGCCCATGCTCCTACTGCAAGTGTCATATCGTCCTGCTTTTCTCAATGGCATGTGACCAAGCAGCCAAAAAGGCTCTTTAATCGACACAAAAGCATATTTACACCATAACCCATTATTGCATAGACCACCTTCTTTTTTGTGTGGATTTTAATTTATTTCTCTTCTCGGTCATAAATCAACTCCCAACTACTTTAGTGAAGCAAAAAAATAAACAGTTATGAAGAAGACCAATATGGAGACATAACATGGTCATCAAAAGCAACGACACTATGTAATGTAAAGAAAGAATCTAAACTAGAGGATATGAAATTATTTAGAACGCATGGGAAACAACTAACAACTGCTTGGATGATGTTACCCTAGGACTACTGATGAGAAAATCATGGAGAAAAAACAAAAAAGAAAGAAAGAAGAAGAAGCAACAAAAATGCTATAGGTATCAACTATTTTTATTTTTAATGGATGCTACTTGGACATAATCGATTTTCTATCATGATTTAGGGCTAAACCTAACTTTACTATTTGTATAGAAAATGATGATCAATTATTACGGTTGAAAAATGGTGGTATTAGGTGGAGTTTCCTATAACTGGATTGCTAGCTATCATAGTTCCAGCCTGCCTAACATTTCACCTGCTAGATGGGAAGCAAGCCTTCAAATCCGGGATACAAACTGCAGAATTATTTATTCACAAGATCGACCCCTCGATGTAAAAGAAAACAATGATGTATGACCTTAATAAATATTGAAAACAACATTGTTATTTATACATTAATGCCAGGCCTATGATTGAAGGATCTAAACATAAAGTTTATTTTTTTAAGCTTCCAAGGATGGTCCATAGCATACCGGTACAAAATAGATACACCACGTTATCGAACTTATAGCATCACAGCAGCATCCATATCCAGTACTCTCTTCCCTATAGAATTTGGCGTTCATTATAGTTCTTAGGAAGTGAAACAACCTTCTTTGGTCAATCCAAAGTAGGAAACTGGGACCCATTGAAAAAACCTTATTGATTGATATGCCTCCACCAGACCATAACCTCAGATGACTGGAAGAACATCGTGTGCAAGTGAATGGCTATAAAGGACTAGAGAGATGGCAATACCTTGAATTGGAGTTAAGCATGTACAGTTACAGATGAGCTCATGGATACACAGCCTTTCAAGCGTTCCAGAATGACATTCCGGTTGACAAGTCCCGAGTGTGAAGTAAGAGGAAGGCCCTCTTTGACACATTCATCGTACTTCTCCAAAGCAGAAACAATGTAACTGAAATCTGGTCGCTTGGATGGGTTGGCTGCCCAGCAGCGCTTTATCAAGTGTGCAAGTGCAGGCTGGCAACTAGCAGGCAGTGGAGGCCGCTCGTTCTGCCAAAGAAAAAAACTAGTTTAAATAAAGCTGGTGTGAAGCTGTCCTGTTATCCCAAGTTCTGATTAATTACATTTCAGGGAAAAAGCTGTTCTGGGATGTTACACCTAGCAGAGGTCCTTCATATTTCAAATGACCATCAGGTCATGTTCTTATGGTTATAGCCCCTAACATGACCAACCATGAGGTTCGGTTTTTATCAGCCTTCAACATGGTTCAATTGATGCCAACAAATCCTATTCTTGAATGCACAGATCAAATGTTCTTTCAGAGTACTACAGAGCGGTACAAGTTCTAACCAGTAACCTCATAGTCTTGCCCCAAACACCAATGGTATTTGTCTGCAATTTAGATTCTTCATTGAAACAAATTTAACAGAGCATTAACTGTCAAGGTCACAGCGCATGGCAGATGAAAAACATTCAATTTTGAAAACAGTAGTGCCAACAAGTAGTCGGAAGCCCAAATCTTTTTACAGTATCACGGGGAGAACAGAATTAATCTATTCTTCCCGAGGAGAAAATGTTTCAGATAAAGAAAGAAGATGATTCTGTTTACAAGCCTCAAGGATAGAGATCACTAGAGCGGAAAATCAACATTGTGTGACACACACTCTTCGAAACTTGTATTTCAAATTGCACTAATCTAAGCAAGTACTGCCGCAGTAGTTATCAAAGGGATAGCCATATAAAGGCCAGCATTTTGCAGTGATTTGTTTATAGCTACATCTGGAACTGTTATTTCTCACCACTTCTAAGCTCTCAGAACTTTCACTGTTAGGACTAGAAAACAACACCGTCCAATGTTATTCTTCAAAGACAAATACGAAATCAAATGAAGCCCTCCATTCATTATTACTGGTATTGGTTATCCAATGGTCACCAATGAGTGATTTCACAAATAATTTCAGATATCATCTTAATAGCAAAAATGAGTGCAAAAGGGATGTGTTCCTAAATAAGATATATATTTTGAAATTAGCAGATGATCAAAAGCATAGCTAAACTACAAGAACAGATAAAATCTCTTTCCTTCTCCAGCCAATTTTTTTCATGCAAGAAGAGACAATCTTACCATTTTAGATGATTTTTCTCTGAGATTATAGATCTCTACGATTAAGATGGGACGCTCCCACTGCTTCAAGTTCAGTATTTATTTTTCATTATGGAAACATCAAACTTTAAGAAACAAGAAAAGCATGCAGGAAAATCTTTTTCAATGAAAGCTTGTAATTAGCAAATGCTTGTTGATGTGAACAGAAAAAATTTGCATACCTTCTCTGCTACAGCAAATGCAGCTTGCACAGGGGTCATTCCTTGAAAGGGAAGCAAAGCTGTAGTTAGTTCCCACAACACAATCCCAAAACTATACACATCAACTTTCCGAGTACAATGTTTCTCCTTGATCATCTCTGGTGCCATCCAGCGGTAGGTTCCCTTGTTCCCTTTGGTTTCTTGGCACTGTGTTTCTAGACATGATGTACCAAAATCAGCAACCTTAACCCGCATTTCATCATTTAGAAGCAAATTATTTGATTTCAGGTCTCTGTGGATGACTCCCTGTGAATGAAGATACTCCATTCCTCGTGATATATCAAGAGCCAATCTCAGAATTGTTTCTGTCGAAAGTGAGTATGGCTCTTTCTTGTTGAGATACATCCTCAGAGTTCCTTGTGACATGTACTCTGTGATGATACAGTACACGGGTGGCTTTTTACAAGCTGCAATGAACTGTAAAGAAGGCAGTTAGCCATCTTGCTATAAAACGTTCCAATTTTGATAAGCTATCACAAAGTGACAATGAGATCAGTTATTAATGGAACATGCTTCCTCCACCTAATGGCAATTGAATAAATCAAGATCACTGCTATACTTTGTTCTAAAGCATCAGTAGCATGAGAGATCACAAAATCAGTAAAGCTTCAGGTTGAGGTACGAAGAACAGACACGGATAAGAAATATGAGGTTTTTATCAAGCCAGTCCCGCGGAAATTTGAGGCTGTTTCCAAAAATCAGGTCACCCAGTATGACATCTTCCAAAGCTTGAAGACAACAAAGGATGAGAAAGAAAGTACAGTAAATTAACAAAGCTTTCACATTGGAAAAGATTTCCTGCTCAAAATCAAATTACAAAATTAAGCATGTTAGACAAAATTGTTTTATAAAATTAAGAACAAGCACTTGTACAGCAAAAAAAGAAGTATCTAGCCAGTGCCAGGAGCCACTGATTACATTTATCAAATAATACATACATGAAAAAAAACTAATATCTAATTGAAAAGAATGCAAAACAATCTTAACAAAGTTTTCACATTGGAGCACAAAACCAAGCATGTTAGACGCAAGAAACAGTTCCATCAATTTAAGAACAAGTAGCTATTTCATAGTTTAGAGAACAAGGAAATGCTGCAGGATTCAATTATTACGTTTAATTATTCATTAGCATGCTAATCACATCAACTAAGCCATTAATAATTAAAAAAGAAATTCTTTCGCTTTTAATTAAATTGGAATGCAAAACCACACATACCTGCACTATATTGGGATGAAAGAGACGCGAAAGCAGAGCAACTTCACATTTGAACTGCTGTTCAAGGAAAGTTCTAGTCTCCTCCTTTTGGGTTGGAATTCTCACCATTTTGACAGCAACCGCTCGCTGCTTGTAAATTCCACGATAAATCCTACTATGAGCTCCAGAGGCAAACTTGTTGCCTATAAATAACTGCGAAAGGTCAGCAGTCCATTCCTCTTGGTCCTCCTTTGGTGCCTCCCAAGTCTCTACATTCTCAGATTCCAAAATCATTGACCATGACTCCAAACTGTCAAATCTCTTCCTCTCCAAGTTCTCCATTTCAGAATTCGAATGGTATTTTGACGAGGAAGAGATTTTTAATGGTTTGCTCTTCGATCTTCGAAGTCGAAATGCATGGAAACATGAACTCGCCATTGAAGAACCTCCCTTGTTGTGTTTGATATTAGCGCCAAAGATAGGGTGTGTTTTTTTTTTTTTTTTGAAAGACGCAAAAAAAAAAATTGTGTCAAAACAAACAATCAAAAGGAGCTTTCCTCCTGAAAGTGTGAATTGATTTTAGAAAGTGCATGAACTGATTCAAAAACATGGGTTCTGTAGAAAATTGAAAAAGAAAAATGGGTTTTCATGAATTGATCAAAAACAGTACAAGAAACAGTCATGCACCCATTCATCAGGTTTTTTAGTACATGAAAAAACCAGTCAAATGACGACTTTCCATGATGAAAATAGAGAATATAACTACCGAAAAACAAACAAGCAAAGGCAATGGAGTTTCATGACATGAAGAATTGGAAAGTAAAGAAAAGATAAAATTCATGAAAATGCAGGGGTGTTATTGTTGCAAAAAAGGAAAAAGAGAGAGAGAGAAGAGAGGTTTTCACGGCAGGGTCAAGAGATTAGGTCGTTTGGCAGTGGAAAGATTGATGAATTCAAAGCAAATATTTCAGGGGGGTCTCGTGACTGCTCCGTTCAAAAGTAAAGGAAAAGGCCTTTTAGTTTCTTGAGATAGCTATAGAAGCAGAGAGAGAGAGAGAGAGAGAGAGAGGGAGGGAGGGTTTTTTTCTGGACAGAATCCAACTCCTCTGTTTCTGCTGCGTCTTCCTTGCTTGTTTCCTTTTTATCATCATTAATGCTAAGTGGCCACAGTTGCAGAGATTGGGTTTCGATCATCATATGAGATCAGATGATCCTGATTGATAAACATCATTACTCCACTTCTTCAAGCAAACCCTTGCATCCCCATGTTAGGATATTGAAAAACTCAGACTTTAGGATGGATTCCATCTTTAAATTACTACTATTTATGTACCACACACAAGTGGCATTTACAGGTGGGCAACCCTTGATAGGACAAGTGGCGCATCATTCACCATCTGACACCACTTTCTGTTCTTAACTATTTTCTCTTCTTTCGGAGGATATGGTCTTTGCCACAAAGATTTTATCAGAGACAAACAGTTTTCAAACATTCAACGGCGTGTTTTGCCGGGCGGTTTACGCTGAATTAAAAAAGAAGAAGGTATTTTGTAAATTAATTGCTACCGCAGATACCATCTCATGAAGGTTAAATAATTGATGATAGACTCGTATGTTATGGTCTCTTATGAGTACGATCAGGTGATGTAATGGATGTCTGAAACTGTTCTTGGCTTAGGATTTAAGTTAACTATGGATTTTGATAGCTATAAATTGTAAATGGATCAGTCGAAATGATAGGAAAATGAATTCAATTAACGTAGGCTCTAAGCCAAGGGCTATTGGCAACGGCTTTCGCAGTCTGCATGTGATTTGCAACGGTAAACGATCGATGTTACGTCCCATAGGCGAATCATCTCATCTAACACCACTAGCTAGCAAGTGGCATGCGAGATAATTAGTTCATACTGATGAACATATATATCACTTCATACTCTGATTTTATTTTATTTTATTCGTATTTTAGCTAATGTTTTTCGATTTAATTACGCTACTTCTCAATTAACTCTACCTAAAATTCCCACGTAATTTGGAAGAAAGAAAGGAAAGGGCCAAGTGCATATACCTTGGATAATAATGGAATTGTACTCGTGCTTGCCAGACCCATGATCACCACTTTATTCCAAGCCATTGGAGCTTGTATTAATTTGAGGTGGAGTTTAAAAAACAAATTAATTAAAAGTATAGCTTCTCTTTCGTTTTATTATGGTACAAGTATCAAAGAATCAAAGCAGGAGTTCTTCTCCCCTCCATGATTGGCTTATAAGCTAAGTCTACTAGTATTCCATGAGTGTATAGGATAGGCACTGTGAGCATAGAATAAGGTTAAGCAAAAAGCAATGAAAGGGACTTGCCCACCTCATTAATTCTCAAACTCTCTTTCACACACAGAAGTATTCCTTTCCTATCTTTTGATCAGAAACAAAGGGAAAAGATTTTATGATTTGTATCACAGTGCCAAAATAAGTTGTTCGTCAATTTTACTTCCTTTTCTATTCTAGCTGCACAGTTCTCATGAAACAATTAAGATTGATGTGGATGGTCATTGAAAAAATCTCTTGCCCATGCGCGCACAGTTGCTTCTCAACTCGTATGGAAGTGTATGGCCAAATCCATTTGGGACCCCAGCTTGATACAATCCTTATTGCAAGTTGTGGCTGCTTGCCTTGTCTGTGTCAGCTATTCTGCCATTGTGGACTGGATAGGTCCTGGGATAGTGCTAAGGAGTCAAAACGTGTTTGCAATAGAGCTCGCCCTTTCATTTGATGTCAACACGCCGAGGCAGGACCAATAAGAAAGGATAACAATTCAATTTGGGCAGCTTGAAGAAAGGTGCAAATATCACTTCTAGTGGCCCGAAGCCTGGGGTGCTGTTGATAAGCTTAGATCAAGATGCAATGCTTCTCGAATCTTTCTTCTTTTTAGGTTTGAGGCCAACGCATCTGTGCCAAGTCCAGCTAGCTTGACCTTAGCCCAGGAATGACAAATTAAGGGATCCGTTGCTCTAGACCTACGACCATCATTATTATTAAATTGTTAAAACTCATACGCTACCCTACCAAGACATGATAAATATGTCCTTGAAATCATCCAAAAAACCTATGTATGGTTCAGAGTGTAAACCTCGTGTTAATATCTACAACTACTGCAAAATCATACCATCCATTTCCAACAATGTTGGCGGAGCGTAGCAATGGCAATAATCATATTGTGTGCCTATTAAAATCATGTTGGCTGAGCTGAAAGTGATTCTATTACTACACTTAAATCCCGTTTGGTACTGGAGAGATTGCGGTTGTATTTGCCTTTGAGTGTAATCCCTAACAGCACAAGAACACAAACAGCAAAGCCCCACATAAAAAGCTAGCTATCGCTAATTAAATGGAGGGTTGCAAGTGAGATTTGCAAATGACAACATATATGATCACGGTAGAGAACCAATAATGTGATAGTTTTGTTTGGCAAAAATGGCTAAGCACAAAAGGAAAAGAATCTGGTGCCATTAAAAGGGATATTGGAGAGAAACAAGAACACCTTGAGAGAGAGAGAGTGTTACAATTACATAGCAATAAAAATCTACTACAAGAAAACTACAGATTCCTTTTGTATTGCGGTACGTAGTTAGTTTTTATGATGGTTGCGGTTTGAAAATATAAATTTAAAATATATATATATAAATTATAGTTTTTTTAACAAAGAATTATTACTGAATTAGAATTCTAAAAACAACAATTAATTGAAAAGGTCTCTCTCTCACACAATCTTATTATTGACTAGCTACAATAAAAGAAAATATATATAAATCTCCAAGTCTTATGTTTCCTTGACAGGATCTTGATAACGAGCACTTAATATATATATATATATATATATATATATATATCAAATTATCTCTTCTAAATCAAAGAGAAAGTGACCCCAGTTCTTGTAAATACATCATTTATATATGTTTATACGTGTGTGTATGTATATATAGAGAGAGGGTGGTCCTGGCTCTGAATCAAGAAATCCCAACATCTCTCGGAAGAGGAATAAGACTTGATTTTTCATAACGTGAGGTGGAGACCATCTTCCACAAAATGAGCCTCCCCGCAATCAAGTTTTGATAAATTGGGTTAATTATGCCATGCAACAATTATTACCCTTTTTTTCTCCTCGTGAGTGAGAGAATATATTAAAAATAAATTTTAGAATACTTTTATAAATAAAATATTAACCAAGAGACTTGGTGTGTGTTTAGTAATACAATGCTATAATGTTTTTAAAATATATATCTTAATTAAAAATATATTAAAATATTTTTTTTAATTTAGTTTAATTTTTAACATTATTACGTCATAAAACACCTAGAAAAACATTAATTTGATATTTTTTTAAGTGAAAAATAATTTAAAAAATATTTTTAAAAACGAATTGTACTTCGTTACAAATTAAACACATGGAAGACTCACAAACTGAATGATTTCTTTCCTTAACTCCAACTCAAGCTCTTGGAAACAAATATTTAATTTTTTGTCTTAATTTCGCTACTCTTTTGATTAAAAATAGATTATGAGATAAAAAATTCATAAAAATGGGAGTTTTAGAGTTTTAAACTTTAATGATAAGAAAGAATATCATCACCAAACTAATTTCTTCTACAATGTTTATGTCTATTTCCTCTGGTTATTGGTAGCACAAGTTTACATAGAAAATGAAGCCCTCAATTATTCCCTTTCATCATTTATGAATCAAGGGGCCGGGGACAAGAGAAAAGATGCGAAGATAGTATACAAGGCTAACGTAATTATCAGAAGAAGAAGAAGAAGAAGAAGAGGCGGTGCGTGGAAGGAAGCTACAAAACAAAGAATCCTTTTGTAAAACGAAATGCTACCTTCTTGGACAGAACAAATTAAGTTATAGCTATCACCGTTTCCTAGCCAGCTTAGGAGGAACGAAAATGAAACGACATGGACAAGAGTTTGTACATGATTTTCAAAGGTAAAAATCACCATCTTAATTAGAGATCGATATATGGGCCCTGCACTTTCTATCCAAACAGAACAAATTAATCGGGAGAGATGGAGTTTTCCTAATTGCGTCAATCTATATATGCTGGTTGCAACCATAGGAGCTAGCCCCAGTTATATTAGAAATTTTAACTTTTGTTTTTGAATTTTTTTTAAAAGAATGTTTTTCTTAAAAAATATCAAATTAATATTTTTTTAGTATTTCAATGATTTTAATATGTTGATTGTTGATGTTAAAAAAAAATATATGTAAAAAATTATCTTAATATATTTTCAAGTAAAAACTACATTTGAAAGCATATCACACCACAATTCTAAACACATATATAGAGGTATTTGGGATTGTGGTTGAATCACGCTTTTGAAAAGAATTAATTTTTTTTATATTTTTGATTAATCATCTTGATGTACTAATATCAAAAATAAATTTTAAAAAATAAAATAAAAACATTATTTTGATGTATTTCTAAGCGAAAACACTTTAAAAAATAATCTTTACCACACTCTCGAACACTCACTTAGTCCA
>Ga0307517_10006021_pt1 | contig 18070 bp, 17 predicted proteins | sample 23_EM_MG_FD_194515 | JGI IMG/M metagenome (GOLD analysis project Ga0307517, IMG submission 194515) | Populus trichocarpa ectomycorrhiza microbial communities from riparian zone in the Pacific Northwest, United States - 23_EM | ecosystem: Host-associated > Plants > Roots > Unclassified | place... | reverse complement strand
TGATGATGATGATGAGGGGGTGCTACTCGTCCTGGCGCCACCACCGCTGGCTGACGAAGTGGGCTTCGGAGCCGGCTGGAGATCCGCCTTTTTGCGTGGGGCGAAGCCTAAGTGCGTACGTTATTAGCTCACGGGAACCACAGGGGGGGGGTAAGGAGAGGAAGAAGGGGAGTCTATTTTACCAACACGATTCTTATCCAAGTCGAAGACGGAGTATACGTTTTTTAGGAATACGTCGCCGATGAGCCACTTGCTTTTGCCTAGGACTTGCTGTTTTGTTGGGTTTTTGTTAGCTTCATGGGCTATGATTCGGTGGATTTTTGTTTTTTATTCCATTTTTATTTTCAGAAGAGGGGGGGAAGAGGGGGGGGCATATAACTCGGCCGGTGATCAAGGATTGACAAATGCTATCCTCCGAGTTGATCTTCTCGCTAACGTAGTCCTTTGGCCGGACTTTGTATTTCACCGCCAAAGGTGAATTCTATATTGGAGGTAGTATTGCATGGAACAGCGAAGACATCGCCGTTAGTCTCCGCGCCGGGGATGATGGAGTGCAGAGTTAGCGCATCACTGGGGGGCACAAGGATCAGGGAAGTCCCGGAATCATTGACTGCTGTGCGCACCAAGAGCCCAACCACACGTCCATCGATCGACATATTGTCAAACTCAATCTCCCAGAGCCCTTGCTGTGACACGGACGGCATAAAGTTCAATTCCCCCTCCAACATGCTCGTGTCTGCCGCACCGAAGTTGGCCACCCCACCGTTCACTCCGCAAGTATCCCGCCCGAGCGCGATGCAGAACAGCTTCTGGTTGATGAGGCGCTTGGCGACGAGCTCGTCTATTATATTCGGTACCTTCTGCATGCTCGCGTTCTGGAAGCCGAGGCCCAATATCCTGTCGATGGGGAAGTAGATAAATTTGTCTGACACCCTAGTCGCCATGCCAAAAGAGATGTTCATATTAAACCCCGTGAACGAGATGCCGTCGGAGACTATGGTGGCTTCCACCTGCCCGCTGCCGTATCGGATGCCTAAGGTATGCGTTGTCTTGAAGAGAGTTTTGCTGTCCTTGCTGCCTTAAGTCTTGCGTGCAAGGCAGGCGTGGGACCTACAAGTGTCTGGGGAGATCCAAGTGTCTAAGCTGCCAGTGTGGATCACGAGGTGGAAGAAATTATTGGATTCGGTAATGTATGATACCTGATGGTGAGCTGCAAACTACAGTCACACGAAATGTGTGACAACTAAGCTATTATCTGCTTACTAAGGGCACTTTTTACCATGGCTGTTTTGCGTCACCATGTCTTTGGGCTCACTGTGGCTTACATTAACTCTTCGTTTTTTAGGGATTTGTTTCATCGATGATCGCCCGCGTATTTGTACTTGGGGATAGTTCGTTTTCCAGGCTTGATTCACTAAAATGCCCAAGGCACAAGGTGTTTGCCTCTGGAGTGCCTATTTCTCTGCAACCAACTTGGCAACAACCCAACCTTCAGTGACTCGATCATTGATAATGTGAATTTCACTTGCCCTAACATGTAACATGGGGAGGGGTCAACCAACAAGGAGGTTCAGAGAACACTCTACTAAAAATGACTTATTAAGTTGTGATTCCCCTTGGGCTGTTGGTTGAGCCCCCACTGTCGGTTGACCCCTCCGCTATGTTCTCGGGGTGTCGAAGCTTTTTTTAAAAGACTATCATTACCATACCACCAAAATTTGACCTTTTTGCTAGGATCTTGGCCTTATACAATAGCAGTCTTTTTAAAAATGCTTCGATACCGCGAGCATGGTAATGAACTGATGGCTTGCTCTGGAAAATTTCCACAACTGGATGTCGTACTTTTTGCTGCTAATACTCGGGGAACAGGCGTGCCTCTTTCATTCTTTCCTTCAACCCCCTTTTTCTGTTGCCTGCCTTTTCTTCCCCCGCCTTTAGACAGATTGGTTCATTTCTTTGCTTCTTCCTTTCCCACAATCATTGTGTTAATATTTCCCCCCTTTGAGGAGAAATGAATGATTATAATGCATGGCTGATTTGACAAGCTTTAGTGGCAGACATGCTCCCGGGAAAAACGTGCCCTGCCGCGCCGCAGTTTTTCATCTTATGAACCCCCACCCTCCAACCCTTAATCTACCTGATCATCTAGTATGAAGACGGCGACCTCTTCTCAGTCTTCCCGGAAGCCAACGGGAGCAACTCCTTTGCGCTCTCCCAACCCCCAACCCCAAACAATGTTGTGCCAAATCTCATGCAGGTGATACTAGCACTTGCCCCCCATCGGTCAGCCAACCCAAGGAAGAAGCGGATATCAAATTGACACCAATTCAGAAAAGAAATAAACAGGATGGGCAGCACCCCACCCCCCCGACTCCTCAGATTCGATGGTCAATTTACCTCTCCCCCTCTCCAAAGCAGTACATTGCCTCCCCATCAACCTTCACCCCTTCACCCCTTTTCCAAACCCTCTATGGCGGTGTGCACATCCCCCACTTTTTCACCCGAGACCCTGACACGGAACCTGTAGACCCCTACCATGAAATCCTGCTAGCTGACTAGGCACTGTTCTCAACACTTATCTTCGATTCTGGACTACCTACTCCTCATGCCAATAAGCCAGCTCCAACAATCATGTCCAGAGACCCTAGTTGGCTTCATAACACAGGTCTGCGTCCACTCACTCAGCCAAGACTTCATCGGACCCCCTGCCCCGGCCCAGACTAAACGTCAGGGTGGGTCGCCCAACGGCAATGAACGGGCATTGAATGCTTGCATGCGACCGAAGAAAATCCGCCATGTACGATTGCACATATATATGCGCATGGCACTTGACGGATTGTAAGGTGCTCATTTCAAATCTTGCGGGCCGAAAAGGGTGGGGGACTTGGCTGCCTTAGTCCACGATTTGGCCTCGGATGTCAAGGCCCCTAGTGAGCCTACCCCGGGGGGGAACTATTACCCAGATCTTGGACTTTGGCTCCGGGAAGGTGTACTTAAGTGGGACGCCGGTGAAGAAGTACTGACATAATGTGGTAGGCATACAATCCCGACTAGTAAGCACTGAGGGGGCAAAAGAAATGGATACTCGTTTTGATCACCTTGCTGAAAAGCGCGAACGGAGGGTGCGAAAAAGGCAGCAAAACCAGGAATCTGCACCGCGTATGACAACGGATGGCGGCCCCCCCCCCCGGAGGAGTAACAGCGCCGACCACAACCAACGATAGAGCAGGTGGCACCCTACGATGGATCCAAAAGCGTACCTCAGGGAATCACCTCACCCCCTTTCCACTCTCATCCCCTCCTCAACGCCCCAATACCTCCTCCTAATTTCCCTCCACTCCTGCGGAAAGCTCCTCACCACAGTCTCACCTCCTTAACCACCGCCCCATCGGTCAAAGCCTGCGCATTAGTTGTCTGCTGTTGCAACCTCCTGACCGAAAAATCCGGTGCAACATACAAACCCTCTTTAAGCTCACTGCACCCACGCCTAGCCACAACCTCTGCAGCGGCAGACCTGGGCTGGTTCGCCCTAAGTGAGAGATTCACGCACACACACCCGGCAGTCCACCTAAACATAACAGCCCGAACGATGGCCTGCCAGGCCCCCAGCAATTGGACAGCCTCCAGAGGCATAACCTTCTTCACAAGGTACTTCTTCCGTGCCCTCCTGCAGCGCGTATTCCCAGACCGCAGGCTCACCACCCCTCAGGCTCTCCACCAGCACAGAACCAGTGATCACCGGCATGCTGAAGAAGAAGTGCTACCCCTCCCCCGGCCAGCACACCCCTGGCACCACTGATAAACTGGCGCTGCAGGTTAGCGCTGAGGAGGTTGCCCAGTACAAAGAGGGGTTTGCATGAAGGAATAAGGACCTCAGCGTTCTTTGGAGTTGATGGTCTTCTGCACTGGGGTCGTGGTAGAGAGAGAGCCTAATTGTTGTCGATCGGTGGGTGTACCTGATGGAGGGGGTAGAAAGGGGCTTGGTGAAATAAGAAAGGGTGGAAGCTGAGTTTGAGTATGGGGTCAGCCCGAGGAACCTGGTGGTTGTCGTGATCAAGTAGGCTGGGGTGAGAGGGATATGTTCCTCTTTATTGGTTTGTGCGAGTTGGAGGTGGACAAGACTTGATGCCCTGCATTGAGCTATTGCAGCATATTGAATATGTTCCCTGGCACTTGCAGAGTAGCATTGTATTGCCGAGTAGAGTGCTATAGACTATATCTAGAATAGACACACAACACAACCTATCACATCTCTAGCACCATAGTCACTCCCTCTGCCATCTCTCTAACCACGGACTGCACAACTCGTGAAGAAGTACGCTCAGACCATTTGATAGACCATATAATCAGGTCCCTTCCTCCTGTGGGCCCTCCCCCTGATCCCCAATGCCCGACAACACCAAGACCCCAACAACTCACAAAAGACAAGACAGAAGCAAGAAAGAAAGAAACAGAACAGTGGCCCCAAGCAAGGAGCAAAAACAGAACCAACAAACACCCCTGACTTGACCAGAAAACACAAAAAGGGAATCTTCTATAGGTTCCTTTACAATATATGAACAAAGGGAGGCAGCCTTACTGGTCTAAAGGTTGAAGAAAGAGCCTCAAAACACACTGGGAATTCTTTCCGGTTCCTCATCATATCCAGGGATTGGCTGGTAGCCAGGCAGCACCAAGATCCTCCACCTCAGGATCAGAAGTATGAAATTTTGGAGCATCATGCGTACCAGCATTACTCCCGTCTGACAGGTTTCGGAGGCGACAAAGAGAGTGGCAATGTTCCAGATAACGGTGGGATATTTCACAAATCATGTGTGCCCCAATCCTTTCGCTTTCAAACTCTGGTAATGCCCAACGCCAGTACCACTTGCGATGACTTCCACGAGTATAAAACCATTGCCCCTTAAGCTCATTAAACCCCTCAATCCAGAGCTGACACGGTGCACAACTGAGTTTTGAAACTCCGATATAACTAACGGGCCAACCTTTGGACAAGGTACTATCAAGGGTGTGGACATCTGCTGTACCTGCTTCATCATTCCTCTAAGTGACCTTTTGCCCTCAGCTCCAAGGTTTGGGTTTGCCGGGTCTCCGGACTGCAGAGGACTTACACTCAGAACTCCCTTGCCCTTCATTTCTGCCTGATCCGAGGCTCATTTCACAGGTCTTCTGGTTCTTCCTCAAGGTTGCCAAATAGGCAATTAATGCACATTCACAGTGAATAACTCCATAAGAAGGAATAAGCTCTGGAGATAGAAGTTTGCATTCGGGATCTGATTCCATTAGTAATTGAGATTGGGAGAACTTCTTGAAAAGTTCTTGTACTTCAGCGGCTGGCCATATTGCTTGGTGCTGATAAAATGCACCTGCAATAGTATCCACAATTTCTCTCCACTCACTAACCTGCTCCGGCATCTTGATCAGATGCTTGTCTCTAGCAGGCACAGTAACAATTGCCAATTGACATTTAACAACATTTTGGAGTCGTGGGATATGGGAAAAGGTTATTAACCTTTGGAAATGGCAATGTTGACTTGTAACTTTCTGCAAAGCATGGCGTAACGGAAACCTTTTCGAAGAATCTTTCTCCACAATTTCTCCTTAGTTTACTGAAATGTTACTTATCACAAAGGTGAGATAGATTATACCTATAATGGCTGCGATGTCCTCACAGAACTAGTTATCATTGTTGGTTAAACTTCAAATCCGGTTGGTAGCCATCTCAAGTAGTGCATGCAAGTGAGTCAGGTGTTCATGATCCCATGAGCCAATATTCTTCTTCGGGTCATAGACGCTATAGCTCCTTTCAGTGCTCTAACCACAACCTTGAGCTCTAACTCCATACCATGGAGTTCCTCAGGTATCATCTGATCGAGGGGATTAATCAACGTTTCTATCCCTGACAACCACTTGGCGACTCTAAATCAATTCTTTTGCTGAGTATAGGAATATATATGGGAAAATATAGCCAGTTTAGTGTCCCGTGCTATGTCAGGAGGCATTCCTGGTCACACACCCTGAAAGTCTTGCCATTGTTGCGTGTTATCCCCAGCTGCTCAGTTCACCTCAAACTCCCTCCCCAATTGTTGTAACAATTTCCATATCTTAAAAAAATATGGCTTAACTTATTCCTTAACATGGCTATTTTTTGTGACAGTCGATGTAGCCTTGGAATTTTGAAAGTTGCATTGCAGCGCTATGGCGACAATGTGATATTGGGGTCTGAAACACAAATCTTCACAAAAGCATCCATTATCGAAAAGGTATGCCCGTTCCCCTCATCATCCTCAAGCATTCTACCAATCATAGCAGCTCCCTCAAGCTTCGCGTGGCGCTGACCATGTTCATGGTTGACTCCAATAGACTTCACCATCAAGGCAACTACGTGGTGTGGGTTGAGTGCCGAAGCCATATTGCCATGGTATAGTGCAATCTCGACAGTTCGGAATAATAATTCAAGTGTAGCCTTTCAAAAACCAGGTTAGCTTAATATATACCTATAAAGGAATCCCAATTGTGATATATGGTCTGGGTTTTACCTCGGGAGATAATACTAGTCAAGTAAGTTTGCACTACGAAGTTTTCGTATACGGCACCCGTCAGGGTCGGAATGTCCTGAGCTATGGGGATAGGTAGTAGTGCAGGTCAAAAAATTGAGAATCAGAAGCACCTGATGGTCTATGAATGGAAACAGGAGTGTGACAGATGATGGGAAAGGAATTTGCTGCTAAGGCAACATATACACAGTACATATGTATATTCTGTTCTAAAACAATTCCTGTTACTTGCGATACCAATTCTCATACAGTGTAGATGACAGCCTAATTACAAGGCAAGTACCTTTAAAAACTAATATTGGCAAAGGCAATCTAGCGATCAAAAGAAAAACTGAAGACTTCCTCGTAAGATTCAGCTATGGCCTGCGATGCTCTCATACATTCGTTTCATGTAGTTTGATGTTACTGATTTTGCCTTACCAAACTGGTCAAAATGTAGAATGTAGGAATACCTTCTTCTACTGAACCTCATATCCCTTTTGTAACTGTCCAGTTTGCCAAACTCGTAGTGCCTGGAATTTGCTATCCCTGAAATTATCTGTTGAATCATGAGCCTTTTGGAATAATTAGATTTAATAACTCTGCTGTAACTTATTCCTGGCTGTGTTCTGAATTCAAAAACAATTCTGGTCTCAAGTCGACTAAGTTAAGATCTTGAACCATGTGCCAAATTCCCCTAATGCTCATTGGCGTTTTGGGTGAGATGGTTATACAAGATTAGTACTTGGTTACAACAAGAGCCAAATGAGTTGCATGAAAGCCAAAACACACCAGCAGTAATCTCAGTCTATGGCTGCTGTGTTACTTACAAAACAACCTTGAGCCTCAAATGGTTTGGGCCAAGGTTTCCCACTCTTCCTTGGCGGTAGTCGTTGATTTAAAAGGGTTTAGCCAACAATCCACTAAAATTAACTTTTAACATGTTGGCTCCAATTTTGTTTGTCATACTCCTGCATGCCGCATATTTGTTGACCCGGAACTTATATTATTCGTGATTGTAATAGTAATCACTCTCACTCCACCCAATTCATTGGAACTATTGATGAACATTTAAGTACAACATTAAACCCCTAATTTTGCTCTCTTTAAAGGAAATAGGATAAGAAAAGGCCCCAATACCCTGCATCATAGTACCCATGTAGTAACTTCAATCTCAGGATCTCTTAACAATTCCCAACTCATGTGCTGCCTGCTTAGTTAACAATTTGTTTGTGCAAAGAGCTCAGGCAGTAGTCCCTTTAGGTGACAGAAGCCTCAGGGGATGTACTACCAACCGGAGATGCCTGAGTTTCAAAAGAATCATCTAAATCTACACATGGTTAACAAAGCTTGAGTCACCCCACCCTAGAGGTTAATGTCCTCAATAATAGGCACTCAAGATATTACCTGTACTTATCCTTCTTCATAATATATACATCATATTATACTCAATTAAATGATATCATCCCTCTTGCATTTATCAAAACAGGGCTGACTAGCTTCGATCATCAGCTACCAGGAACTTGAATTCCCTCCAATACATTTCTAATTTTTCTCTCCAGAGTTGCTCTGATGCAGCAAAAAAAGAAGTTTAGACCCAGATGCACCCCGTGCTCCCTGTCCGTCAGGCGGTCTTCGGCGCATAAAACATAAACTCACATTCTGGGTGTGCTGTCTTTTATTCGGTGCTAGTGGACAGGGGTCCATGCCCCCCGGACGCACCAGACCCAACCAAGGACGCAGAAAATACCCGGCACAGCAAGGTTCTCCGGGCTCAGAAATGTTCTCCGGAGGCAAAAAGGTTCTCCGGACGCAACCCGATAGGATAGTAGAATAGTGGAAGTACTCAGGTGTAACTGGCTATCATCGGATACCTCCTAAGTCAACATATCTACCTTCAAGGACGTTGAATGAGTTAGTGAGAACTGTGGATAATATCCAAATTGTCTGGAAAGATCCATCCAGTATTACTCATGTTTACTTATTTGAGTCATTTAGATACTAAAATAGGAATATACTTATTAAAGCTAGTCTAGAAAACAGGAGCACTCGGTAGCTAACAATTTGCAAGTAGTGGCCCGGAGAACTAAAGTACAATACTATGGATAACCATTAAACCACGGGTCGGACACTGTCCGGACAGAGGCTATTGGATTCCCCTCCGCGAAGTGAATTGAATGATATAGCTCTCAAGGGGCCACATAGCTATAGAGGTCAGGAGGGTGAAAACGGCAGATACCTCAGTAGGCAGATGTCTACCTGAGTCGGAAAGGTTCTCATTGGAGTCCACTCGCCGAGGGGAATGGAATGGAATAGGTCTCTGAGTGTCTGCATGCCGGTAGTACCAAGTAGCGGACAATTTGAAAGTACTTGCCCGGGGAACTCAAGTACAAAGGTTGTGATAACATTTCAACCAGCGGTTGGACAGCGTCGGGACAGGGTGCGTTGGAATCCGCCGGTCGAGGGGAATCGAATGGTATAGGTTTCAAAGCGTCCCCATGGCTATAGAGGTCAGCAGGACGAAAAGGGCAGATATCTCAGGGGGCAGATGTCCGCCAGAGTCGGGAAGCGTCTCATTGGAGTCCGCCCGCCGAGGGGAATCGCATGGTATAGTCCTCGACGCGTCTGCATGCCCGTCGCACCCAGTAGCCATCATTTTGACAGTACTTGCCAGTGGAACTTAAGTACAAAAGTATGTATTGCCATTCGGCCAGTGGTCGGACAGGATCGGGACAGGGTGCGTTGGAATCCGCCAGTCCAGGGGAATCGAATGGGGTAGGGTCCGAAGCGTCTGAATGCCTATAGAGGTCAGCAGGATGAAAAGGCCCAGATATCTCAGGGGGCCGATGTCGCCCAGAGTCGGTAAGGGTCTCATTGGAGTCCGCTCACCAAGGGGAATCGAATGGTATGGGTCTCGAAGCGTCCGCATGGCTATAGAGGTCAGGAGGACGAAAAAGGCAGATACCTCAGCGGGCAGCTGTCCGCCAGAGTCGGGAAGGGCCTGATTGGAGTCCGCTCGGCGAGGGGAATCAAATGGTATAGGCCTCGAAGCGTCCACATGCCTGTAGCACCTAGTAGCCGATAGTTTGAAAGTACTTGCCCGGGGAAATCAAGAACAAAGACATCAATAACGTTTCAACCAGGGGTCGCACAGCGTCGGGACAGGGTGCGTTGGAATCCGCCGGTCGAGGGGAACCGAGTGGTATAGGCTTCAAAGTGTCCGCATGGCTATAGAGGTTAGCAGGATGAAAAAGGCAGATACCTCAGGGGGCAGATGTGCGCCAGAGTCGGGAAGGGTCTCATTGGAGTCCGCTCAGGGAGGGGAACCGAATGGTATAGGTCTCGAAGCGTCCACATGGCGATAGAGGTCAGCAGGAAGAAAAAGGCAGATACCTCACTGGGCACTGGCCAATGTCCGCTAGAGTCTGGCAGGATCTGATTGTAATCCGCTAGAGTCAGGAAGGGGCTCAATGCAATCCGCTCGCTTAGGAGTCACAAATGATGTCAACCTAGATGGAAGAGCAAGCCTCTCTCCGATGGTTGATAATATGCAATAGTTCCACTCATTCGATCATAAAGCCTAATACGAGGTGGAAAGAACTTGGAAACCTTTTGTGAGAGTTGTTAGCAGTGATCAAATAAGGGGTATGTTTTGGGTCATTCCCGTGACAATAGATTGTTAGTCATCCTATGTTAGATCCTTTTTCGTCAGAACAGCCCCTACCTGGTGATAAAGTAGTCCATTGTAAGTAGAGGCCATTTGGGGCAGGGAGAGTTCCCCAATGCAGAGCGCTATGGGTCACTTACCTTGGGTTGCTTCGGGACATTAGGGTGTGAAATGCACCATACAGGTGCACTGGGCGTACAGGATGCGGGTTGTATTGCACAAAACGGACTAGGATGCAACCATTGTGCTCGGGCTCTCTGAGGGCGGACTGGGCGGACAGGATCCTTCAGACAGATTTCCTGCCTCCGGACGCAATGTCTATCCATCTGGAGCAAACACTTTTTTTACTGATGTGTCTTCCCTTTTACGACTTTGCTCTCGTTAAGAATTGTAATACCTTTATTGATAACTTCATTAATTCCAATTGAGAGTTTCTTTTCACCGTGCTTCTCCTTGTTCCTCCCAACTCTACTTCCACTTGCATATTACCCCAATGTCTACTGTATCCAATCAGACACCTCCCAACTCTATTCTTGATCAGTTGCTCTTATTACTCCTTATCAATAAATTTCCACCAGCTCCCATGAATTCCTTAATTTCAGCAATCTCATCATCTGCACTGCACTTGGAACCAGTGCGTTTGTCTCTATGACACATTAGGCATCATATCAGAGCCCACTTTGTCTCAATCACGGGTGTCTTGAGCATGCCCTAGTTATCCCGGGACTTATCCCGACCATCCCTCTCACCATTATCTACCCAAGCCTCTGCAGCAACTCGCACCTTATTGCTACCCAGTCCAGGCACATTTACTTTCCAAAAGAAGTTATCACCTGTAATGAAGCCTTTTTCCCAATCTTTGGTGCTCGTCATGTGAGCACAAAAATCTTATCACCATTTGTGCCAGAATTTGAAGACCATTTTCTTCAATCCAATAAATGTGATGCTGTAGCCAGTCAATTAATTGCCTGCAACTCTGGCCAACAGCCTGATATGATCATGGTTTCAAATGGTGGCCAAACTACTGTACCAGACTAGGTATTCCTCGTCATAGTCAAGTCTAGTCCACGGATGGAAACTAGACTGGCCAGCCATTTACAGTGGTTACTCACCGGACAGGGTATAGTTGGACTAGTCAAAAACTGAGAAATTGGATTTGCATCTTCGTTCTACTAATTCCCTTAATAGCACCTACCTATGGTGCAAACTGCGCAGTCAGACAAAATAAAGCACCAAGAGTCACAGAAGAATTTGATTCATAACATGATTGGAGGGAGTTCTCACTCTCACTTGCACTTATGATTACTCTCGCGGATCCATTTTCGTAATGACACTGACCAGACATTAGACGCTTCCTCCAATCGACTAGCATACATGGAGGCTTCCCTCGATCATGACTCAGTCTCGTTTGCTTCCACCTATTGCCCTTTTACGATGAGCTTCTTGTTTTGGACACATCTTCCGCTTTCCCATTTGCAGGAAACTATTATGCTAACCAAAGGAGGACAAAGCTCACAAAGAAAGCTTCTTCATCCTCTTTACCTTCCACACCTCGATTTCTACTAACTATAGCATTCCAGTTAAGCACCAACTCGAGGCACATATCTGGTGGGTTGTATGCGGAAGATTGTGATGGACGGAACCTATGCTGAACAGGCCAGATGTGATAAAATTACTTGCTCCCAGTAACTGTATCAATCAACATCATATATTAGAACATATCTGCTAGAAGCTCAATGGCACAACCTGTCTGCATATCTGCTAGGTTGGGCATGTCAGCAATCGTATGATTTGCACCACCTAGTGTCTTCCCAGTGTCCAGCATGATGAAAAAGTTCCAACTGAGGTCACCATCGAGAAGAAGTTGGGATTTTGTTGTCATTGTAATGTATGGTAGATTATTTTCTCTGCAAACTTAGAACATGTATTTATTCTATAAGTATTATGTGAAGAATATTATGCAATGGTTTTATACAGACTAGTCCGAGACCGGTCTGAGACTAGAGGGAACAACTTGAACTAGCCCAGTCAAACCGTCAACATGAAGAAGGACCAAGTAAACGGTCTTGTCCTCGTTTCATGACGTGTTAGACTATCCGGCACCGTTGGTATAATCAAATCCAATTAACTTTATAGCCCTTACCACAAGGCTTACTAATCCATAAAGGTCAAGGGAAAAATTCAAGAAAGGCTAAACCAGCTTCAAGAAATCTTCAGTGTTTATTGTAGATTGGGTTTAAAATACTTGATATTCTGCATCCAGTTACTTTTGTTACTTTCTCTCATTCTCTAGGAAGCAAGGTCTTTCCCAAGGAACTTGATATCATGAGATGAATGCAGCTTGCGGAATCTGCCCCTGATCTTAAATATCTAGTGGCCAAGCCTGTGTCCTCCACCTTGATTGAGCTTGTTCAGCTCTTGAATTACTATATAACCTGCAAAATCTTCGCTAACCAGCACGGAAACTCAGTGAAGTACTCGCATATACAACTGGCCATGCTGATGATATTGCTAACCCACCTCCATTTGCCTCTATATCAGCTTTGGACCTATTCAATTGTATCTCATCTGGAATTCACATCTCCCTTTTCATGATTGCTTACCTGGCCACCTACAATTGATACTGGGTTGACACCTTGTACTCTCTACCGAAACCTTGCTGCGACTTCTATTAATATTCAGGTTCACAGTGATTTAGCTGGTAAGCTACATAATTTCCTCATATTTTGCATATACTAAGCTAACGCACATTGGCGGAGGTGGCTACCACAAGGCCAAAGGCTCCACAGCAGCTCCTCAGAAAATTGAACAGAATACATATCTCTGATACCCATATCACAGCTGATCTGATGTACATGAACCCCCAGGTAATTTGATAGTACTTCAAATATCTCAAACACCTTTGTTCTGCTGCTGTTCCAATACTATGCTTAACTATTGCTGCTGGAATACCTTTCAGTGCAGAATAGCCAAAAGTACCTTGAGGCTATCAGGTTGAAACACGCTTTGTTTAGTGCACACTCTCGCAATACTATCCAACAAAATATTGATATTGCCAGGCCGGTCTAACTTCTGCGATAATGCTGCACTAGACCAAAGGCCACTGTGGTGGTCATCACTCCATTGAAGATTTCTGGCAACCAATTGTTCAGATGCTAGCCCTCATCCAGAGATTTTGTAACAGTCGCCTTGATAGTGTCTTTGAATTTTGAGGGGCTGAAAATGCCTATCCTTATTTGGCAAGAACCAGATTTGTCAAGTTCAAACATCCTCGGAGGTCTTTGGACAGTGTTTTTTTCCGTAGCACAATAATTACCACAAAGTTGACAGGCGGTGGATTGAACATAGCTTTACCTGGGGTAGTCCTATGATTTGCCATATTCTGATTCATGTTGTCTTTTACGCAAGGAGCGTAATCTTAGACTCATAGGATTTGAACCATAATAACTGGAAGACCTATTAGTGCTCTACCAGTCATGTTATCATAGTATGGTCAGGGGTGGGTGAGTTCATCCACAAGCTTGCTATCAGCCTCAGACTCTGGTACGCATCAATCTGGAATGGATACAGAAAGACTTTCAACTAGCTGTGTGAAATTATAGGCTGAACTAGAGGGTACTGTTTCTTACACGGCAAAGCCAAACTTCTTGTAAGGTGTCAGAAGCTAGCTGACTATCTGATTATACAGATGTCAATCGCTCTGAGGGCAGTAGGTTCCGTTGTGTTGGGTATTCTATTGGCAACCCTTTTCACATGATTGGAAGACATACAGAGGGTTGGCGGGTTGCCTATTTTCTGAGTAAGGTGGAAATTCCTAATGTAGAATGTGCGCAATACAATTAAGGGACAGAAGTTGCAGGCAACCTTTGAGTGGTGGATGGTGAGAGAGGATAGGAGAGAATACTAGAAAGTGTATAGACACAGTGTTCTTTCTGTGAAGTCAAGGTTATGTATATAAGGACAGGTTCGGCAACTTAGAAAATAATAGGGCTCCCAGGACTCTCACCATGAATTATAGTCCAAATTGTTGGAAAAATAAGGAACAGATTAAGAAATTCAGAAGAGATTAGAGAAAAAAACAGGCTGCATGTTATCTTGAGACTTGTGTAAATTCAATGATATCATCTCTTAAGACCTAATTTACATAACAGTTATACTATAAAATTTGTTACTAGAGTATGTGTCTTTACCGATCTCGTGAATTGAATAAGTACCATTTATCTTCAAAGTTCATAGAGTTGCACGGTTAAAATCTACAGAGCTGGTTATCATTTGTTGGTATGGTACATTAACAAAATTAACCTAGCACCAACGATCAAGAATATGTTTGGTCATAACACTTTCCCACCAAATTCACACTGATGGCAATAATAATAAAATATTGTAAATATGTTGCCCAAATGATACAAGAAATTAATAGGATATAGAGAAATTTCTTTAGGTAGGTCAAGGGTAGAGAGAGCTTGGGTTGCTAGTTATCTTCGGTGTGCTATTACTTTTGTTAAAGCAAATGGGATATGATGGTATATGGCATTCAAGCTATCTGGCAATAATGAGAATCATACATAGGCTTGGAGTGTCTAGTCACTAGAGTGGAAAGGGGATCGCAGTAGACTATCTTAGCCTATTCGGTAATAGCACTATTTCCAGTGTGGCTAGGCAATATTGTTTTACATACATCAGCAAAAATAATATCTTGCGTTCCATGCGTTCTGTGCGTTTGACGCACCTGACGCCGGAACGCTAATCGCGAATCAGGACGCAACGTTGGATCGACGTTTCGTCCTGACGTTGCATTACTTGGCGCCATCCGTCCCGACGCCATCCGGACTCGGACCCCTACGTCCAGTGCGTCCTGACTGCCTCTGGTGATCCGCTACTCCGTCCTGACGCCGCCTCATCCAGGACTCTCCCGTCCTGACGTCGCCTGATCTACGACTCTCCCGCCCTGACGACGTCTCATCTACGACTCTCCCGCCCTGACGACGTCTGATCTAAGACTCTCGCGCCCAGATGCCGGTTCCTTCTCACCGAACGTCAGGGCTTCGTGGATCTTACCACTCCTTGTCCCGATTGTTTCTGCACCTGCCTCCCTCGTGCGGATCCAACGATCCTGATCTCTCCCTTCCTGACGTCTGGTCTGTTCTTCCTGATCTTACCCCCTATACATGCCACGTCCTGATCCAATCGTGACACTATCAGACGTCGCCTTGTGATCTCTGACATATCGTGAACTAAGTCTAATGCTATCCTGGTCCTACGCCTAGACGCTTTTCCTAACGCTGTCACCATGAGTTTTACCGTATCCTGATCGCGTGTCACTAATTCTACTCTGAATCCTTGATTTTGCTTGATGTCCTCATATTAATAGTAAGCTCCTCCGGGTACCCTTCCCACATGTGAGAGCGACGACCGCATCCAAATATTTATTACCGCTATGCTACACTTTCTCAATCTCCTAACTGCACGCATCATTACTCCGACCTTGCCCCTGCTCCATATCCGACGGCTCGCTATGCACAGCAGCCTCCTCTTGCGACTCTAGATCTTCAATGCTGAGCGCGAGTTGTGGCAAAGTAGTAGGAGTCACGGTATTGTCCAAAGTTAGCCCCATGGCCACCTCCCGTGAGCCGTCCGGGGTCTGTGGATCGGAATCGAGAAAGCTCAGGAGTCGCGTTGCTGTCTGGCTGAAATCGAAAGACGAGACTGTTTCTTGTGAATCGAATTGGTTACCCGGGGGGGCCGCCAGGGCCCCGATTCCCAGCCGGCTGGGAGTTTGACTCTGAATCTGTGGAGTCGAGCGTGTGGGGGCGAGTCGGGCCGCCTGGCTGAAATCGAAAGACGTGACAGTTTCTTGTGAATCGAATTGGTTACCCGGGGCGGCCGCCAGGGCCCCGATTCCCAGGTTGCCGGGAGTTTGACTCTGAATTCGTGGAGTTGCGCGTGTGGGAGCCCGACTCGAAATCTGACTCTGTACCTCTGCAGCGACTGCAGCCCAATCGTTAGTAAACCCTTCACGGCGATCTTCCCGGACCCTATGCTCCTGCTGCATCTTGGCTTTGATGGTCTCGCGAATGTTCTTGAGAATGATAGTCTCTCCCCAGTCCGGGCAAGGGGCACACGTCGGGCGCTGGCGGCCAAAAAGATCTTCCGAGCTCAACGTCATGTTAGCATCTGAGCCGGAACCAGAGGACACCGGGTTCGGGGTCAGGCTCACCTGCTACGGCCTCCGGCTTGAAGTCGCATGTTTCAAGATGCACCCCCGTTTGCCATGCACGCAGAGTATGTCACAGTATGGCACAGGTTAAGCAAACCATGATGCCATTGATGCGACCAAGAAAATCATGTTCGGAAATCCCAAACATTTTCTTGCCCTTGAAGTACTTTCCCCATATTGCCTCGGGGATCTGGGGCGCTAGGAATCGATTCGTTATTTGCTGGGTCATGTTCATACGCATTAGTTGTGGCCGGGCTCACTACCTAGCGCACACTTACCTCATACCCCCTCGGGGAGCACATTAATCTGTCCCTCTCAAGCAGGTAGTCCACTCTACGTGCAATCACCGTCGGGTCTTCTGGGAGATCGTACAAATTTCCAATTCGATCCTTTACGTGGAAAACAAACTGGGCTCTTACTGGAGAGTGTCTCGCGCATATCTGTCACATTAAGTAAGCACCCCCGGCGGTGTGCGTAATGTTTAAGTATCAGCGTCGACTTACTTATTTTAAGCTTGCCTCCGATGCGACAATATTTCCTGAGTCGGATATGTCATCGAGAGCCTTCAGCCAAGATCGGTGGACCTCAGACATCAAAGTAGCAGGTGCTGGAATAGGATTAACAAACAGGGTTTACTGGAGAATAAGAGTCTTGGCCCGCGTTATTACGTCTGCCTCGGCTCCAATGGCTATATTTCGCCGTGATTTAGTACCCGGCAAGATGTGCTCATGTCGTGGCGTACTCGGATCGGTGGGAGGACTCCAGATTCTGACTGCAGACCTAGTGGCACTGTGGGTGGCCAGTGGCGATGAATACGGTGGTACACTCGAAGATCTGAACGTCGGTGGAGTGTACGCACTACCTTGGATTATACGTCGTGGAGCAGCTAGGGTGCGCCTAACTAGCGCTACCCCCTGCGATCCAAAGGTGGTGGAAACTCGGACAGTCAAAACCCGGCTCTGGGCTCGTCGTCTTTCCGCAGTTCGTGAGCGCCGACGAGTCCCTGGTGCAGTGTCGTCATCTGGAATATCATTGTCTTCTGCATCTGATTCTGTGTCTGATTCAGTTTGATCAGATCTGCTCGAGTTCTGGTACTCATCGCTGCTATCATCGCTAAGACGAACTGTCTCAATTTGTGGTGGTGCGTCAGTCTCCCCCAAATGTTCAGTATACGCCGTTGTCTTTAATGTACTCCTTCTAGGGCGCTTCGTAGGTCGTGATGGAAGACGTCTTATGATTTGTGGTGGGGAAGAACTCCTACCTGACGACTGTGTACCGTGCGAGCTGCCTGATTCGGCCGCCAGTGTTCGTGTACTATGGGAGCTCCCCGGTTCGGTCCGCCGTGTTACCGATCCGGATGCCCTATCCACGGGTACGGCGTTGCCTCTACGCCCTGCCATATTGCCTACTCGTGGAGCCGGCTGGCTGAGTAAATTGCCTTGAGGTTCTCTAGACATGGTGTAATACTGGACGATTGACGAAGGTTTGTTCGAAGACGATAGGAATTAGGATGTAGAAAATTGTAATATATCCCGCGTGTTGTTAAAACTAGGTGTTTATTGTTGTTCAATGGAACGCGTCAGGTCTTATACGCTATGTCTTGTGGGGGGGGGGGGGGGATCACGTCCTATCACTCGGTATTTAAAGAAT
>Ga0307517_10006020_pt1 | contig 18072 bp, 15 predicted proteins | sample 23_EM_MG_FD_194515 | JGI IMG/M metagenome (GOLD analysis project Ga0307517, IMG submission 194515) | Populus trichocarpa ectomycorrhiza microbial communities from riparian zone in the Pacific Northwest, United States - 23_EM | ecosystem: Host-associated > Plants > Roots > Unclassified | place... | reverse complement strand
CGTTTGCCCACTGAGGTTCTGCGAGGTATTTCCTGTCGTTTGATCATTTCTCGGTGTTTGGTTTTCTTGGTTTGCTTGTGGACTGCCGGTGGAGATTATCTTCTTCTGGCAGGAAAACATTCTTTCAGTACCCTATGTAAAATTACCATTCTGACACTCTTATAATGTATGAGTGATGTACTGTGATTTCTCGCGATACAATGGCACATATATGTGGGGATGAGTACTCTGGATATTTGTATGCTCTGGAGGTTGGAGGTATAGGGATTTGTTAGAAAGTCAAACTTCCTGTCCATCCGTTCGGCCATGTACCCCTGTGGTATTAGGTCTCTCCCGATAATGTCATTCAATTCGTAACCCCGCTCAACTTATTGCAGTCCAGAGCACATCAATCTCATACCAACTTGAATACTGTGGAAAGATGGTCAGGATACCTCTTGGCCTCACCCAGGGCAGTATTACAAGTTATCGGTATTGGGACTTGTAGATGAGATTGGACCATGACACTGACCCCTATGGAAATGACAATCAATTGTGGAAAGGTATTATGAGAGTCATCCTAGAGGTCTTTCGGGTGAAAAACTACAGAATACTAGCAATTATTAAGCCCCCCCTTGCAAAATACAGTCAATGTTTTTTAATGCCAGCCAAAAGTATGACAATGTTTCTCTCATGGCTAAGAAAATCACACTCAACTTCTAAGAAAGAAAACACCACCATAAAAAATTATAAAATTATAAAAATATTACTCGAAAATAAATTGGAACTGGGTGGATTTATTGAAATATTTTTAACAAGATTCTTGGAGAAATATTAGGCAGAGAAAGGTGTGGTCTGTGCGAAAGTTGATGTCTTGAGATGTTCTTGGAAGGCAAAGCCTCTGTGAATTTCCTTAGATGGAGATTCTGCCAATGAATTTTAAGTGACACAGGCTATTTAAAATAATTCTAGTCTAGTTTCTTTAATCTTTCCTTAATTTCGCGATTTTTTTACTTAGTAATCCAGGAGTTTTGCTTAGTATTATCGTTTATTACTGTATTAAGTAAGATAAGTTATAATAGTTGAAACCTTGATGGTATTTTGTAGGAAAGGTCTGAGGCTTGCTGGCATTGAAAAGGGTCGCAGTGTTTGGGACGTGGGCGGCAGCATGGGGCGCCTTCCGAGCACAAATCTAAGTATTTGTTCACTGATGGTGATATCTAGCTTCCCTCTTGTTCCCTAAATATTGATGCGATCCCAGGCAAAACTACTCTACCTCAGAGAAGGGGTTTGAAGAGATGACCGAAGGGGAGGGCCCGGCGACAGTTACGCACGGACTACAGTATGATATATCGTGAATGAAGACGCAGCACAAGGGTGCTCGGGGACGGAGGAAGACTGGGAGCGCTGAATTATCCCTGTCTTTTCTGGTTAAGGAGTTCCTACCTTTGTACCCGGGTAGGGCCGTGAGTGATCGAACAGACAGGGATTAAAAATCTATGTATCCCCGTAGGTTTCATAATCCCTGTCTGTCCGATCATCCACGTCCATACCCGAGTACTCGTACCTGAATAATGATCTGGCTGGCGCAAAGTTGTGCAACGCGAAAGCCTCATCGGCTACCACCGCCTCTCTTCTCAGCTCCAAGAGATTCCCTAGCACTCCGTGAGAAGTCAGATTCTCATTGCACATGATCCCTCTCAATCCTCTCACTCAAAAAAGGGAGCTCGAGTAAGAAACCATTTACACAGATGTCGTCGGAGCCCCAGCAGGTCACCGGTAACGTCAACTCATTTAATTCGTTCAACGTATCAGCAGCCCACAACAGTATTGTCAACTTCATTACAGAAACGGACACTGAGGGGCGTCAGATTCTACAATGGCTATCGCCACTTGAACCACATCAAAGACATCAAGGTGTGCGAACCGGCCGACTAGATGGCGTGGGAAACTGGATATTAGAAACCAATGAGTTCAGAAAATGGAGCGATACAGAAGATGGTTGCATTGAGCCAGTGTTGTTCTGTCACGGGAACCCGGGAGCGGGGAAAACGTATCTCAGGTAGCAAGGCTTTTCGTCTAGCGAGAGACAATGCGGATGTCACTGACGATTAGCAAATAGCTCCCTGGTGATCGATAGCCTGTGTGATCAGACTGAGCGGAAAGATATTGCTGTCATAGGGCTCTACTGCGATTTCCTTGCTCAGAAGGAGCAGTCCACCACAGATATGTTGGGCGCCATCCTCAAGCAGCTAATCTGTAGAGAAGGAATCCCAGAGCATATAAGGGAGGCTTTTCGAAAAGCCAAAAAAGAGTTTGGCGGCCGGGGTCTGCGACTTCCCGGTCTGGTAGAAATATTGAAGAAGGCTATTATATTACTACCGCGGGTATTTATATGCATAGACGCTATAGACGAATCCATTCCGAGGTACCGACGGGAGCTTCTCGAGTCGCTGCGAGAAATCATTCGGGTGTCAATAAACACGCGAATATTCCTTACCGGAAGGCCCCACATTGAGGACGAAATCATGAGAAGCTTTAGCAAAGTGGTTAAGATACCTTTTCGTCCTACGCAAGGTGATATTAAGAGCTATTTAGAGATGAGGCTAAGCCATGATACTGACCCCTATGCAATGGACGATGAATTGCGGGCGGATATTATGAGAGTCATCCCCGAGAAGATCTCAGAAGTGTAAGCAAGAATGCCAGCTTGAAGCATACTCCCAATACTAGCCTGGGCTATTGTCCACTAACATTTGTGCCTAGTTTCCTTCTTGTTTCCCTCGGCATTGATGCACTCTTGGGCGAAATTACAGTCTATCAGAGAAGAAAAAAGCTGGAGAGGATGACCAAAGGGGATGGTCTAGGCGATGCTTACGCGGCGACCTTATCGCGAATCAAGGCGCAGCACCGGAGTAGATCACTACTCGGCGTGCAAGTTCTAATGTGGGTGTCGCATTCGGAGAGGCCGTTGCGTGTTGACGAGTTATGCCATGCCCTGGGAGTCGAGGGAGGATCCACCGACTTGAATACTCAGAATATTCCTGCTCTAGAAGCACTGCTAGCATGCTGTCTGGGGCTTATCACGGTCGAGAAGTCCTCGTCCACCGTCCGCCCTGTCCACTACACTCTACAAGAGTACCTCTCCCGTAATTCCAATTTGTTCCTTAAGCCCCACTCGACGATTGCTGAGGTCTGTTTGACCTACCTCAATTTTCGAGAGGTCCGGGGTATTTCGCCTACTCTCCGCTCTGTTCCACCAACCGTGCCTTTTGTTGAATACGCTTCTCGTTACTGGGGTGCACATGCTAGGCGGGAAACCACAGAAAGTGTGAAAAGGCTTGCATTGCAGCTACTCGATGGATTCGATAAGCACATATCATCGAAGATACTGTTATTGGGTGAAATGGGAATTTGGGGCCGGTACTTTGATCGGGGAGACAGCCCTCAGGGATTCACAGGGCTTCACGGTGCTGCATACTTCGGGTGTGTAGAGATAATAGTTGCTTTATTGAAGATCGGTAAATGGGATACCCGGACAACTGATTGCCATGGCAACACAGCAATCGCTTGGGCTGCTAGGAGGGGGCATAAGGAGGCCGTGGGGATACTGCTGGATCGGAACGAGGCCCATCCCGACACAACCGATGAATATGGCAGAACGCTGCTCTTGTGTGCTGCGCAGAATGGATATGAGGGGGTTGTGAGGATACTACTAGAGCGGAACGACGTTAATCCTAACACAGCCTCCAAATATGGTGAGACGCCGCTCTCGCAGGCTGCCGAGAATGGACATGAAGAGGTCATGAGGCTTCTGCTGGAACGGGGCGTCAACCCCGACACAACTGACAAATATGGTCAAACACCGCTCTGGCGGGCTGCGCAAAATGGGTGTGTGGGGGCCGTGAGGATGCTGCTGGAACGGAACGACGTCAATCCCGACACGGCTGACACCCTATTTGGTCAAACGCCACTCTCGCGGGCCGCCGAGAACGGGCACGAAGGGGTCGTGAGGATACTACTGGAACGGAGCGGCGTCAATCCCAACGCAGCCGACATCCTACTTGGCCAAACGCCGCTCTCACGGGCCGTGCAGAATGGGCATGAGAAAATTGCAAAGTTGCTACGGGAGCGGTTAGATTATATTCCAGGGCATATAGCAGGCCCGCAGCCAACAGGGCTCTTCTATCCCGGGCCATCCGGCCTATCCGGACCCCTTCCAGAGAGGATCCGCAGGTCCTAATATCCAAGGATAAAACCAATTTTTTTCCCCCTACCTAGTAGACATACCCCTCTCCGCAGTCGAAGAAACTTGACCCCGTAGGATCCAAATTCTGCTATTGATTGTCGTTTACACGCGGACTGGCCGGCCAGCGTAGACGCCGGACCCCCGGGCCCGACCATTTACCTGGAATTTCTCATTTCCGCATTGCCCCTCCCACCCTCCCCCAACCACCTCATCCCTCTCCCCACTCTTAACTTTATTGTTTAAATTTTAACCAATTTTGTATACACCCTCTTGATTTGTAGTTTTTGTGTTTCCATTGGGTTAAGTTATTCTATGCCTACCCCTGATTGACTTGTATTATTGTATAGCTTGGATAGCAACAGTGTTCTATTACAGGTGGGGGTGTATGGGGGCTTAAAAGATGTGGACACAAGGTACCCTATACCCTCGAGGACGGGCACACCGCAGCAACCTTCCCTTTTCCTCCACCTTTTTTGTTTTTCTTTTTGCCACCCGCCCTTCGCCACCTATATTATTTACCTAATTGTGAGATAAACCTCCCCCCATCAAGGTCAAAGAAACCTAGCTTTCTGCCCCGCTATCTTTTTTTTCTGAATATCACAACTTATCATACAATACACCATACCCCCGCCACTCAATCTGCCCTCTTTTCTCACTCTTCCTGGCTGATTTTGCCTGCCCCTGCCCGTCGAAAAGCATTGTCGGAAGCTTGATGGAAGGGACACCTTAAGAGTCGGAGATTAGGTTAGGAACTCGCTCCAAAAGCTATATTAGCATCATATCTGGGATACCCGGGGGAGGGGTAGATTGCTATGTAGAGGGGCGTTAGTCAAGTCCGGAAATTGTAAGTTGGTATGCCAATATCGCATGTTTTGACGCTTTCGATTACACGACATATTCCCCTACTAGTACAGCCCAAACCCCCAGTTACCAGATTCAGAGAAACTGATATTGTGCCTTAAACTAGCGGTAAGGAATGATATAACAGTAGAAAACGGATCTCGAATCCCCAACTTCTATCTCTGGCAGTGCTACCTTTGGCCATAGGAACTTATGTGGCGGAAGGTCCCCACAAATAAATCGTCGTTCTAACGGGTGGATTTCTAGATAGCCAACCTGCAGAAGTTGGGTAGCTCTGGGCAAAAGACTTAGGCCCTGTTTGGCACGCCACCGGAAAAAGAAACTCAGTTTTTCCTAAAAACAGAGGATCTTTCCGAATAAAAATACTGAGTATTTGTCAAAATACTAGCGTTTGGCATGACAAAAATCCTTTGTTTTTTTGACGGCTTTTTGATTATTTTAGGGGCCGGGGGTAAAAGAGACTAGGCCACAATAAAAAGTTTGATGGTTTACCAGGGTTGTGACCAGAAGAAAAAAATCCATAGTGGGAAAATCTTTGCTGTCCTTTACTTTGTGAAACTACAGCAGTATGAATCTGTATGATATGATACAATAATAAATCAAGTTGTACCCTAATACAGGCAGGTTTATCAGAAATATCACACAAAAGAAATACAGGAAAAGTTTATCTGAAGGATAGAAATACTATAGTATTTATGTGCATGCCAAACACGACATAGTTTATTTATCCTATCTCAACCAGAAATACTGAGGAAAACTGAAAATACCATGGTATTTGTGGCATGCCAAACAAGGCCTTAAAGATGAGGCTTTAGCGTTATAAACGGGGGATTGCACACGGGAAGGTAGCACTGCAGAAATCCCCTCCCCGGCCCGCTGTGTTCTTGTCCGGGATTCTAGGGCTCATCGCTTACTTAAAGCCTTAATTAAATTTTAACATTTTCCTCCTTACCCCCCCTGTGTGTATGATACCCCCCCTATATTTTCATCGGGATCTAAAGTGTTTTTTTCTTTCACACTAGCTCGGCTAATAGTGTCTAGTGGGTTCGTAGTAGGTTACTATGCTTTGTCTTATTGTATCGCATGGTGTGCTATGTAAACTTGCTGAAGAAAATAAACAAAAAATATAGTACTATAATCGTGAGAATGTATATTTCGCTTCGCTTCATCATACTCTCAAGATTACAGACTGAGAACTAATCTATATACACAACATTCCCAGCCTCTGGTATTCGCTCTGTCATTCCATTCCTTGCCATTCCACTCATGGCATTCCTCCACTCCATTCCATCCGCCACATTCCAATTCCAGGCGGTGAGGAAGTTCATCCCATTCCAATCCAAGGTTACCAGGAAGTATGACAGCCACTTCTCACAACACTTGCCATTCCAACCCGCAGCCCGGAGGACGCGAGTGATGAGCTGTGACTTCTCCTGGGTGACCTGGTGTATGGGGAACATATGAATTTTTGATTCTTGTATGTTTCAGAGCTTAGAAGTATGGGATTTCGTTAGACACCCGAAGCTCTTGTTCATATTCTCCGTCGAGCACCCTCCGGCATTAAGTCTCGTCCAAGAATGTCCGCCGATATGTTGCCCTGGCGACCCTCTATCATATTACCGGTAGCTGACCCTGCCCCAATCCTAAGACCTATCCTCGAGTATATCATGCTAGCGCTTAGGCGCAGATTAATAATTGGGACCGTGTGACAGCCAGAAGCCGTGGTCCCGGTATGAGCCTTCCCGATATTCAATTTGAGCCCAGGTACGATACCACACAGCACGGGGGAGAAGTCATGTAGGGAAGCAACGCAACCCACAAAACTCCTAATACCGTACCAGAGGAGTGTCAAAACGCGGCCATACTCCGTAATATGTGATATCGGATTAGGCAAGAGAGTGGTGGATTTCTTATTCTTGCTGATTCTCTTAGATACCTGAGGAGATTTCATGCTATTTTGGTGCTTCTTTGACTGGTCTGATATACAAACTTCGAGTAGCTGATATTACGTTCACCCAAAGTCACACTTCCATTCATGAAGTGAATCGAGTTGTCCCTTTTTTTAGGTAAAAAAAAAGAGAAAAAGAGAGGATCAAAGCCATCAAGGATTAGAGTGGAAGTCAAGAGCTCTGGATGGAATCCCCTCTTTCCCTGTAAGTTATCTATCATAGCCGAAAATGGTTTACATAGGTGGTGGGTTACGTCCTCTTCTCAAGGATGCTGTGCTACATCTATTAAGGAGCTTTGCTAATCCCGAGTAAGCATCCCGACCTTAAGCCCTGGAGATGAAAGTATGTCAGGAGCAAAACCTCTTAGTTAGGCTACGGGCGCAACAATTGCACTGGGTCTATATCGGCGTGATTTATTTTTACGAAGTTGTATTTCGAAGATACTGTAGGCTTTCTCCGGGGTTGTCCGCGGGCTCGGCTATAGTTTGAGCGGGGGTACAGAGGTTAGCAATATATCCGCCAAACCTTCACTGAGCTCCACGAGCCCCTCCCTCGTTCTTCGACTTGGCCTAGCATATGATGAGGCCCTTCGATATATCATAATAGTTATAAAAGACCCCATTGAGTAAAAGATATTTCATGCAATCCGTAATAGCGATTTTTATTTAACTTAGTATGGTAAATTTATTATGGAGGTATCTCTCCCAAAAAAAAAACCCTCCAAGAGAAATATGGAGCTTTCCTCTCAATCTTCCCTGCAGGCATCTTCTACTTTTCAAGCGCCCGGAGAAAGGGCGCTGTCAATACTCTCAGCTATGCCAATAGTTGATTCCAACCGATAGGATCACTAGAATAAGCTTTAATTCCAGCTAGTATCACAGCCTGCCGGGACCAAAAACGTATAGGTTTAAGCTGTGCCCCACTTTTGAAAGGTAAAAAAAAGACGGCTGCCTGTATTATCAAAATGCCTGTTTATTAATAGCTGTGTTCGGGTATTGCGGGAAATATCGGAGAGTGCAGTACAGGTATTAACGCGGACCGCAATCTACAGTACTGGGAACCGCTAGTGCCGGGCGTAAGGCATATTGACAGAAGCTTTCGCCCAGCCATTTGACGCCAGTCACTTCTTGCCATGAGATCCAGGGCTGATGTACAAACAAAATTAATTCAGGAAAGTGGTCCGCCGGGAGCTTTTGGAGAACTATCAGTATCAATAATGATTCGGCCAGAACAGACTTGTGCAACACGAACACCTGATGAGTCACCACTCCCTTCGTATACAGGCCCTCGAGAATCCCTAGACTCTCTAAGAGAAGTCAGATTCTCAATGAATACTATCCCTCTATATCTCTCTCAACAAGGAATTTAGGTAATAGACTATAGCGCAGATGTCGTCAGGGTACAGGCGGGTCACCGGTAATGCCAACTCGTTCGACTCGTTCAATAATATGTCAAAGACCTACAACAATAATGTAAAGTTCGCTTCATAAGTAGGGCACCAAATTCTGCAATGGCTATCGCCGCTTGGGCAACAGCGAATACACCAATGTGTCCGAAACGACAGGCTTAATAGCGTGGGGAACTGGGTGCTAGGAACTAAGGAGTTTCTGTGGTGGAGTGGTAAGGAAGATGGTTATGTTAAGCTAGTGTTCTGTCCTGGTAATCCAAGAGTGGGGAAAGCGCATCTCAGGTAGGAAGGACACGCACATAGAGAAAAACAATGCAGATATCAGTAACTTGGATTTTTGTATAGGAAAGATACATTGCGGCACACCATATCAAATCCATGTGCCCACAGCTCTACGCGAACTCTAGACAAAGGTCTAAAATAAATGTGTTAAACTTTGGACATGCTAGGTTTTTTGGAAGGTTTCCCAAAGCTGTTTTAATATATTTGTGAAAACATAACGGCTCAAAAGCCTGCAATTTCAGTGTGTTTTAGTCTCTCTCTGGTTACAAAAGGGCACCTGATCCTCTATGACAGTAGGAACATCCTGAATACGAGTGATTGTCTATGATTCTGGCCTAAAAGGGGGGTGAAGATTTTTGATTTTTGTATGTTTCGGAGTGGGTGGAGATATGGTAGTGCTAGAGAACCGAAGCACCCGCTCAGATGGTCGGTTCAGCATTCCTCTGATCCAAAATCCCAATGGAGCCCCAAACAAGCTCTTCAATGTGATATGCTCTAAGCGCAACACAGTGTTCCCAACCGTCCGGGGCCCCATAGGGCCCCACGGGGCGACTGCCGAGAGCCCGGAACGGGACGGGATCACAAAACGCGGTCCGTTCTCGTCCGGGAAATCCCATGACGGCCATCATTGCTAAGTGCGGCGGGCCCTGCAATGTACGATAAGATAAATTAGCGTAGGGGACTATGGGGGACGGCGGAGGATTGTGGGGGACTGCAAGGTAGAGCTTTTTGCGCCATTCAATAATTTCGTGTGCAAACAGAGGTAGGGACTTGTGTACTAGTTACGGGCATATAGTACCCGAACACTAGCCAGAAGTCCCACTGCAACATTTACCAACCCTAGACCTACCCCCCAACAAAAAAGTGGTTCGCCGAGCTTTTTTTTTAATGCTCGACTACTCCACTGCCCCCGGATTCGAACTCATGATGGTTGTTTGAAATTAGCCGACCAGTCTCGTAAGCCATCAGACCATAGGAACTGGTCGATAATACTCTTTCTTTTTGATATTTTAACTGCTTCTTCAGAAAATAGACAGTTCAGGCACCTAATACTTCATCCCTGGTAAAAGAGGACATCGATATCCAATCATTGTGCTCTCTCATGATATCGATAGAACCAGGAATGGGGGGTTCCGGTATATATCTATGCACTACCTCTGAAACACTCGCTTCTTTGTCAGGGGACATTGTTCCACGAATTTCATGGCTAGTATCCCCAATGTATATATTCTTTGGTACAGGAAAGGACAGGGGTAAAACTTTTGTATCGTAAATCACCTATGCGTATCTGACTGCCTAAACAAAATTCGGACTCAAGTGTTCGGGTTCTATATGCCTGTAACTTGTAAAAGACAATAAAAGAAGTGTGTTATTCTATTCTAACAGCTCGAGGGAATGGGCTCTTATTGAATAGAGTCCCTCCCAATATCCTATGATTGTCCCAAGTGGAAAATATATCGGAAATATGATAGACCGTGAGGATAACAATGAAGCACAAAATCCATCCCCATTATAATTGATATCTTCCCGTGCACGGGAACCTGCTGTAAAGAAAGTCTTTCACACCTTTAACCATTGTGATGCTACAACCCAGGCATCTATGGTAGCCACTAAGTCGAATTTCCATCTCCAGTTCATCAATCCAAACTGGGTTGCGGCAGAGAAAAACGAGTGACAGGGGAGGACACCAAAAACAAAGGAAACAATACGGCTGTAGTAAATCTAATCCCAATGTGTAAAAAGAAAGATCACAAAAATAACAGGAAAAAGTGAGTGATCTCTGGTGACTTTGAACACTAGGGAATAGGGTGACTGCGGGGGACTGACGAGGACTACGGGGGATGGCAGGGCGGCTAGAGCCATTTCTCCCTGGGGACAGTTGGGCCTTATTCCTTGGCGGTGAGTTGCAGGGCAAATTTGGAAAAAGACCGGACGGGATGACATAATGTCGTCCGGTCATTCCTAGTCCAGGACGGGCGGACTGTCCCATTGAGAACACTGGCGTAGCGGAACATGGAAGAAAGGTAGGCCAGTTCGCTGTTCTGTCTGCTAGCTAAGGACAGAGTGAGAGATACATATCTCCATCTAACTAACGACACCACAAAACTCCAAAAAAGCTCAACAAAATCAAAAGAAACACACTCAGCTGACAAAGTCTAAACACTAGAGATCACAATCAATCTAGAACCATCCTGAGATTCTATGATCCTCCGTGATCCCCAAAGTCTATCCCCTACTAGTGTGCCAACTTCCGTATGTCTAAAGACAAAGGGCATGAAGGAAGCGTCATGAAACCAAATACCAGATATCATATCATACCTAATACTCAGTGACAATGGGTATCTACGAAACCAAAAACCAGTACCCTATACCTAGTAGAATAGGATGTGAAAGCAACAACCCACTGCTAAGTGTCCAGGTGCCGTGCACCACAAAGCCAGATGTTCTGTAGATGCACATCTCCTAGCCGCATATCTGCCTGTCCGCATACCCTCATATCCGTTCAACTATATATCCGCATAACCACCGAACCACACAACTGCCTAACTCCATGCCCTATAGGTAATCCACCAAATCTCGCCGGACAAATTCCCGTAATGCCTAGCGATGCTTAGTCTACAGCAGCCGGTCACATGTTGGTCTCATCATCCGTATTCGAGAAAATCGTAGTATTCGAGTACAAGGGCAAGTCATGTGATGAAGCCACGCAGCCCACAGTGCTTAAGAAAGCCTACTAAAATAGTGTTAGAATACCGTCCTACTCCAACAACTGTCTTGTCTGATTATGTATCATATCATAATATTTCATTGGGGTGATCCCTTATCCGAGGCGAGATCAGAATGTTTACTTAGATATAGAGAAGGGGATTCCCTGAAAATACAAACTTTAAGTCACTAATATTACTTTCTTGCAACGTCACCAGTCTATTGACATACTATACCGGCTTGAGCAACGCGTGCCGTGGAATAGGATACAGGAAAAGAGGACCACAAGCCATTAGGGATTAAAATAGACTTTAAGAGATTAAATCGAATTTGCTCTTGTCTAGCAAGTGTTGTCTCGACATAATGAAAGCCTCACATCTGCTGTGACCACACCCTTCAGGGGTCTTAATAACCTTTAATGGACCCCCGGCTTTGGACGCTAGGAGGTCTTAGTGGGTCAGAAGCGAAATCATCTGGTTGGGTTGTGTCCAGAACGGCAATGCTGCCAATCCCCTTTGCGATTATTATTTTTTACGCAGCTACGCCCGGGAATGCGGTTGACTTCAGGGCAGTTCTACAGAGTTTTCCTGGGGGCGAGCTGTAATCTGAACGGGATCCCCAAGGCTAGCTGTATGTTTACCAAACCTTCACTCATGGCGCCGATTTGCCCTACCGTCTCCTATAACGGTATCACTCTCGCTCGGCTGTTCCAGATAATAAATATATCGAACAGCTATAGTACTACTCGAGTGGTGATGGCCAAACAACGAAGGACACCTTAAACCCAAACTATAACACTGACGACCTGTATTATGTGTGCGCAAGACGAAGAAACTTAAATTGAGTTCTTAACGAAACTTCATGGTACCACCCCAAAGTTATAATTCCCATTATCAACGGTAGATCTATTGGGTGGCTTTTCGCTGGTTGGTAGGCTTCTCAGTGCTTGTGGTAACGATGTCCTCTGTTGTCCGCCGAGGGGGAACAAAGGTGGATGTAAATTTACTAGGTAGGGTAAGTTAGTACAAGTATCTCCTAGACCAGCAAGACAGCGAAATTTCGTGCCACCCCTGTCACATGGATGACTAAAGCGCGATAAACAACCCCTGCCTCAGTATTCCTCAGTGATAGCAGCGTAAGTGTGGTCATGCGGGTTATATTAGCTGTGTTCTGAAGTCTACACATCTGCAAAACTTTGGTCATTGACAAAAAGTTACTTATTAACTGCTGTCTTAAAAATGAACAGGGGTGGCACGAAATTTTCAATGTCTTGCCGGTCCGAGAGATAGTTCCCTGAAGTTAAGAGCTCTCTGAGCTAGGTTGAAACCGTCCTTCCCCGATCCATTTTACCGGTCAAAAAATCCCAGGATGAGCGGTGCCAATAGAAGTGACATAACAAACCTGCTCCTGGGGAACCCAGCTCCCCTAGCCCTACCTCGTTCTTAGACCATTCCGGGAAGATGGGTAGACTTTCGGTGCATCACAATACAATTGTAGAGCAATTAGTAATAGCAATGTTCATTGACTATGATGTGATAAATCTTTTCCCAAGAAAAGAATGCAGTGAGGAAAACAGATGCATGGAGCCCTTTTTTCCCCTCCTGTTTCTCCTACAAGCACTGTACCCTTAGCTTTTCAAACCCTGGAATACCTTATAGTATGAACATTATCTAGGCTCTCTGTCGGGCCAATTATTAATTTGAACCGATGTGAGGAGAAAAACAGCTTCTGCATCGCCTAGTAGTCTCCAACAAGCTAAGTTAAGTCGTAAAGGCTCAATCTGCCCGCTCTTTGGAAAAGTAGAGAGGTGCTCGTAGAACGCCAACCTCATCGAAACGCTCCTCCATCCGAGGCTGTGTTGAGATGATACGGTAGATCTGCTATCGTCTGAGTATTGTGAGCAGATACTAAACTCAACGCACTGTACCGGTAATTACGAGTCCTGAGTGAAATGCTAGCGAACAGCATTTTTGACGCAAACATCTGGTGCGAGCCAACCCTTTTGCGCTTGGAGATCCAAGGCTGATCTGCGGGTAAAATCAGTTGAACCGGCGTCTGGGAAGAGCGTTTTTTTCCAATTGGAAGTCTTCGCGAGGCAGCATCCTTGGCGGGGCTCAGTATCAAAAGAAGCGCACGTTCAGTAACCTTCGATTGCTCGCTTGCTCGAAATCTTGGGCACGTCTTCTACGTGCCTCACAGCTCAACGTCAGAATCGGCTCAACGTCAGATTCAATTTTGTATGTAAATTTAAGGATTTCAAACTACAACCAAATCTTCTGTGATTTAAATAAATGTGCTTTTGGCTTTCTCACACATTGTTTTAAGTCTTCGCAAATAAATCTTCCATCTTTTTCCCTCTCTTTTACAACTTTTATTTTCGCGTGGTGCGGGTTTGGTCCAGATTAATTCAATAAATTTCATTATAACTAATAGGAGCCTTGCTAATCTACCGTAGGCTTTGGATTAAGCGTGAAACTGACGTTGAGCCGATTCTGGCGTTGAGTTGTGAGGCACGTAGAAGACGTGCCCAATATTTCGAGCAAGCGGGCGACAACCTTGGCACGGTTACTGCACGATGATACAAATCATCCAAAACTATGATACAGCGGGGTGTCAAATTAACGCCATCATTCGTACCTCGCAACCGAGCACCACAGATAAAAATTTGTGAAAGTATTTCCTTCGACAGCCACCAGACCCAAATGATATGGCCAATTTTCCACCCTCACAGCGGCATGCTTTCGCTCCAGGAGTAAGGCTAGGTGTGTTTTATTTTCTGTTGTTGAGGCTGCCCAAATTTTTATTGCTGGCGTTAAGCTAGGGTACTTACTTGGTTGCGAGGTACTCGGGCATGGACGTGGGTGATCAGACAGACAAGGATAAAAAACTTTGTGTCCCCATAGACTTTTAATCCCTATCTGTCCGATCGCCCACGGCCATATCTGGGTGCAAGTGTTCGCGTTCATCTGACACCCCGCGTTATAATACGGATGCCTGCCAATATCTGCCAAGCCTCGCTGAAAGTGCTCCCCCGGTCTGCTGGGATAAGCGGTTGGACCAACGCACATTTGTGCAACGCCAGAGCCTCTCGATTATCGCCCCTCTTCAGCCTCCGGGGGTGCTCTGGAACTCCGGAAGAGTCTCACTCTCCTTGCACGCGACCCCTCTCTTTCTCTCTCACGAAAAAGGAATTCGAGTAATAGCATAGATGTCGTCAAAGTACCAGCAGGTCACCGGTAATGTCAACTCGTTTAACGTGTCAACAAGCCTCAATAACGTTGTCAACTACATTACGGCAGCAAATAGCGCCGCCGAGAAGCGCCAAATACTGCACTGGCTATCCCCGCTTGAACTACAGCGGAGGCACCAAGGCGTACGAACCGACCGACTCAATGGCATAGGAAACCGGGTACTAGAAACCAACGAGTTCAAGAGATGGAGTGACGAGAAAGACGGCTGTGTTGATCCAGTGTTGTTCTGTTATGGGAATCCTGGAGTGGGTAAAACTTATCTCAGGTAGCTAGCCTCTCGACTAGGGAAAGACAATATCACTAACGAGTAAATAATAGCTCCGTGGTGATTGACAGCCTGTGCGAGCGGGCTGGGGGGAAAGGCATCGCTGCCGTGGGACTCTACTGCGATTTCCTTACCCAACAGGAGCAGTCCAGCACAAGTATGTTAGGCGCCATCCTCAAGCAACTTGTCACCAGAGGAGGAATCCCGGACCATATACGGGAGGCTTTTCGGAAGGCCAAGAATGAGTTTGGGGGCCGAGGTCTCCGAGTTCCCGATCTGGTAGAAATTTTGAAGAAGGTTGTTACATCGTTTCCTCTGGTAGCTATATGCGTTGATGCTTTAGACGAATCCGCTCCGCTGCACCGATGGGAGCTCCTCGAGTCGCTGCGAGAAATCGTTCTGGCGTCAGGAAATACGCGAATATTCCTTACCGGGCGGCCGTATATCGAAGACGAAATCATGAAATGTTTCAGCAAGGTTGCTATGATATCTCTTAGTCCTACCCAGGACGATGTTAAGAGTTATTTGGAGATGAAGCTGAGCCGTGACACTGACCTCTATGCAATGGACGATGAATTGCGGGCGGATATTATGAGAGTGATTCCGGAGAAGATCTCAGAAGTGTAAGCAAGATCAAGTTCCTCCCCAATATATCTCTGAGTTATTACTCACCAGCGGCGATGTATAGCTTCCTTCTCGTTTCTCGAAGCATTGATGCAATCCTGGGCGAGCCCACTCTCCATCAGAGAAGAACAAAACTTGACCGAATGATCGGGGGGCAGGGTCTGGGGGACCCTTATGCGGAAATCGTATCACGAGTGAGGACACAGCAGGGGAGTAGATCAAAACTCGGCATGCAGGTTTTAATGTGGGTATCGCATTCGGAGAGGCCATTACACGTCGATGAGTTGCGCCATGCCCTGGGGGTAGAGGAAGGATCCACCTATTTGAATATCCGGAACATCCCTGCGATAGAAACACTGCTGGCATGCTCTCTAGGGCTTGTTACGCTCGACAAGTCCTCGTCGACCGTCCACCTTGTTCACTACACGCTGCAAGAGTACCTCTCCAATAATCCAGACTTGTTTCTTAATCCCCATTCGATGATTGCTGAGGTCTGTTTGACCTACCTCAACTTCCGTGAGGTTAGGGGCATTTCGCCTACTCTTCATTCTGTCCCACAAACTGTGCCCTTTGTCGGATATGCCTCCTGTCACTGGGGTACGCATGCCAAGCGGGAAACTACGGAAAAAGTGAAAGCGCTCGCATTGAAACTTCTCGGCGGATACGATGAGCACATATCATCTAAGGTACTGCTATTGCATGAAATGAGCATCGGAGGCCGACCTTTCGATCGGAAAGACTGTCCTACGGGATTCACAGGGCTTCACGGTGCCGCATACTTCGGATGCGTAGAGATAGCTGTTGCTTTATTAGAGATGGGTAAATGGGACGCTCAAGAAACTGATTTCGATGGTAAAACTGCTGTCGCCTGGGCCTCAAGGAGAGGGCATGAGGAAGTTGTGAAGATTCTGCTCGAATGGAGCGACATCAATCCCGCCAAACCTAACAAACATGGCCAGAAACTAGTTTGGCGGGGTGTTCAGAATGCGCGTGACAGAATAGGATACCTGCCGCAAGATCAGGCCGATCTTGTTCACAGATGTGCACCAAGCTTGCTACCAACTCAGCTCTTCTCCCCCCAGCCATCCGAGCCGTCCAAACCCCCTTTCAAAAGGGCTCGTAGATTTTGACACCTAACGATCAAACCTGCCTCCTCCCTACCTACTGGACATACCCTTCTCGGCAAACGGACCCGGTCCAATAATATCCCGAGCCCGCCACGGATAGTCCGCTACCACAGACTGACGAGCCACCGCAGATGCGAAGCCCCCGGATTGGATTATTCGCCTGGAATTTTCCGCTTTTGAATTGCACCTCCTCCCCTTCCCCCTCCACACTCTTTGTTTTGTTATTTGGGTTTTGCTTAGCCAATTTTGTATACTTCCATAGCCCTTTAGTGTATTTCCACACTCCCTCCCTTCTATATATACACCCTCTTAATTTACCCACCATCCCCATTAGTTGAATTATTTAGTAGCTATCCACGACTAACTTTGTATGTATTTTGTATTGCTGCATAACTTAGATTGCAGTCGTGTTGTATGATAGGGGGGGTGGATAGAACTCCATAGATATAGACTTCGGTTAGGCATAGACGCATCCTATACGCATCAGAGTGGACGCACGGCGGGAATCAATGGAGGAGAGTTTTTGGTGACTAATTCGCAGATCTGTCTACTTTTTCTCCTTTCTCTCACTCTTCCCTCATTTATTCCTACCACTCATCCTTTGCCACCCTCCTATTTACCGGGTTGTGAGAAAAGCATTCCTCCTTGTTTTTGACATCGGAGGCACCTAAGTTAGCTCTTTGCTCTCGCTATTCTTACTTGAATATCATAATCCACAAACCGTATCCCTGCCGCTCATAGGAAGGTAAAAATAAGTAGGCATTATTAAAATGCTTGTATATTCGCGGTTGTGTTGTATTAATGAGGATATACTTGTATGCAAGAGCATGGTACGAGTATTGTGAGCAGTGGCGATACTGTACTGTATCATACTGAGTACAATACCGTACGATACTGCAAGTTGCGAGTGCTGGGTGCAAGGCATCCTGAGGGCACTTTTCATCAAAACATTTTATACCAGTCAATCTCCTCTGGCCATAAGACCCAAGGATGATCTGCAAGGAAAACTTATGAGAGGAGGTCCATCGGGGTCTTCTGAGAACTAGTAGTACAAGTGTTAGGGATAAAATAGTGGCAAGCCTTCCAATGGGCCAACCCGGGTCCAAAAAGGGCCAGCCCGACCCGGCCCAAGCCCAACCAAGGTTGAGCCCAACCCAACCCAGCCCAAGAAACGAAAGCCCGGGTTAGCCCAATGGGCCGGCCCATGTAAGAAAAGGAATTAAATATTATATATTAACATTGGCGTGAAATTGGTATTAGAATACAAAATGGATGATAGGAAAAGTTAGATGGTAAAATAGAGATAATTCATGAAGAGAGGAAAGAGAGTGGAGACATGGGCGTGGGGGGGTTTCAGTAGGAAAGCATGAG
>Ga0307517_10006018_pt1 | contig 18075 bp, 12 predicted proteins | sample 23_EM_MG_FD_194515 | JGI IMG/M metagenome (GOLD analysis project Ga0307517, IMG submission 194515) | Populus trichocarpa ectomycorrhiza microbial communities from riparian zone in the Pacific Northwest, United States - 23_EM | ecosystem: Host-associated > Plants > Roots > Unclassified | place... | reverse complement strand
AGATTAATCTTTGAGTGACCTAGGATGCTCCCAGGATGTCCTAGGACGTCCTAAAGAAGTCAACATTTTTGACCTTGCTCTGGGAGCGCTCCCAGAGCAACTTGTGTATCTTTGAATCTTTGATGTCTTTATGTCTCTAACGCACTTTAGGACATCCTAGGACATCCCAGGGCATCCCAAGGACAAAGTGCATTTTCCTGATGAGAGTAATTTAAAGACATCAAAAGTGACATTGCAATTAAACATACAGATAAAATAGGCTGCTCAACCCTGATTTTCAGGCCAAACAATGGGAAGACGACAGAAAGGGGGACGGACAAACAAAATTGGGAGTGACATAGAATACGTAGCCATTCTGCTGCGAAAAAAGGTGTTTTAAAGCCATTTCAAACCTCATTTGGTGGATGTTCATAGGGGTCCGTGATGCGTGATGAAATGCACATAAGTTCAGTTCATGACCCTGTGTGATGCGTTATTTGAACATGCGGTTGAAATGATACAGTAGTCATGTACTGGGGATCAATTAGTGGGTTTTCAAAAGGATTAGTGGATTGTAGTTTGATTGTTCCGCCTAAATTCGATGATAAGTTTATCAGTAGTACTGTACATTCGATCAAGATGAAAAGAACTGCGACCTACATGATGTCGGACTAATCAGCGCAGTGACTATAGTCCAGAAATTTCCTGTAGGAGGTTGAGCAATGCCTGGGCTGACCCAAAAATCCTATTTGAATATAAGCACTAGCCAAAGTAAAACTCTGACCACTGGAAAGCACTGGAAAGTGAAGGTTACTTACTGAGAAGAGCATTTCCTAATGAGAAGACTTGGGACTACTTGCAGGATCAGTAATAGACTTGAAAATCAGGGAGTTGTTCCAATTCCAGATAACTGAAGGATTGCGTTGTTCCAATTGTCCCAGCGCAGAGAAGGACTTCTTTGCGAGCTTTCACCGTCGCTGGGACAGAATCATCTAGATCTAGAGAAACCGTTATTTAATAATTTCAAGAGAGAAAGCTAATTGAATACCAGGCGAGCTGCTAAACTGAACACCATGGAAAGACTTGAGGGTATCCTTCGTACCAGACTGCAAAATATTTACCACCGTCACATTGATATTAACGCTGTTAGATTTGGGCGCCTATTCGTGCTAGCGAGAAAGCTAGTCGACGACCTGCTCCTGACTCCCCCTTCCAACTGATGACTGGACAAAGCCAATCCCAAGAAGGCTGTGATTACCTCCACTAATACCTTCATCAAACGGAAATTCGGGTAGTTGTCTAGTTGTCGCTGTTGACAGGAGCGCGGAGACGAGACACGACGGCTGAAGATGATGGATTGAGATGAGTTACATGGCGAGTATCTATGGAATCACTAGATACGAGCCGTGGGAACTAATCCAGATGCAAACGACGGAAGGGCAGGGACATTTAGTCCAACAGTCGCCAGGATGCGTGTGCCCATTGTATGATTGTCCCCTGGATGACTGACTCTTCCCCGCTAATTGCGGTTTTTCGCGCTGCCTCACGCATCGCCTGAACGAGTTCCGGGGAAGTAGGGAACTCACCGCTCGTTCGCCTGCACGTGGACAGCCACCGTGAACGCATATCCATCCACGATCAGACCCCACCGTGTCCACGGGGTGGACAGCTTCTCCAAATGGGTGGACGTGCCGTTCAAGCAGAGGTAATCTCGCTTGGGGAGTGAGTACTGAATATTATCTTTAAATCGTGATCGAGATTTCAAAGCGGTGACCAGAGGTCTAATAATTACATAAGACAAGCAAAAAAGGGATAGGGATACATATTTAGTTACACTGACAAACACCCACTCAATCGGAATCCATCCTGGAAGAGAACCGAAGACGTATGTAATAGCATAAGAGGGCTGTCAAAGTCATTCGATTCGGCAGTACCGATCTCAGTGTTGCTCCTCTGTCTGATGAATCACAACCTGTAAGAGAAGCTCAGAGTTAAAAGTCAAGGTCGAGACGACTGTGACCATCCGTACCCGCAGATCCTTGGATGATGTATCCTGCTCCAGGTCCCATTTAGTTGAGCAATTAGAAGTAAATCTCGTCGCGGAAGAAGGGACACGAAGTGTTAATCCGGACCTCATTTTCAACGTCTTGCTAACGTCTACAGATGACGTTTCCAATTCGTTCATAGATTTTCGTGCATTCAACCTAGGAATCCAAGCAAGTCAACAGGAAGTACACCATGGTCTGATAGGAAGGGAATAGACGGACATAGCAATGTAGCTATTGAGGTATACTTCAAGTTTACGGCAAAATAATCTCAGTCTTGCGGTTATATCCCAAATTGGAATCAATCTACGCACAATTGGGCAATAGGAAGTCGATCCCAATGAAAACCATGTTGTGCGGCATAATAGCATACTGCATAGAAAAAGTGCGGCCAGATTCAGTAAACTCGGACAGGCATCGATATCTCCACTTACCGTGATTAACGCAGAGAGCGAGCATGCACTAAACAACCCATTAAGTTCACGGTGTCGTAGCTAGAAGGGATTATTTACCTCGTCAGGCACCCCGTAGTCACCACATATCGCATTATAATCAGTATCTTATTGTCGGTTCTGCGAAAAGAGAATTCATTTCAAGAGTCTGAATTAAGTTTCAATCATTCATTGATCACCAGCCACTCACATGGAGAACGAAGATCGACTCTGATTAAGGTAATAACACATCAAAGAAACGATCACCACGTCGATGGTTGTGGCGGTGGCGAAGGTCGCGTAAATGATGGGCTAAATAAACTCGCTTATAGTGAGTCGCTGTTCGGGATTTGTTCATAGTCATACTCACGCTTAATGGATCCAGAGTCGCGAAACTTGTTCTCCCGTATAATTTGCCAACCAGAACTAAAAGTAGGGATGATGAATCTAGAGGTGGAATTTAAGAATCGGATTGTCGGACTCACGCAACCCAACAGCTAGAGGGGGAAGCTTAGTAAAAGTATGGACTCAGAAGGTCTTGTCATTCCGCACCCCATCCACATGCCACGACGAAACCCTATTCAGCAAAACACCAGGCTGAACAACGAAAATGACTATCTGCGAGCAGTTACACACCGCGAGCGCTGGCCCAATTTGCGAGAAGTAATTCCCAACTTTTTTCAGCTTGGTGGTGAGAGAATTGAAATCGAAAATAATTTGAAGCGACGTACGTTTCCATACTCTCGCGGCGTATAGGCTAGGTGATGGCTTCCAATTTCGTTAAGCAGGGTCACAGATCGAAACGTACCCTTGAACTAAGAACACAATAAGGCTCTAAAGCACAGCGAGAGTCAGGATCCAGTGACGGTCGGGATTGGACAGAAACGCACATTGAAGAGGACCTGCAGCTGGTGAGCGATTGATCATGTATCAATGAGCGAACCAAGTAACATTTAATGTAGATCACCTTGAAGCTCCTGTTCAGATAAATATGAATGAATACGATGTATAAAGGATCGCTTGCTGAATGCACCTACCAGACCACTGTGTCAAGGCCTGCCGGGTTTCCAAAGTTCATGATAAGGTAGTAATAGGCGGCGTGGACTGTGAATATCATATTCAAAGTCGCAAGGATCCTGTTGGGATGTCAAGGTCATTTCATGCTACGAGTGAAACTTAAGAGACGGCGCCTACATGAGGACCCCAACCTTGAGCATATTAAAATAATGTCAGATTTTTTTTCCATGGAAGTTTGCAACGATATTCACCGAGACTTTCTGGAGCATCCAGTCTTTGGGAAAGTTAATGTAGTATAAATGTGTTTGAACGATGGCAATTCCGAAAAGGCTGTTTGGGGCAGAGCAATGTACGGCGGCTCGGAGGATCCATTGTAGATTACTCACATGCATGAGACTAATAGGCAAAGGAAGGCGACACCTATGGTATTACCCAAAGTGACCTTCATTGCAGAGATTCTAACAAGACGGCGGAAAACAGAGTGAATGTCGTTAGTAGCTAAGGAAGAGGGGGATAAAGGAAAGAACAGGAAGCAGTGAAGCCCGTTGAGATAAGTATATCTTGCGCCCGCCAATCGTGGTTTTTCGAACCTCCTCTTAGCCAGCCCGTGACTTGTTGACTGCAACATGGAGAAAAGGCGCAGCGAACCTTTGATCTTTTAATAGCCGCTAAGTCTTCGCAACCTGCCCTCGTCGTCCGATATTTCGGGGATAGGTATCAGCAACGCACATATATACGACCTCGGAAGTGGTGCCCATAACGTGAGTCAGTGCAAACAACACCACCACGAATGAGGTCTGGTAACTCATGTGCTTCTGCAAGTCGGTGAACGCCACGCATCAAGGGCCCACACGGTGGGAGGAGAAAATTGCTCGCTCGTCTACACGTCCAAACCTTGTGGAGTCCGCGATATGAGCAGCTTTTCGATATGTTGCTCATAGGTATTATACCAGTCCAAACCGGTTTGGTGTGTAACCTCCTTTCTTGAAAGCTGGGAAGGTGGGAAATAGGTAAACCTCGATGAAATTAGCTCCCCTGAAGAAGGGGAAGATGTCCTTGATAGAAGGAGCACAGGAATTCAGGAGGTGTGCCAGCGAGGGGCGACATGGAAAAATGGCAATCCACAAGGCGTCATTGGTTCTTCTGTTAAAGTTTCAAACGACAATCCTCATCTAATTGCAATATTCCTCCTTGATCCTATCAATCCGTACATTGTCAAAAAAAGAAACAAGAAAATAAGAATTCACGTAACTGAGTCAATACCACTTCCCCGATATCCACGCGTACCTCAACCATGGTGACAGGTTCATCCTCGACTCAGATGGGAATGGAGGTGCCAGTGTGCCACCGAAAGGGGCGAACACGGGATCGAGTCACGGAACCGCGCTCAGTCAAGCAGACCTTTTCACAGGCACTCCCAAGAAAAAAATCTGGCCCCGAGAATGCAGATGCGGGAACGTGGCTGGGGGTCGTACACACAAACGAACAGTGTTACCAGGGGATCACCAGTGTCTCCCGTATTAGAGGCAGAAAACAGCGGTGAAATTAGAGGCCCTCGCGCTGCACCGGTTCTTGTCACCGAGTCAAAAGGAAAGTTCAGAAAGTCCGAAAATAGGAAAGGCGACCTGGAATGGCGGCACTTGCCTCCATCCAACCCACGGTACACATGTACCACGTGGACGCGTGGATCTTAACGTGACAATGCCGCCGCCGCGTTAGGCTTTGGTTAGGCTCGTGACCATCTTGTATACGACTCCTTATACAGTCGGTTACCGGTCTAGCGTCGCGTATCCTTTCCAGGTTTACATTGTGTTTATAACTGGCGAACATTCCCCATCCAGACGAACTACGCCATTCCAGAGGTTGGTTCTAACTTCTAACTTCTTGTTAAGCCTTAAGTAGTTTGAACTGAGAATTTGCTGAGAATCATAGTCGAGATTTCAACAGATTTTTATAGCAATACAAATGTAGCACTGAGGGATACATTTAAAGAGGGTTATTAGAATTATTCACTTCTGTTGTATCGATCGTATTATCATTGTTGCTGCTCTGTCCGTTGCACTACAACCTGCCGTAGAAGAACAGCATAAGTCAGTAGGTCGAGACAATTTTAAACGCCTTTACCTCGATATGCTTAGATGATATATCCCGTTCCGGGTCATATTTGTTTGAAAAGCTGGAATTAAATCTCATCGCAGAGAGACGGATGCCGTCCTATTCCAAGAGTCATCTCAGTCCCGAGTTCATATTTATGGAGAAAGCATCCTGAAACGCACGGGGTGACCCTTGTCATCCATAGGATGTATATTTTCGCCGTCCATTCGATGGCCCAATCCTGACCCTACATTTATGGCCGCGCTAACTTCGGCGGATAATGTTTCTCGTTCGTTCATAGATTTTCGGGCGTTCAACCTAGGAATTTTTAAAAATAAAACGGAACTTCAGTACCAGTCGAGATAGACACGGAATAAACGAACAGGCCAATGTAGCTGTTGACATATACTTCGAGAGGAATGTTGAGTGTACATTATCTCAATTTAGAATTAGTGTACGCACGATTGGGCAATAGAAAGCCGATCCCAATGAAAACCAAGTTATTTGGCATAGTAGCGAACTGCGTAGCAGAAGAGGACCAACGTCAGTGAAGGCAGGCGTAGGTATACATACTCACCGTAATTAACGAAGCGAGCGAACATGCGCTATGCGACCCGTTGGCCTTAGCATTTTATTGGTAGAAGTGAAGATTTACCTCGTCAGAGATCCTGTAACCAGCACGTATCGCATTATAATAAGAATCTTGTGGTTGGTCCTATGAACAGACAATCAATCAAGATTCGGGATAGATTCACTGATTGCTGGCCACTCACCCGACGAACGAAGATTGACTTTTGTTAAGGTAATAACACATCGCAGATGTGATCATCAGGTCAGTGACTGTAACGATGGTGAAGCTCGCGTATATGATGGGCTGAATAAAGCATTTATATTCAGTCGCTCGTTCCGGATTCGTGTGTGAATCATACCCACGGCCATTCCACTCAGGCTTGCAAAGCTTTTTGCCATGTAAGATTTAATAACCAAAACTACAAGTGGGAATAATGAATTTAGAGATGCGACTAAAGGATAGGGCTCACCAAACCCAAGGGCTATAATAGGAGAGGATCGACGTTTAGTAAGACGGTGGGCTGAGAAATCTTATCGTTTCGCACCCCATCCACCTGTGATAATAAATCCCTACTCATTGGAACACTAGACTCAGGAAAATAAAAAGTTTCGACTGTCGAGAAGTTACACACCACGAGGACTGGCCAAAGCCGCGAGAAGTGTTTCCCAACTTTTTATGCGATGGGTGAGATATTGGAAAACTGTGACACGCGACTAGAACTTACGTTTCCATATTCTCTGGGCATATAAGCTGGAGAATAGCCTTATGTTTCATTAAGTCCTGACAGAGGTCGAGACACATACCCTTGAACAATGACTATCATAACAGCCTGGGGAAAATCAGGATAACGAACATTGGATGACATCGCGCTCAAACTCACATTGATGAGGATCTGCGACTGGTGGGTAATTCATTGGATATCAGAAAACGAGCGGATTAATATTGTCATGTAATATGCTTCACCTGGAAGCTCCTGTAGATGTGAACACGAATGAATGCACGTTACGGTGTTATCGCGGTCTGCGGATGGCCGGCTGAGAAAACGCACCAGACAATGGATCCCAGGCCTTCCGGGTGATTAAAGCTTGTAATGAGATAGTAATAGACGGCATGGAGTGTGAACATCAGGTGTAGGCTCGCGAGGGCCCTAAAGGCATACGAACATCATTGTACCCTCAGGAAGAATGATATGGCAACGGTGCCTACATGAGGATCCCAACCTTGAGGGGGTTATAAAGTCAGGAAATATTTACCATTGAACTTTGCAACTACACGTACCGAGACCTTCTGAAGCATCCAGTCTTTTGGAAATTTGTGGTAGTATAGGTATGTCTGAACGAGGGTAACTCCGAAAATACTGAGGAGAATGTATCATGGTGTTTCGATAACCCATTGTAGATTACTCACATACATGAGACCGATATTCCAAGGAAGATAGCGCCTATGGTATTATCCAAAGTCGCCTTCATCGGCGCGAGCTCTAGATCTGAACAGTCAGTTCGGAAAATGCGAACACGAGAGCGAACGCCGTTAGTAACCAACGAGGTTGACGCAAAAGAAATAGAAATGAGACTCAATGATGTACTTATATCCCAATTGCATAGGAGTCCGTGAGTCGTGGTTTTTCGGATTGTTCCGCAAAGCCTGGGGGCTTCAGAATTAGAGTTGGGCAGAGCTGAGAGAAACTTAGAGAATCACCATCCCAGTTGCTATAGCAAGCCATTTTCTTCCCGAAGACTTGCGGGCCTACAGGAGAGTCCGGACACAAGAAAAGGAAGGAGAGATAATAACCGCGTTGACTCATATAAGTTGACTATAGGCATTATACATCAAGAGCCCTCCCCGAAGAGATAAGGCCTGAGGCACCAGGGGCACCACGGGGTTTCTGAATTACCCGGGGCCAACTACATGCATTGGGATTCCGGGAAACCACGAAAACGTGTGAAAGGTTTGCAAAAAATTCTCTTGGACCTGGCATCAGTTTGATAACTTATACAATAATTCTGGACGACGCAACCTTTGTTGACGTTATTTTACAGCAGCGGAAATTTTCTCGTGCCTCACTCTGGTTCAGAAATCCAGCCTTTCCTGTCCTCGACGTCCGACATTTCGGAACCATACTTTCCAGCTGCAAATTTCAAAATGCAGATACCCAAAACACCCTCCCTGCACTCCGACTCGTCAGAGGTGGTACATATAATTCGCGCCACTGTGCACGAGCTGTGGTAGCAATTTATCGACATACGGAACGCAAACCCCCACACCAAGAGCAATCTAGGACAATGGAAGTATGAGGACCAGTAGCAGATGAGAAATTTCCCGCCTAGTTCGTCCGTCTGCACGTCAATCGCCACCTTGGATCCGAGGCGTCCGTCCAAGATCAAACTTCGCGAGGTGAGTAGCCTCCTTGATTACTGCGTGGTTATACTGACTCTGAGATAGGAGGGGGAAGGATCGGAGAGGATGCTTTTGATAAGATTTGGGTACACAGGAATTCGGGAGATGAGGTAAGGGTTGCTGGCGGGGGTTGACTTGGGGATGGATGCAGAGAAGTGAGGGGTTAACAGAACATGGCGCTCTTTCGCACCAGAAGCCACGCAGGTATTTCAGGAGATCCATAAACAGGGGAACTCATTTCCCCCCAGGTGTCGTTCAAGGTTCCCCGGCTTTTGAAAACGCAATGATGGTGGAGGGAAAGGAATTCAAATTCACATCAAACGTAAATGATCCGGCGAACGGCACATTCGGACCGGAATGATTTCCAGGTAAGCGCCGGGGATCGAAGGGACCTGGAAGAACAGGTCCGAGTCATTCAATGGCAGGCGGTTGTACATCGGAGGGCTGAATCGTGACAGGTGCGTCATGGTCTTAGGCAGTATGTATTTGGCTTCTAAACTTTAACTGAGAAACATGGTCAAGGTTTGAATGCGTTTATTTATTGGAGAGGACTGTTAAATCTTTCACTTCCATTATAGTGATCGTAATGTCGCTCTTCTGTCCGATGAACGACAACCTGTCGTATAGAGCTCAGTATAAGGCACAGGTCGAAACAACCATGAAACCCCTCACCCCGATTGGCTTGGGTGGTAAATTTTGTTTCAGGTCATATTTATTATTTGAGCAGCTACATCCGGATTTCATCGTAGAGAGAAGGATACCGTCCTATTGAAAGTATCACGTCAGTCTCTAGTTTATCTCACTCGAGAAATACGAAACATACAATGGCATCTGTTGGAAGGGCCAACCCTGACCGTACATGCGTGGCTGTACTAACGGACGATGGGAACGATACTTTTCGGTCATTCATCCATGTCCGTGCATTCAACCTAGGGAATCAAGCTCATTACTTCATCGAGACAGGAACGAAATGAACCTACATGGCAATATAGCTATTGATGTAGACTTCAAGTTTGTGAAGAAGAATATGGTATATTCAGATTCAGAAGTAGTATACGCACGATTGGGTAATAGGAAGTCGATCCCAATAAAAATCAAGTCGTGCGGCATGATGGCGTACTAATAAGGAAAAAAGGTGTGGAAAGTTAATAAAATTGGGCATAGGTCTATCTACACTTGCCGTAATTAATGCAGAGAGCGAGCATGCACTATTAGACGAATTAATCCTACCCTGTTATGGGTAGAAGAAAGAATTCACCTAGTCAGAAAGCCTGTAATTAGCACATATCGCGCTACAACAAGTATTATGTTGTTGGTTCTATGAAGTAAGGAATCAACCGAGCTTCAAACGGCCACTGGTTACAGTCACTCACCCGACGAACGAGGATCGACTCTTGTTAAGGTAATAACACATCACAGATGCGATTATAACGTCGATGGTCGTAGTGGCAGTGAAGCTCGCGTAGATGACGGGCTAAATAAACGCCTTATAGTTGAGTCGCTCGTTCGCGAATTCCTTTGTAAAACATGCTCACTTTCATTCCATCTAGATGAGCAAAACTTGTTGCCTTGTACGATCTAACAACCACAACTAAAAGTAGGAGTGATGGGTTTGGAAATTGAACTCAAGAATAAGACTCACAAACTCCGGGAGCTGCAACCGAAGAGGGTTGAGGCTTAGTAAAAGTGTGTGCTGAGAAAATCTTCTGGTTCCGCACCCCATCCACCCATAACGATGAACCCCTACCGTTCAAACACTGGGCTTAGTAAAGATCGGGTTTATTCGAAAGCAGTTCCATACCACTAGGGCTGGCCAAAATCGTGAGAAGCGTTTCCCAACTTTTTGTCCTGTGGGTGAGATATTGTAAAATAAAACTCTGTCAATGAGCTTACGTTTCCATACTCTCAGTGCATATAGGCTACGGATTATTATTTAGTTTCATTAAGCTTTGTCAGAGGTCGAGACGTACCCTTGAACGAAGAATATCATAACAGCCTAGAGAAGGGTCCTGAGGATAACGGATATTGATGAAATTGGGCTGAACCTTACATTGACGAGGGCCTGCAGCTGGTGTCATTCGCTTGAATTAACGAACGAATGGAATAGTATGTATTATAGATAACCTTGAAGCTCCTGTTCACGTGAACGTGTATGAACACACGTTGAGTAATCATCACGGATAGCTAACAGAGGAAACACATACCAAACAATGCGTTCAAGACCCGATGGGTGATCATAGTTTATGATAAGATAGTAATATGCAGCATGCACTGTTATTGTCAGGTGTAAAGTTGCGAGGGTCCTAAATGTAAACGAGGGTCATTGCCCTTCCCGAAGGATCATAGAGACGGCGCCTACATAAGGACGCCAACCTTGAGCGGATTATGGAGTCAGGAAACCTTCCGATTGAGGTTTCAACGAAGCTTGCAAGAATACGTACCGAGACCCTGTGGAGCACCCAGTCTTTTGGAAATTTGCAGTAGTATAAATATGTTTGAACGATTGTAATTCCAAAAACGCTGATTGCATCTCGGTAGTGCACCATAGGACTCAGTAATCCGTTGTGGATTACTTACATGCATGCCGCTGATACGCCAAGGAAAATAGCGCCTATGGTATTATTCAAAGTCACCTTCATCGCGAGCTCCAGATTCGAACAGTGCAGCGAAAAAGGGGGCAATGACTGCGACCGTGGTTAGTTGCCAATGAGGGGGAAGAGATCGATAGCAAAAGGTAGTAATGAATCCTCAAATATTCGTCAAGAGACATATGTGCTTATATTTTGATCCCGATTGTATCGTTAGGTATATCCGCCCGCCGTGGTTTTTCGGATCATCCCGCAAAGAACGTGGACGCGCCGACATGGAGAAAAAGTCCGAAATACTGTTCCCCTTCGGCCATTGTTGTTGCCCTGTCTTTACACATATGGTCCATACGAAGAGGTGTTCCGAGCACCACAATCAACAGGACATTAACTCGTTGGGGTAGACAGTGTGAGCAGATGGGAAGAAACCCAGTGCGAACATAAGGCTCCATTTCGGGCGCTTATGTCGAGATTTTATGTCAAAAACCCACAATTTCGGGATGCGTTACGCAAGTGCAAAAATTCTTTGGTTCACTCACCAGTTACCCCCGTTACCTGTTGCATGAACTATTAATCGACATTTTACGGTAAATCACTGGTAGAGAAACTCCAAGGACCTTTTAAAGACTTCTACTCATGCTTTTTTTGGGTTGTTCGTGGCTTTTCTTCCGTGCAGAATATCAGAACCAGGATAAGGAAAAATTCAACGAGGATGTCGACAGTCCGATACATTCTGAGTAAATGCCAGACGTGCGAAATTTTTCTCTCACGCAAAAATCCCGTGGAGGTGACTTGAAGGTGACTTGAGAATATTTTGGCGTCGCTTCATATGTTACAGTTGCGCCGTTCAGCGTCATCGTAGCCTGGTCCCAGGATAAGCAATTATAACTGGTGGAGCGAACCTCTGGTAGCACGCGTATGTACTCAACCTCCACTCCGATTCATCGGAGGTGGCGCCCATAACTCTCGCGTCGCTACAAAGGAGTTCTGGTAATAACTCATTAGCCTCCGGAACGTAAAGCCCCGCCAAAAAAAGCTAGAAACAAGTATGAGGAGAAGCAGAAAATAGTCTGCGCGTCTACCGCCACTTTGGAGGCACGCCGGTCCAAGATTGGATCTCAGACTGCGGCCAGTAGCTTCCCGGGTTGCTACGCACGGGCGTTATACCCAAGCCAACCGGTCTGACCAGGAATGTCTCTTCCGAGTTCCCGAAATGAATGGATTATTTACGAAAGTTAAGATGAAACTCATTCGTCGGAAGAGGACATTCTTGTTGGCATTTTGGAGCACAGAAATTAGGGAGAGCAGGAAGGGGTGGCAAGAGGCAAACTTAAGTATAGAACTAGGATGATGTACAAGGCCTCGTCGATTCTTGCGTAAAGCCCCACAGGAGAGTTTCTGTGAAGGTTTTTACTTAGTAAGTATTTGATGTCCAATGCCCAGGAGCCGCCGTTACCAGAATACCAGGGAAGGGTGTCGCTACCCGATACTTCGCAAGGCTGCATGGGCAGTAGCTTACAATATGAGTTACTAACGAAGACGACTAGGATTGCGGCTGGGATAGAACTTAGGCAGCCCTCGTCTAACTGCGATAATCCCCGTTGATCCTGACTTACTCCTAATCGGTGTGTATACCGAAGCTCAATAAGATAAGAGAACCAAAAATTTTACAGAACTAAATTCACAGGCCCAATACTTTCCCCCTGTTTCTCCGATATCCAACTCCAGCTCAAATGCGATATCCTTGGATCCTAAAATCTCCTTCCGGCACGTCCCACCCACCGTGACGGATTCGCCCTTTACGGAGAGGGCAGAGGTGCCGTCTGAAGGGATAAATGTTACAGACGCCTTTATGCCAGGGTTAATTGTCTCGGGGAGGGAGCTAGTGGCTGGAAAATGCGGCTCCAGCCATGTCGATGATTCACTTCGCATTCCTGGAACAAATGTGCCTGCTCTAAGTTTGGGAAACGTAGGCGTTGTCATGAACATTTTCATTTTCTCCCTTTTTTGCTCTTCAGCACTCCTAAGGAGATTTCTTTCGAGTCTAACGTTCAAAGGTTGCCGGTTGTGATGCAGCATATCAGGTCCAGATAAAAGTGATATCTATTTCCCACATCGTGCAGTTTAGACCAAGATGTATCCTTGAAGCAATGAGGCCTTTGCGGGTTTTCTAATTGAAAGACGGGGGAAGATAACACCATAATACATTGACTCGGAGAAAATTACAAAATGAGGAGGGAAACGCATATATGTATTGTACACGGAGCACCCTAATAACTATTTCACGCGCTAGAAGATGGAAGGATAACTATTTCGGATTTTGTAAAATACGATAGGGGTGGCCTTAGGCATTAAACAACCCGCCCCTCCTTCCGAACGCCAAAATTTGGCTTCGATATCAAACCAAGCATCCCAGAGCGGCACAACGAGGTCGACATTAAGTGAAAAAAGGGGGAGTGGCTGATATCTCTCACTGAAATATCCACATCTTCATGGACTTCCATTTGTGAGCCCAAAGTTGTTTAAATTGCCGTATATCCAAAGGCCCGTTATCCCACTGTGGCAAACAGATAAGCTCAATGCAGAGAGGTCCCTTCTTCCATGGTCCCTGAAACCACCCGCTGTGAACCATGCTATCGACGTGCACCGCGAGCGAGCCTTTATATCCATCAATAGGCGGTATCTCGATCAACAGTTGTCTGAGGCTGGGAACATATTCATTCAAGTGGCCTTCCGATATATCCCGCGATCCCCAAATCAGTTGTCCCGTTTCGGTGAAAATAGATATATGGAGACGCTCGAGGGATGGGGCTGCCTGCACCAGAAGGTGGAAGTGCCTCCGTGAAAGTACCCTCGTACCAAACATCAATGTTTTGAGTTTAGGAAAGTGGAGGTCCTGGAAGATATTTACGTCGGTGTGGGTTTCGCATATATCGAAGATGTCCAGGCATAATTCACGAAGGTTCGGGAGTTTCTGCATGCCGACTCCGGGTCTGCTGGAACTGTTGTCGTTGAGCGGGGTAGAAAACATCACGCGAATATGAGCGCTTTCCAACGTAATGCATGTGCCAATAAAAGTATTCCACCCCACTGGGGTCGTCTTTATTCCGAGGTGGAGGTGGGTAAGCCGTCCCCACATATTTTTCAAGCTAATTCGGATCTCTGGGCGAGAGATTCGCAAACCAAGGGGATCGCAAAGCTGGGGGTATCCAACACGGAGCTTGCGCAGGGTGGGCATTAGGTGGAATGGTAATTTTGGAAAGTCGACATCTGAATTGGATTCGAAAGGAGAGTGTGATGATCCTTGAAAGACGAGACTTTCCATGGAGGGGAAATATATCGCTGGCACCAACGACGCACTCTCAGGAGAGCGCCAGAGGTAGGGGAATGACTTTGCATAACCTTGCAGATGCAGATAACGAGCGCGACAAACGAGGCCGAGGAGAGTGGAATGCCCGGTCCCGCCCAGTGTGATGATCTCGTCACCGTGAGCTTCATGAAATTCTGCAGATTTTTCCAAAATGATCTCTATCCGTAATGCGAAGGCATTGTTGTCCTTGATATTGGCCGCCCACCACGTCAGAAACTCGATAGACTTCTTTTTCACCAACAATTTGTCTAAATCAAGTGTGGATGGCGAAATTTGGTGTGGGGTTCCAAATAGGACAACACGAGTAGATAGGTTCTCCCAAAGCTGGGGTGTGGAAAATGCGATCTGGCGCCATTGGGAGGAGATATGGCACAATACCATTGGGAAATAGGCGGAGGAAGTTGTCGTATCGTCGGTGAGATCCGAAAGAGCAGCTAAAACGAACACATTGCTGAAGATCTCTGGGGGGAGTCGATTGATTGGGCCTGGAATGAGAATGGGTGAGCCTTGTCGAGTCAAAAGGCTTTCTTGGAAGGCGCGGATGGCGAGAGATGGGATTTTTTCGATGATTGGCGGCGGAGTCCATGATCGAAGGATTTCCACATTGGTTGTATCAGGCGCTTCGAGTGCCAGCATAAGTCCCGGGTACATAACTGTGAATTTGAAGGATACCGAGGGAGGGGGCTGGGAAGGTAAAGTTCAAGTTGATGCCTTTGGGCTTTTATACGTTTCAACCTGGCCCATGTTCTATGGGCCAGGATATGGCCAAAAGGGGACGTTCCAAATGTAGACCAGTGGGCCATACGGAAGTTTGAATGATGGCGTCGAACTGTTTTCTGGCCTATCCTGAATTTACGCTCCTCCTAATTTGGCATGTTCGATGCCGAATTGGGAAATTCGTGGAGTATTATACATATTGATTATTTAAATAGATCGTTCTAGCGCCGCGGCCAACCCCGGAACATCGGGCAGGTGGATTTTGATGGTCACAATGAAGAATCTAGCTATCTAAGAAGGAACAGCCAAAACCTCCATTGGTCTCATGTGTGCGTAAGTAATCTCCCCCTGTATTTGAAAGTCGCTCAAGAATTTTACATACTAAGTACTCCGATCGAGGTGCAACTTGAACTAGAATTTTATATATATCTAAACAGAGTCGATGGAAAACGATTTATTCCACAACCGCATTTATTGCTCAGTAGCAGTCCGTAACAAACGCTGCCGCGCTCAATATTGCCTGGGAGAGAGAGCGGCATATTACTGATTTTGGGGTCGAGCGAGACAGATCTACTCAGTGATCTTTTTTGGGGATCGTGTAGTATATACAGAACATCGCGGCTGCGCAATTACCAAGGGGAATGTTCTCCCGAGTGCAATTCCGATCCGACACCACACAATGTTAGGCATGCTTTTGGTCTCGATTATGCAACAAGATAATGAAAGTTAATGTTAATAAATACAATACATTTACTGCTCGCTAACAAACACCGCCGCCATACCCATACCCGAACCAATGCACATACTTGTCACGAACACCTTGCCACCGGTCTGCTTCGCAATGTTCAGTCCAGTCGCCACCTGTCGGGCACCGGTGCATCCCAGAGGGTGACCAATGGCAATAGCACCTCCGTTCAGGTTGACCTTCTCGAAAGGAATACCAAGGTGTTGCACGCTGAACACAGCTTGGGAAGCAAACGCCTCATTGATCTCGTAGAAGTCGATATCGTTAAGGGTGAGGTTGACGAGGTCGAGGACGCGGGGGATGGCGTAGGCGGGACCAACACCCATGATGCGTGGGGGAACGCCGACGGTGGCAGCCTGCACGAATTTGCCGACGATGGGGAGGCCGAGGCGTTTGGCAACAGATCGGCGGGCGAGGAGGACAGCGGCGGCACCGTCAGAGACCTGGGAAGCGTTACCAGCGTGAGTTGAACCATCCTTCGAGAATGCGGGTTTGAGCTTCGCCAAGCTCTCAGCGGTGACACCATCCCGGATACCGTCATCCTGGTCGACAATGATTTCATGGACCTTCTCCGTCTTGGGGTCGATGAACTTGGCGGGGATGGGAACGATTTCGGCCTTGAACTTGCCAGCCTTGTTGGCAGCAGCAGCCTTTTGGAAGGATTTGGCGGCGAATTCGTCTTGCGTCTTGCGAGTGATGCCGTAGTCCTTTGCGACGTTCTCAGAAGTGATGCCCATGGGCAAGAGGCAGTCCTCAGCGTCTTGGTTCTCGAGGACCTCATCCGACATTTCAGGTAGGGCACCCGCTCCATAGCCATTCGTCATCGACTCGACACCAGCACCTGAACCAAGATAACCAAAAGTAGGCATATGAACATAACGTTTACGCACCGATACCGATGTCAATCTGTCCTGCGCGGATTTGGTTGGCAATTTGGTTGACGGCGGTGAGACCCGATGAGCATTGTCTGTTGACGGTGTTGATAGAGGTCTCGACGGGGATGCCAGCGTGGAGGGCCGCCATTCGGGCCGCAGAAGCGCCTCCTCCCGGGGGAAGAACATTGCCGACCGAGATATCCTCGATGAGCTTTGGATCGAGGTTGGCCTTGGAGTACGCGGCGCGCAGAACATGTGAGAGGATAAGTTCAGGCTTGGTATCCTTGAAACCGCCCTTCTTGCCCTGTGACATTCGTTAGCCTATTTTCTCGGTTGAAATTGCTATTTGCGCACCTTTGTGATGGCAGAGCGAACGGCGGTAACGATAACGACGTCGTTGTCGTTCTTTTGGAGGATAGCGGCCTTTGCTGATGAAGTTTGTGTGGACATGGTGGTAGATGAAGAAAAAGAAGTAGTCCCGATGCTTTATAACAAGGGTACCAAATATACCCGGTCCAAATCACATGCCTCCTACCTCGACTTCTTTAGGTCTCGTCGCCGTCGGATACTGTCGGTAACCGCAAAAATGACCCGCTTCCGACCCCGGCTTGTCCATCACCTTTCTCCTTCCCCTACACACAATTCGAAGAGAACAAAATCCTGACAATTTTCTCTGCATTCACATGAGTAGCGAGCTTATGTAATCTCACAGTATGAACATGTCATGTGATTGAAACGCGTCGCGTGGTTTGTAGAATTTTTATTTTCAGGGAGTGTTGTCTGCTTAGGAATTTAACAAATGCTTTCTTGACTCGAAATTCACGCGCCCAAGTAAAGTAAAGTCGATGAGCCAAGGCTCTCTCAGAAGATCTAGTGAGTCCAGCTGCATGTGATTGAACATGGAAACGTAAAGTACTAAAGCTAATAAGGAATTCCTTTGACGACCGCCTAAAATATATAATTTGAAATGAAGCTGGCCACTACCCTTAATATCGGAGGAGTGACCTCTCCTTTGTAGATCTACACCAGTTTAAAGATATTCGAGTTCGATTGCCACAATAAATAGACTGAAGCTTGAGCGCTTATTAAATAATATCGTGCGCTAACGCTTAAGGGCGCTAACAATTGACGCCCAAATCCAAGAGTGTACTCTCCACTCAGGTAGGTGATGCTCGATGAAGCGGAGAGAGTGTTGTCCTCAAGAACGAGGTTGTAATACTGAATTCTGGGTGGGATACGATATCCTCCC
>Ga0307517_10006017_pt1 | contig 18076 bp, 21 predicted proteins | sample 23_EM_MG_FD_194515 | JGI IMG/M metagenome (GOLD analysis project Ga0307517, IMG submission 194515) | Populus trichocarpa ectomycorrhiza microbial communities from riparian zone in the Pacific Northwest, United States - 23_EM | ecosystem: Host-associated > Plants > Roots > Unclassified | place... | reverse complement strand
GGATTCCGTCGATTTACAGTACAAGATGGTGAGCATTCCCCCTGTATGGTCTGAGGGTGTTTCACTCAGATCCTATCCTTAGACCAAACGCACGCGAAAAGTTGGCGTGACCGGAAAGTACGGCACTGTGAGCATCCGTCTTTTGGTGGTCTGAATCCTTGGTTCGCTGGACTGAGGGATTTGTAGCGTTACGGTGCTTCCCTGCGAAAACAAGTTAAAAAGGTACGCTGGTGTTATCGTTTCAAGAATCGCCCCAGTCGCCGACTGTGTCATTAGATGGAGATCACCCAACACGCACGGTACACCTGTACCTTCTGCGGCAAGGCACGTTGATCATCACCAACTTCTATGTCATGGCAGGTGTTTACAGGGCTCACCGTTTAGGATTCTGTGAAGAGGAAGGCTGTGGGTATCTGGTCATGCAGGGCGTGCAAGAAGACCATTGCTGGTGGTGCTTGGACAGTGTCGACAACGGCTGCTGCTACCGTTCGCAGGTATGTTGAGGCGTCAGTTTTCCTGGGTCTACTTAACATTATTCGATTACAGTACGATTCGTCGTCTGCGAGAAATCACGGAGGCTTAGACCCTTTTCTCGTTTCTACCACCTGTTTTCTACCACGCATTGTTCATATGTTCTTACTAGCTCGCCACTCGCGAACTCGCCGGGCAACGCCTTATCCCAGCTCGCCGGACAATGTGTAGTCCAAGTTTTCTGTGCAACGTTCATTATGATCTGAATTTGCCGGGCGATGCTTACTGGCACCGTGCCCGGGCCCGCGCCACACGCAAAATCTCTCGTGCAGTCCGAACGCCATCGTTCAGGACTTATCGGGTAATGTTGACTTCAATGCACCAAGCCCGCGATCCTCCGACTTGTGGTCAAACGCGATCTGTGGCCCTGGGCCTTTTTCTTTTCTCTTCTTTTCGTGTTTTGGTGTTCGTTTATCGTGCAGACTCGTAACCACAGTCCGCGAGGTTCGAGAGGGTGGAGAGCCCCAGGCTCGCATTGCCCACGCGTCCTTCCCCGCATACAAAGGAGCCTAAACTCCTAATATCGCGCACCCCGCGCGACCACGCACCACACAAGTCGGTGACGGTCGCAACCAATCGGAGGGAGGCAAGGCCTCCACACAGGGGCGAGCCACCGCATTCTGTTCGTCCCTCTCGGCCCCGGCCAATGGGGGTGTGCGACGCCTCGGATATGATGAGAGGCCCTATCGGCCAATCAGAAATGCTCATCCGTCCCTTATGTATATAGATGAAATACAAGCCAAACACCTCCCGATATGTTACGACTGTGGTTTGATCTGTTTTATTAACTGGAGAGGAAGTCACCTCACTCCTGAATCAGTGCTTCGAGAATCAGCTTGACTCCCCAAGCGCCTGGATCTGCGACCCTCTCCTTCTTCAGCGATTCGCTCTCGACATACGCACTCCTACCCGCCTTGGCCTCGACATCTTTTGTTTGTTCTGCTGCTGTCGCTGCGGCGTTGACAGCTTCAACAAGGTTCGTTCCTGAAACGAAGGTCTCGGCAAAGGCACTAAGGGGGTCAACCAGGGTCCTTGAGGGTCTGCGCGCCCGAGTGTAGGTGTACAACCCATTAAGTGCAGAATCAAGCGCTCCGCTCCAATCTATCGCCTCGGTCGAGGAAGAATGGAGCCCTTGGGCAAGAGCGGAGAAGAAGATCCTTCGAGAATTTTCAGTGATTTGGTGGTACGCGGGTGGGGAGATTGGACCTACGAGAACAAAGCACCACTAGTCCCGCCCATTTGTTCCTCCGCGACTTGAGAAATCGCAATCAAAGAGGAAACGACGTCTTCTCCAGATACTTTGCCTTCTTTGATGGCCTGCAGGACCGCAGTTGCGCCACCTTTGAGAGTCAGTCCACAATCACCGTCCCCTGCTATAGTGTCCATTCTGGTGATCTCCGGTTCCGCTTGGATGAGGGCATTGCAGGCACCCTCGATGGCTGATATGAATGCAGAGGGGTTTGGAGCCTTGAGGGGAAGGTTTGGTTTGTGGGTGGCCGAGACCGCGATTGATACTTCGGAGGGGGATCGAACCCCGGCGGGCGGGGAGCGGGAGGACCACTTCCAACCTGGGGTTTCGGTGGGTTCATCAAGGAGTGAAAGGATTAGATCACTTGTCTGCTGTTCCTCAGGTAGAAGGAGAAGAGTTATGGAGAATCCTGGCATGTTCAAGCTAGTCTTTGTTACGGTCAATCTTCACCTCGTGGGTTACTCATAGAGATAGTGCCACCGCACCATGAAAGTTCCGGAGATGAGCCTTTCAACTGAAAGGCCTTTGGCCCCGAGTTGACGCGAGACCTCCCCGGAAATACTTGCAAGCTCCAGTTCGCTAAGTCCTCCGAGGTTGTTCATCAAGGCGACGACTCGGTCCTTGTTCCCGCCACGGAAAGGAACGAAATTCCTATCCTTGTCTTCGGTGGAGATGATCGCCGTAATGAGTTGGTCGATGAGCTGATCCGTAGGTGGGACTGGGGATACCCGTCTATTTCCCGCTTCGTTGTGAATTCCCATACCAATCTCGATTTCATTTCCGGAGAGATGGGATTCAGATGTGGCGGTATTGGGAACCTGGGAAGGAGCGATGAGATATCAAGAAACCTGTGAATTTAGGGAATCCATGGGTACATGACAATGCTCGAGGCCGATTCCTATGGTTCCGAGGTTCTTGGCGACCGTTTCGGCCATGACGTAGACTTCGTCGAGGGATGCTCCTTGCCTCGCCAAGGCACCGGCGATTTTGTAAACAAGAACCGTGCCAGCAAGACCGCTATTTGTTTGAAAACATCAAGACTTAGGGGCGGTAAGTGGTATGTTCGAAATTGCTTACCGCCTTCCGACAAGACTCCCTTGGGTCCGACCGACGGCGACGTCGTCACCAACGACAAGGAACTTGACTTTGTCTGCCCTGCCTGGGTGCCGGGCAGCGAATCGTTCTTTCGCCAGACCAAAGTTGAGGACATCTCCGGTGTAGTTCCTAGACCCGACATTAGTTGCCACGAGCGAACCGATACGCCACGTCGATATACTTGACAACAATCAAGGTTCTTAGGGATTGATGACGAGGTGAGCAAAGTAAAAACAGAAAGGATGTGAGCACACTCACCCTTTGTTGTTTCCGACGAGTTCGATGGCCCGACGCACCTGCCTCGGGTTTGGGGAAGCAAAAATGTTTCCGCAGACGGCAGCTCCATATTGGACAATCGAATGAAGGTCATGGACGGCATCCTGGAGACGCACTTTACGTACCAGTTAGTATACCGTCTCCAACGAACCCGGCATGAGCGGGCTCGTGGCCTGATCCGCCTCCGCAGATCAAGGCTACCTTGGCTGGATCCGGGGAATCGACGTAGACGACTTTTCAAATCTGATAAGACAAGCGATATCGGGCGGATATGCTCTCTCGCACCTTTGTGGGTCGCATCGAGGGCTAGCTTTGGGTTTAGCTCGCACAGACCTTTGAGTGAGTCGAGGACAAGGGTCGATGGATCGCTGGGGAGGATGTGTTTTGCTTGAAACGAAAGGGATCAAAGACGAGAAAACGAAGATGGGGGAAACGAGCATTACACTGTATGGCCATGGTAGTTTGATACCAAGTTTTTCGGCCACCAATCCCTTGAGATCCGCCGGTACTACTATTAATACAAGTGTTGCTCCATACAGCACGCAGCTGCGGCACGGTGTCACTTCGACGCGCGGTGGTGAGACGCGTAATTTGCGATCCTTTACCTTCCCCCTCTCCCTCCAATGTCTCTGCCACTCCTACCCACGACCACCAACGACGCTGTTAACGACCTTCAAGCCGGCTCGAGGAAAAGACAACGCTCGCTCTCCATGCAGTCGGACTCTTCATCTCCCAAGCGCTCCGCCTCAGAGGATCCCACCCAGGACTCCCAGAAGGATATCAACGAGAAATCCGCGCGTCCTTCCCCTCTCCCCTCCGAACCCACCCCAGTCCTCGAGGACTCCCCTATGGCCGATGGCCCGATATCATCCCAAGACGTTCCGATGCCGCCCCCATCCCCCCTCCCTGTCGATCCATCCGCCATCGACCCTATCATCACCCGCCCCCTTCAAATTGGAGAAACATGGTACATAGTGCACAAAAGATGGGTAGACCGGTGGCGGAAAGCTTTTTCTGGCCATGAGGACAAGGAAGAGGGTTTCATCACTGGTGCCACTCTTGGGCCACCTGACAAGGAAAACCACAATCTACTAGATGAGAGGCGGAATCTCCGAGAGGATGTTACTGGCGAAACTGTTGATTTTGTTCCTGAGGAGGTGTGGGATCGATTCGTCTCCCAGTGAGTTCTCTGCCCTCGCCTCGTGTAGTGCCATTCCTTGACTCATACTTCGAATCGGACAGTTATGGAACGGCGAACCAAGCTCTCCCTAGGAAGGTCATTGCTCGCGGAGCCATGCAGCAACCCACCATCGAGATGCACCCCCTTGTTTTGAAGATCGTTCGTATTGCCGATTCGTCGTCTCCGACAGCTGGTCCTTTCGTTCACAGAATAGCGATCTCTGCCGCATCAACCGTAAAGGAACTTTACAAAACAATCCACGCACTCTTCGACGTCCCGGATACTTCGTTCCGTGTCTGGTCTGTTAGCGATGCCCCTGAAGATGTCCCGTACCAGATGTCAAAGCTGAAAGAGGAAAACCCAAGCCCTAAACTCTGGAGCGAGTCCGACGACTTGTTGGAACACGATTGTGTGGAAAACGGCGATTGTTTTGCAGTGGAGTTCCAAAAGGATGGCCGGTGGCCGTCTGATGCAGTCCCGCAAAACCATGCACCTGCTCCACTCTTTGGAACGGGAAATGACTTCTTTGGGAAGATGCAAACGAGGGGCCCTGGATCGAAGACGGACGATGCTAAACCAGTAACCGCCACCTCTTCCAAGATTTCTTTATGGAAGGGCAGCACACCCACGTCGTCGAAGCGTGCTCTAGAGCCTGGAACACTGGGATTGGGCAACATGTGGGTCTACCCGCCATACCTTAGTTCGAATTCTCATTTCTCGTAGGGGAAACACTTGCTTTATGAATTCTGCTATTCAGTGCCTGGCACATACCCAGGAGCTTTGCCAATACTTCGTTTGTACGTTCAACGGGCTTGAGTAGGGCAAATAAGGTACTCAATCGCACCTACAGCAGGAGTGTTTGAAGGAGAGCTTAACCCGGATAACCCTCTTGGAATGCAGGGAGCTATTGCGGAGGCCTTCGGTGCTCTGCTTCGACGAATCTGGTCCGACTCCTCGACAACCACCTCCTATTCTCCTCGAGAGTTCAAACAAGCCCTCCAAAGATTCGCCCCGCAGTTCATTGGCTACCAGCAACACGATTCACAAGAGTTGGTCGCTTTTCTGCTAGACGGACTGCACGAAGACCTGAATCGTATTCTGAAGAAACCATACGTCGAGAAACCAGACTGGGAGGGTGGAGGAGACAAGGAATTGGTAGAGTTGGCCAACGCCTCGTGGGACGGGTACCTCAAGAGAAACGATAGTGTAATCGTCGACCTATTCCAAGGTCAATACAAGAGCACTCTTGTCTGTCCGGAGTGTGAGAAGGTGAGTAATCGACACGTTACCGTTGAGTTGGGGCTAACTCTCGTCTAAAGGTTTCCATAACCTTTGATCCATTCATGTACCTCACGTTACCTTTGCCGGTGAACAAGAAGTGGGCTGGGTCCATTTACTATATGCCCTGGGACACAAACCAACCCCTACTAAAGGTTACATGTTTGCACAACACCTGGATTGACTCCGTTTATCTGACTTTCGTGGTGCAAAGATACCCGTAGAGCTTCCCCGTGACGCCTCGTTTAAAGAGCTAAGGAAGGTTCTTGGCCGCTGGATGGAAGTCCCCTCCGAGAATGTAGGCACTCAGCTCCAAGCTCCATTCACCTCACTCATCGATCGTTAGCTCCTGACCGTGGAGGTATTCAATAGCCGATTCTACAAAGGTCTTGACGACCATGTCCTGGTCTCTGAAACCTCGGAGAATGATATCCTTGTCTGCTACGAACTCCCTTGCCATGCCCAACAAGCCCGGTCGTACAAACGCAACCAGGACGATCCCTACATTGTTCCGGTGTACCGGACCGACTCTGCCCCCAGGACTAAGCTGACTTACGGACGTGGAAGCCCTTCGTACTTTGGATACCCCTTGATTGCTGTAATTGATCAAGAGACCGCGAAGAGCAAGGACGCGATTTATGGAGCCTTAATTCAACGACTCGAACGCGGAGCCACCTCATCGCGGGATCTATACACCTGGGAAGGTGCACCTCCCTCCGATTCTACGATCGAGCAAGTGTCGATAACCATTAATGGAGCTTCACCCATCGATTCGGTCACGGAGATTAAACCAAACGGTGAAGTCGTCACGGTCCAGGAAGCTCCAGAGGAGGGTGACATAACGGACGAGAAAGGGATGGCTGTCGACGAGGCCCAACCTACGCCTGAGGACGTCTATGTGGAACCGAAGAAACTCGGACCAAAAGCCGACATATTCGTCCTCCAACTCCAGAATAACAGCAACCCCTTCGCTCCTGGATTTGGTCCGAGTGGTCGGTACGAGTCCTGGGCCAAGCGGGAGCAGGATGCTACTGTTGATGAAGAGGACAGTTCGTTGTTGAGAGAAGGGGATACTTTCGTGTGCGAGTTCGACGAACACATCAAGGGATACTTCTTTGGCGATCTACCTCATTCTGAGGCTCTCCTGTGGAAACGGAGCCAGCATTTTGCCCATACCGAATACCTGGAGGCTAGGAAAGGCGACGCTGCGAAGATCAACAAGGGGATCACACTACATGATTGTCTGGAGGAGTTCACAAAGGAAGAGAAGTTGGGAGAGGACGACCTGTGGTACTGCCCCAGGTGTAAGAAACATCAGCAAGCCACGAAGCGGTTCGACCTCTGGAAGCTTCCGGAGATCTTGGTTGTTCATCTCAAGCGATTCAGCAATAGCCGAATACTTAGAGATAAGATCGACACCTTTGTCGATTTCCCCATTGAAGGGCTGGACCTGGAGGTGATGGTTGGAGAAAGAGAGGTTGCGCGGCGGCTACAGAGTGAAGGGTTTGATATATCTTCGCTTGGGCTTGGAGACGCCGACGAACCGCTGGTGTACGATCTTTACGCGGTGGATGAGCACCTTGGAGGACTTGGCGGTGGACACTATCGTGCTTACGCGCTCAACCACATAACGAAGAAGTGGTACCATTTTGACGACTCATTCGTCACGGAGTCTGCTGCCGAACAATCCGTGGTAAGTCCATTTTTGCTCCCTCCTGAGAAGGTATTCAAATTGTTTCCCAGAACTCCAACGCATACCTCCTGTTCTACAGGAGAAGGTCAGATCGTCCTCTAGGAGGCAAAACATACGAGAAGATCGCTTCCTCCGGATTGCAGACAGGTGGTGTATGGACGGGGCCAGAACCAGAAACGAAATCCATTGTACCGAAGTACGCCGCCTTCCGCCCGGCGACCCCCGAACGAAGGGAGAAACAGGGTGGGCTCTTTGACCATATAACGGGTTTCAACGACTTGTCGGCTCCTCGGTCCAGTCCGCGGTCATCACCCCCAGCTCTCGAGGAACAGCCGACGATAGAACTCATGAGTATGGGTTACGTGGACTTCCAGGACCCGGAGCAGGTCGAGCATGGCGGTTTTATTATACACTCGAATCCGAACACACCGCCGAGCGACGGAGGATTCAGGGAGGGGACGATGACTCAAGAGACCATGGACAGGTGGACGCGCAGTCTGACCACGAAATTCACGGAGGACAGCAGCGATTCGGTTCGCCCCTCACCGCCGAGCAGTTCCAATGGCGACGATGTTAATCCGTACCAGAAACCGGACGATGACGTATTGAGATTGGCATCTGCGGAGGTCCCGATGGATGACACCCAAACCACGTTGAACGACATTGATCTTTAGACTCACCCTCCCGCGATTTTTCAGCTCCGCTCAGCCAATCCATACTCTAGAAACTCAGATGTAATATACACATTTCGGTAGACACATTCAACTTGCGAGGGACACTTCTTTCCCAGGCCGGTCATGCTGAGCTTACACTTCCCTATCTACATCGCTGATGCGTCATCGATCTATGTTCCTGCACCCTCGATCACTTGGACGGCTACAAGCTCGACCACGGCGAAGCCGATGAGTCGTATTCCGGCGTCGTTGCTGTACTTGACCGTCTACAATCCGTCTCTCAAACCTCCCGGACCTATACCCGACGACGATGAAGACGCAGAAGAACAGGCTCAGATCCTCTTTTATACCGCCAGAGATCGAGCGGTGTCGCGAGATAGGATGTTGAGGCAGGTTGGGCTTGCCAAGGCGTTGGTCAACTTCACAGAGTGCGTTTATTTGAATGGGGAGCGGAAAGGAGAGGGTCTGATACGTGGATCATAGGATGTTTAATCCCGGCGGAGAACCCTGCGAGAACGTGCACTCACAGACGAGACGGATGATCATGATATCCCCGGAGCCCAGTTTCTGGATACATGCCGTGAGTTGGAACGGATTCTGAGACCTTCGGTTGCTGACGCGCGCGACCAGTGCGTAGAGTTACCCAAAACCCCTCACCAGCCGGTCAAGTCTCCAAGCAAGGGCAAGAAGTCGGAAGCCGTCAAGCAAGAGCCTTTGTTCGATTATCACGAGGGGTTGGTTCACGATATCGCCCTCAAGGCGCACTTGCAACGAGCGTATGAATTGTTCAAGGTGTGTCACCCCCTTCTCTGGTGGCGGTGTTGGCATTGATTGAGCGACGCGGTTGAGGGCTTAGATCAGACATGGGTCTTTCACTTGGATCATGGATGCATTGGGACAGCAAGCTCTTGAGCTCCAGCTAGAGAGGTTCTTTACGGTTTGGGCGTGGTCTTGGGATACGGAAGAGCAGCCTGATTTCGGTTCGCACCTCGGTGGGTCACGCTCAACGCTTCCAGCTCCTCGGTTCATCGGTGTATTGATTCTATTATGGGTAGGAAGACCTCTGCATCCGTATTACAAGGCTCTGGCTTCGCAGTTTGAACCATTGGACGACGTTCTACCGATAGAATCCATCCCTCTCGCGCTATCTCCGTCTGGCCTGATTCCGTCACCGCGATTCTCCGAATTCAGCCCCTCCCCTGCTCTCGTACAACACCTACGTTCTATCATCCCTGAATATGTCCCAAGTGACCCAAACTCAACCCCGGACCCAGAATCCAGCCCCAAGACTCCCAAGACCGCCGCTTCCAACGAGAGCTCCTCCGGTCAACAGTCAGCTGGAGGCTTTGTGCTGCCGACGATCCCCATGCCCGCGGTGAATCTCAATATGGATGTGCGGAATTTGAAGTGGAATTGGCCAGGGTATTTGACCTTTGGGAAGAATTCGAAGGATAAGGAGAAAGAGAAGAGCACGAAAGTTGCCGCAGATGAACGGAAACCTGACTCGGAACTCGGGTCGGAACCAGAGCCGGATGGTGGGGGGGAAGGAAGGGGTTCTCCGGATGTGCCAGTGGCGGATGGGGATGTTCCCGGTCCCGACCCACCAAGAGAAGAGGAGAAAGTGGAAGTCGAGGTCGAGGTTGACACAGCGTCGCTGGCTGATGCGATGGTGTCAGAGAGTATTCGCACGGGAAGCTCGAACGAGCATTCGCCGGGTGTTGGTACTCCGAGCGAGAGACCTTCGTCACCCACTGCTAGAACGATTAGGCCCACACCGGGCGATGACACAACACCCAAAGCGGCTCAACCCGTAGCTCTTGGTCCCGTGTCTGGAGAAGGAGTTACCGAGATCTTCCAAGAGCCGACTCGTGAGGAAGAGTTGTCTCCGGTGATTTCAGAGCCCCCGCCGCCACCGGTAATACTCTCTCAGACGACAGTTCATCTTGCACCTCCAGGGTACCCTCTACGGACAACAAAGCGGAGGTTATACTACATGACGGTTCGTTGCCCTTAGCATGTGTTTTTCCTTCGAGATCTGATCGGAAATGGGTTTTGTTCGCGGTGACAGAAAGAAGACATCACCGTTGCTATAGTTGATGATGAAAGTTCAAGCTTACAGCTGCAGGAGGATTTACAAGCTGTGGCGGAGGCGGCGCTGAAAGTTTCAGAGAACCTGCGGGTCACCATTTACGACGAAGAACGACGAAGGTGGGATGAGCCCCACTCGGTGTGCACCTAACGAGCTGACCTTCTCCAGCATGAACGGAACGCCTATAACTGCCGCCAAGATCCTGCAGCCAAAGGACACCCACGTCTTCTCTGTGGAAGGGGAGTATACGGTTACTGGCGTGGGAGGGTTCAAGTCGAGCTCCGAGTACCTGTATAACGGACAACAGCTTCTCGAGGGGTCCGTTGATATCTTCAGGTCATTTCATCCCTGGTTGGCTGATTCATGGATTCATAGTGATCACGATATTATAGAGGTCTTCTCTCGAGACTCGAACCCGCAACACTGGCATATCGCTCGGCAGGGGAGCGCTTTGGATTCGGATGGTCGGACCACGCAGAACACGATCTATTACCACAGTGCGAGAAAGGAGAGTAGTTTGGCGGATGTGGATAATGAGATCGCGGCCGCCGTGAGGAAGTTCGTGAAACCCCATGTCAAGTCGGTTAGCAGGGCTAACACCATTATTGCGCCACGACTGGAGACGGATACAACATGACCTTAACTTGTGGTATTGTTGATTTTCATGGTGTTGTATGGTATATTGCATGGGATATATATTCGTGTAGGTCAGGGTATTGCAGCGTTTTCGCTCGTGTCACAGGTACACGGTAAATAACTTATGATACAACGATAATGGTTCTCAAACCATCGAGCGCAATGCTCTAGCAGTACGTGTTGAGCGTGTTTGTCAGAGCAGTCTTCTCAGCGGAGTCGATCGTCAAGCCGTAGTATTGCTTGACTTGAATCCAAGCAACAACGTAGGTGCACTTGTAGGAGTTCAGAGGGGGGAGCCAGGTAGCGGGGTCCTTGTCGCTCTTGGCTTGGTTGAGATCATCGGTGACGGCAACTAACTGGGGTCGAGTGAGGTCGTTGGCGAATTGTTCGCGGCGAGCGGAGGTCCAATCGCGGGCTCCGCTGACCCAGGCTTCCTTCAAAGGAATCAAATGATCCTGCAAACATATCTCAATTGAAACCCTGAATTTGGGAGTGGAGTGGGACTTACGATGTCGAGATCGGAAGCCAAGGTGGTGGGGACGTTGTCATAGGGCGAAACCCAGTTACCAGAGACTGCGGCACAGCTAGAATCGGTGACGACGTTCGTACCGTCCCTCTTCAGAACGGCTGAATATAATTGCGGTTCGGTCAGCAGGGCGCTGAAAGGGATTGAATTGGAAACTGACTCTCTCTGGTGTTGCATGAACCATTGACTAAGAGAGATCGCGAGTTAATTGAGTTCAACCTGTATTGGTGTGTGGGAGGGAAGCTTACTGGTGATCCAGTGGTTGAAGAGGTCCCTATTGTATGCGGGGGAGTTGGATGGCGTCGCAACCGTCACTATGAATGGTGGAGCGCTGAGATATCATGCTAGGGGACTGCGAATGTGGTCACTTACGCTGGGAGAGGTAGGTCCTCGCGGTCGAGACGGAGATTCCAACCGGCAACGCACGACGATCCAACTCGGAGAAGTGAAGGGGAGCAGCGAGGGTGGTGGCAATGAGGGAGCCAACGGCAAGGATCGAAGAGAAAGCGACCATCGTGAAGCTATGCGTACGAGCAGAGACAGTAGGGAAGGAGGGGCGTTCACCAAAGAGAGAACAGAGAATCTCGTTTCCAACCTAGCTCACTTTTATCCTGATCCCCTGGATACGAGGAAGCCAGGATAGAGAACGTTCGAACGTTGCGGAATGCAGTGCACCATGTGCACCATACGGACTACGAGCGAGTATCGGAGGTGGAGGGGAAATTGTGGCGGCCCTGTTCGCAATGTATCAACCGATAAGGACGCCGTTGATAATTGACTTTCGAGCCAAGAACGACCCGTACGAATCCACATGCACGTTGTACCCATATAGAGGTCGATATCACGGGAAGCCTGGGTGGGTCAAAAGGACGGGTCGCGGGTGCAACTTTGAGAAATCAAACACACCCAGGAACGGCTGAACGTCATGATTGGCGTGAAGCAGCTGATCACAGAAACCTTGTTCGGGTTAGACTCGTCCATAGCGCTGGCTTTCGACGTGGTGCAGTAACCTCGAGACCCGAAAATAAAGCGCGCAAGTAAGCAAGTGGCATTCACCTGTGACCCGCCCCATATGGCTCGGTCTTCCGCAGGGAGATAAGCTCCGGAGACATACTTTAGTATTTGGATCTGGGCGGTGAATTCCCTTCCGAGTAAACGTTCGTCCGCACATGCGGAACCACGTTCATTTCGGGACATGTAGCGGAATGGACGGCATGTTTTTGTGCGTCGGGAGCGGAGCGACCTTCGTCCTGGAAACGGACAGTTGTGCACAAGGTGGGGGTGGAGTCCGGAATCTGAATCACGAGAACCGAAATCCCTTATCTGCCGTTCAGCAGGGGATTGGTGCCGGGCGGCAGGTGCTTGGGTTCCCCGGGACTTTTCTAACCACGTCCTCTATCGACGTTTGGAGTCTCTTCTGCTGGGACCACGGGGTTAGTCACTGGCGGAGGTTGCGTGTTACAGGGAAGTCCGTCCTCATTCGTTCGCTTGTGACGTGAACGATCGCCCCTTCCAACTCGAAAGTTTGCCGCCGCCGGGTGCGTGAAGAATGACACTGGTGCGGCACAATCGTTCAATCTGACTCCGTGCGACTAAGCGTGCTGTATCCTATACAGGCTCGTGCCTCGATCCAAATGACCAAAGACTGCCCTCAGTCCCGGCGGATGGATTCCAGCTGTGGCAGAGACCTGAAGCTTGAAGGCCTGATCCACGGCCGTAACTACGGCGACCCCTGAGTGAAACACCAACTTGGGGAGCGAGGGGAATAGCGTCAAGAACGCATCAAGTATATCCACGTCCCCATCCCTCGTATTTCTCTTCCGGAAGCTACATCTTCTGTACTGTCCCGGTGACCGAAACAATCAATGCATAGCGGTTTGGCGGCACAAAATACACTACACCGTCTCCGTACACGTATGAGGGCCAGTCAAGACAACCAAGAAACCTACTAGACCTCTCCACATGAACACTCCCGCCCACTATGTCGCCTGTATCCTGCTCATGACGTCGGACAGAAATGCAGACCTCAACTCAGGTGTCTGCGAGATGCAGGGCATGTGTGGGCTACACCCAGTGCCCCGGCTGCCCAAGGGAGGGAGACATGCCCCGACTACTGCTCTGTCGAGACAAAGTCTCCCAGACATTCTGAGCTGTATCTCCTTCTTCACCGTTTGCCCACATCGACACGAGCACCGCGCACCACTGACGGCGTCGACGAGTTGTTTCCCCCGACGAATATGCTCCGTCAATAGGCGGTGATATGCTCCGGCCGTCATGATTTGGAGATGGGTCTCGGATATCTGATTGATGATATCGAATGAAAACGTGTGTGAGAGTGCCAGTCTCGCCTCCTCATCGAGGTTATTGCGACAAGCGATGGCGAAGACTCCGATCGGATCATCCCTTAGGAGGGAAACGAGGCGTTTCTTCAGTTTCGTGCTGACTCCCTTCGCCATATATTTATCTGCAGCTTCGAGGAGGTCCTCCACCAACCGGAGGTCTTTGATAACGGGGGGATCGACGGGATAGATGAGCTGGAGGAAGGCTTCGAGGACCTCGGCGGATTCGGTGACTTGGACGATGTCGGTGGCGGTACCCTCTGAAGTGTCGCGAGGTGGCTGAGGGATGGAGAGGATGTCCTGGAAGACGGTTGATGCGATGGATAGGATGAGTTTGTGAACATGGAAGTCCTTGAACTCTTGTGACCCTGGTTGGAGGGGTGCTCGAAGGACCACGTCTGCGTCGGGGCCGTCGAATATGTAGGGTGAAGCGGACATCGTGGGGGGACTTGGAGAGTCTGAGGGACAGGGAAACCATCAATTTCGTTATTTTCATACTGGGAAACGTGGCTGGCGCTAAGTTGGGCCACATTCCCCGCTCCCTCCTCCCCGGGCAATAACTTCGCTCACAAGATCAATTAAATCCTGTGCGCCCACCGTAATTCCAACCCGTGACCGTTCAGCTCTTCCGCTACATTGGTGTCGGGTGTGGAGAGATCTTGCGAGGGACTAATCTGTAACGGGGGAGGCCTCCGACCGACCTGACTCCGAGCTTCCTGGAAAGACCGAAGAGCACTTCATCCCATTCCTCGTTGTGGCGGAGGAATGGATCAGGCTAGCCACATCCTACGACTTTTTCGCTGATTGATCCAGACCAGGTGGGCTACGTCGGTTAATGAGACAGACAGAAATGGAGGCGTGGAGATGGGAAACGTACAATTCCTGATAACCACCGGACCTTGTCATTGTCGTAGAGCAGGAGACGAACCGATCGTCGTGGTATTTTGCCGGTTGATGTGAGGAGTTCGCGGGTACAGAAGCGTGGCCGACAGATGCATAGAGGTAGTTCTTGGACGTTTGACCCCGATGGGATGAATCTTGCACGAAGCGCAATCCGAGGAGATGGCCACTTATCTCTGTTGGCATTCGGGTTCTTCCGTACAACCTTCACACCGTACCGTCACCTCACAGCTACTTCGAGTTTTGACTATGGATGCAAAGACCCAACGACCGAAAGACCGGGAAGGCGCTATCTCAACGTTGAACGTCGCTGTCGAGGCCTTGAATCTCATAAAGGAGGTCGCAAGCGTCACACCGGCCAAGGCCGCCTTTGGTTCCGTCAGCGTGCTTCTCACGATGATAAGGGTATGTCTCGCATTGTTGTGCAGCGATGGGATACAAGTTCACAAATCACCAGGACTCGATGGCCAACGAACTGGAGTACGTCGAGATCGGGTTGCACTGCGCCGATATCTGTGAAGCGCTCGACCGGGGGATGAAAGGAAAGGGCTTGGACGAGCTCAGTCAGTCAGTGTGCGATGCGATAAATCGATTAACGACGTGAGTTAAACAAGCAATCCATGCTTGGAATCCATTCACTTAGCATTCCCTCGATCCTAGGACCGTTGCGGAAATACAAAGGAAGGCCATCAAACAGAGTGGGCGGAACGCGGCCTCCCGACTTTTCCATGCGAAGTATAATAAGGAGAAAATTGCCGCGTGGAAGTTAGACCTCAACAGGATCCTTCACGTCTTCAACGTGTGTTCCGTATTGTTTCTGCGTGGTTATTGCTAACAGTTCAATTGTAGACCGAACTCGCGATAAACACCCACCACGGTGTTGTCGGTACCCACACCATGGTTTCCGAAATACACCGTACAATAGTGAAAAACAAGCCCGACGATCAACACCAGTCAGTAAGTGACATCTGTACTTTGCTCGGCCGACCAAATGAATAACCGGTTCCCTTGCCTAGACTCAAGCCAGGTCAGCAATCTTGATTACCAATGGATCTAGTATCTCACGTTTTCATCTAGTGTATCTGGGGAATTACCACCGCCACCGCCTAGGGACTTTTTTGGACGCGATGAGCTTGTCGAGAAGGTCATTGGTCTTGCAGAAGGCATGAGGCCCATCGCTCTGATTGGTGCAGGCGGGATTGGCAAGACATCCATCTCTCTGACTGTCCTCCATGACAATCGTATCAAGCAGCAGTTTGGCGATCACCGTCGGTTCATTCGTTGTGACAAGTTTACTCCCTCCCGCATCCATTTCCTCCACCAGCTCTCCACAGTCATTGGTGCAGGTGTCAAAAACCCCGAGGATCTGACCTCTCTGCGACCATTCCTCTCCTCAAAGAAGATGTTCATAGTCCTTGACAATGCAGAATCCATTCTTGGTCTCCAGGGATCAATTGCTGGGGAGATCAATTCTGTGGTAGAGGAGCTGAGCCAATACAACAACATCTGCCTTTGCATTACCTCCCGCATCTCTGTCCTCCCTCCTGGCTGTGAGCCACTTGATATCCCAACATTGTCAATGGAGGCTGCACATAACACCTTCTATTGCATCTACAAACATGGTGACCCATCCAACCTGGCCCACAAAATCCTGGAACAACTTGACTTTCATCCACTGTCAATCACCCTACTTGCTACTGTTGCCCAGAACAACAGGTGGAACACCAGTCGATTGACCAGAGAATGGGAGAAACAGAGAACAGGGATGCTTCATACCCAGCAGAACAAGAGCCTTGCTGCCACCATAGAACTTTCACTTGCCTCCCCCATGTTCCAGGACCTTGGCCCCAATGCTCGCCCACTCCTTGAGGTGGTTGCCTTCTTCCCTCAAGGCATTGATGAGAACAACCTGGACTGGCTATTCTCCTCTATCCCCAACAGAACAGACATCCTTGACAAATTTTGCATTCTCTCCCTAGCCTATCAGAGTGGTGGATTTGTCACTATGCTAGCACCACTCAGGGATTATCTCTATCCCAAAAATCCACTGTTGACTCCACTACTCAACACAACTAAGGAGCACTACTTCAGTCGGTTGTCAGTTAGGCTTGATCCTGGCAGGCCTGGATTTGAAGAAGCACAGTGGATCACATCAGAGGATGTAAATGTTGAGCACCTGCTTGATGTCTTCACAACAGTTGACACAAGCTCAGACAATGTTTGGGATGCTTGTGCATATTTCATGAGGCATCTCTATTGGCACAAAAGGCGGCTTGTTTCACTTGGACCAAAGATTGAGGGGCTCCCAGATGAACATCCTTCCAAGCCAGAATGCTTGCTCCAACTTGCACGATTGTTTGCTTGGGTTGGAAACCACCCAGAGTACAAGCGACTCCTTACTCATGTTCTAGAGCTCCAGAGAAAGAAGGGGGATAACCATGAAATTGCTCAGGCACTGGGGCTCCTATCCACAGCCAACCAGCAACTGGGCCTCCTTACTGAGGGGATATGGCAAGCAAGAGAAGCTCTGAAAATATTGGAAGAGCTCAATGATACAGAAGGACAAGGAATTGCTTTGAGTAACCTTGCTTCACTGTTATGGCAAGACAACCAGCTCAATGCTGCAGAAGAAGCTGCATCCCATGCTCTTGGTCTCCCCTCTGGCCAAGGCAACCAATTTATGGTCTGTGGATGTCACCGTGTCCTTGGCAATGTATATCACTCAAGGGGTGAAGGGGAGAGGGCCATCAACCATTTTGAGATGGCCCTGGGGATTGCATCCACTTTCAATTGGCATGATCATTCATTCTGGAACCATTACTGTCTGGCAAATCTGTTGTTTGATCAAGGGAGGTTTAGTGATGCACATGGTCATATCAAACATGCAAAGTCACTTATGGCCAACAACACATACCACCTGGGTCGTGTGACAGAGCTGCAGGCTTGGTTTTGGTATAGACTGCAGAAGCTTGAAGAGGCAAGGTCTGAGGTTCTACATGCAGTCAATCTATATGAGAAGACTGGGGCCACCATGGATATAGAGCGCTGCAGAGGAGAGCTCCTCCCACAGATTGAAAAGGCAATGAGCAATGGTAAGTCCACAGAAACTGTGCTATTTCGTATTCCCATTCACTATCTATCTTCGGCTTGAGGTGCCAAAGGCAGGAGACACTTTCTCAAAAGTAGTCAGCTGCATTCTCCTTCAAACTAACCCTGTTTCTGATGAACACTCCTTTCTTGATCACTGTACTCCTTGTTGTTCTGAGCCCCACATCTTAAGGATATTACCTCCCATACCAGCCAGTCTCCCTATGCACCACTCTCTGTTCCATCATCCCTCTGTTCCCTACTAATGTCTTGTATTGTCCATTGTGTTTCCCATGTTCTACCTACCATCTTTCTATTTAATGGTACATTGGTGATTGCTGAGCCTTTGGTTTGTTAATATGACAGCTATCAGGTATTTACTCCCAGTCATGCATAAGGCCACACAAAAATAGCTCAGGATCACCCCAATCTCTCTGAGTTTAAAACAAAAGGTCCAGATATATACTGTGTCTCCAGGACAGATGCACCTTATTATGTGCTAGGTTATAAAAGAAAACTTGTA
>Ga0307517_10006016_pt1 | contig 18078 bp, 23 predicted proteins | sample 23_EM_MG_FD_194515 | JGI IMG/M metagenome (GOLD analysis project Ga0307517, IMG submission 194515) | Populus trichocarpa ectomycorrhiza microbial communities from riparian zone in the Pacific Northwest, United States - 23_EM | ecosystem: Host-associated > Plants > Roots > Unclassified | place... | reverse complement strand
ACTAAACTGGAACTATGGCGCCGCGATCGTATAGGAGGACTACTATCCCGCAACTATTGAATAGTTCCGGCTAGCACCCAGTTAGCATCAAATATCCTCGCCTAGTCGCGTAGGTTTTTCCAGATGTTGCCGGGCTGCCAGGCCAATAAGATTATTATAGGTTCACATGTAACATATAGTCTGGCTCCCTTCGTGCGCAGTGGATAGCGTGCGAGTAAAAAGGACTCACCAAGGAGTCTGAAGGCGGCGGCCAAACCGTGGCCATTCGCCGGGATTTAGCGAGCCTGCTGGCATGCCGCGTGGTGCCATTGGCCGGCATGGCACAACACTGAACTGTGTACGGTGAGAAGCTAGCCCGACGATCCTGATATGAAAACGTTTGGGTAGACTACATCCTCGAAACATGACGTGGAGCCCAACGAGTTGGTGCTGCAGATGGATACATTAATCGTTTTCAAATCGACCGTCACGGAAGTGCAACATAGCCGAAGCGTGCTCAAGGTCACTTGTTTACAATCATACCCGGAATTTTTAGCGTCAAGATACAAACGCTATACGGGGATGCGCTGCCGATGCAAGGCGGTTGACCAAAATATTCACGCGGACGAACATCTGGTCGTGAAACATATATCCTGTTCGGAGAAGAACTTCGACATTTTGTCGTCACTTCGTTGGTTTCACAACATAGGTCAGCAGTGGCGGGTTGACAGGGAAGTATCCAATCGGAACTACTAAATGACAAGGTTGATTTGGAGGTGCCGAAACCACTCACGATAATGGTGTGAACCTTGACGTCGTCAGAGGAACATTGGAGGCCAGTTGTAGACGACAGAAAAGGTGGTTGTTGATACGTAATCAGCAACCTTGATAGAGAGGGAGGATTCGCTCTCCCTGGCGGGTTGTACGTCAAGGACTGGAATTTAGTTGTTGGCCTGTTGAAATATCTTATAGTACTAAAGGTGACGCTAGATGAGCTAGGGTGTGTCGTACATGACGAGGTATGATGGCCTGGCTGCGTCGTTGTCGTAAACTACCAGCTCGTCATATCTTAGAGCTCCTCCAGGGACCACCTCTGCAAGAACCTGGCTCCTGATCAGCGTCTTCGCCGGTAAAAATTGACCAAAGTACTCACAGAATCATACCCCGCAGGCGGCTGGGTCAGCATTGGATTGTCACGAGTGAGTTTCTTGCCTTTCCCAACCACGACCTTGTTTAGCAAAAGTGCCTTCCACTTGGAAGTACTCCCGTTACGTGAATAGTCGTTGGACCTATAAGCAAAACCGCAGTGTCAGGCCTGATTCCCAAGAACGATATATTCGGTGGAACTGAGACGAACTTTGAAGAAGTCGACGAGGTGTAGATACCCCTCCCGAACCTCCCCCAACCGGTCGCTCCCTTGAAGAACTTGATATCGAACGAAGTCCTGATGATGCAACATAGCGAGCACTTGGGATCCGTGCAGAAGGTCGTGACCCCTCTGTTTCCGATGTTGCATTTCCGTCGCGTTCCGTGCCATCGACGGTTCTCGTTTCCGGGTGACTTGCCCGCAGCCGTGAAATTTCCCGCAGCTTCCACGCTGTCGCTGGAACCAGACGATTCAGCAAATCTAGGCGACATCAGATATTATGCGGGGACGGCCGCACAGGTATTGTTCGTATTTCCATTGGCTTGCCGCGGTGTTTATGATTTTATAAACTGCACGAACTTTTGGACACGCTGTCCCATGTCTCCATGATTGTTGAAATTGTGTTGCGACTACGATCTGATAAGTTTCTACGGCCAAAGAACGGGATATAATCAACATACCACTGTGGTAATTCTCGTGGTCTTTAGGTACCTCTATAAGGACCGGCGCCACGCGCAGGGCCTTGCTATGACAAAACTGACACAAAACTGTCGTACCATCCCTCGGAGCAGCGCGACAAGAGATGCAACCGGTTTCTCCCCACCTATTCACTCACTTGTCACGTCGTGAATGAAAAACGATAGAAAGAGAAACTCACTTCTTGTGCGTCCTCTTACAGTATTTACTCGGAACGCCATTTGCATCGACGAACACGGGTGATACGCAACCAGGAGTCCGGCAAGTTGGACCTTCAAAAAATAGAAACTTCAGTCATTCCTCATCATGATAAAGGTTCCGTGTCTGCGATTACCTGAAGAGGTCGTATTGGATATGGGGAAATAAGCGCTCTTGGGCCTCATTGTGCTCGTAGGGCTTGCTGGGGTGGAACCGCTACTCGCTGCAAGTTTTGCACATCTTCGACCACAATATGGATGTACTCTGGTTCCATCCTCGAACTTTGGATTATTATTGCATTGCTACGAAACCCAAATCAGATAGCGATCTCATTGTAACTTGATTAGGGATCACCTCGCACAGAGAGAGTACCGGACTCCCACTCTGATTTTGACCATGACCCCCCGCCTGCATCGCACATGACCTTGAACAGTAGTCGAAGTACCCGCCCGTAGTGGAGTCGAATGCTACGGATCTTGAGTTACAATTCTACGATAGTGCGGGGATCATCAGCCTCGCGAACGACGGTAATCGGACGTGCAGCGGACTTACGTGGCAGATTACGAGATTAGCTGAAGGTGGAGACTTGTAAGTCCCATTTCCAGGCAAGCCCTTCCCCATCACGCTTCAGCAGGTCGGCGGAGTTGGTCCTCAACGGGTAGATAGTGTGGCGGCCAGCTCACAGGGGGCGGGAGTGGTCACAGATGGGGGAGGCCCACGAGGGTAATCGAGATCAGAGCGCCCGTCGCAATTCAGTGAGGCGCCAGGCCAACAGGTGGCAGAACCCAAGACGGACAATCATGGTGTGCGGCGCCGTTGGACCGCTACTACCAAAAACCCAACGCCAGAAACCAAAGCCAGGCGAGGTCACCGGCTACAGCCATTCTGGCGATGCATCCGCTGGCCGGTTCGGTTTTGCCCGACGGTCCCTGCCGCGCTGCCGGACCAATAAGACTTTTATGGGTTCGCACGTAGCGTACACAGTCCGGCTTCCTTCGCAGTGGATAGTGCTGGGATAGTGTGTGGGTAAACAGGTGTCACCAAGGAGTCCGAAAGCGACGGCTAAATCGTGGCCATTCGCCGGGATTTGGCGAGGCTACTGGCATGCCGCATGATGCCATTTGTCGGCAAAACGCTGAACTGTGTGCGGTGAGAAGTTAAACCGACAATCCTGATATGTATACAAACGTTCGGGTAGTTTACATTCTTAAAGTATGACGTAGACCCCAACGGGTTGGTACTGCAGATTCGGATACCAAGGCTGTGACCAAAAGATTCACACGAACGAATATCTGGTCGTGAAACACATAACAGATGACAAAGAACTTCGACATCCTATCGTCACTTCGTTGGCTTCGCGAGATAGTGATCCACAGACAGATCACCGCAATGCACGGCGCTGGTACGGCAATCCCCCAGTACGCTGTTTGAATGCAGGGGGACAAACCGACTGGCGGCGATGGGGAAGGGGGAGCGCCTGGAGAGCTTCGAGTATAGTTGAATATGAATGGATAACAATCAACAAAGACTGGTTGGCAGGAAAATATCCAATCAGAACTACTGGACAATGAGGTTCATTTGGGAGGTGCCGAAACCACCCACGGTACTTGCGGGGACTCTGAGGTCGTCAGTGGAATATTGGAGACCAGGCTTGTCAAGGGTAGGAAATTGAGGTTGTAGGCGACAGAAGGGATGGTATTTGATACTTAATAAGCAACGTTGACACAGAGGGAGAATTCGCTCTCCCTGGCGGGCTGCACATCAAGGGCGGGAATCTCGTGGTTGGCCTGTTCAAATATCCTATGCTACTAAAGGTGACGCTAGATGAGCTAGGGTGTGTCGTACATGACGAGGTATGATGGCCTGGCTGCGTCGTTGTTGTAAACCACCAGCTCATCATAGTTCAGCGCTCCCCCAGGGACCGCTTCTGCAAGAACCTAGCTCCTGATCAGCGTCCCGGCCGGTAAGAATTGACCAAAGTACTCACAGAATCATACCCCGCAGGCGGTTGGGTCAGCGTCGTATCATCCTGAGTGAGTTTCTTGCCTTTCCCAACCACAACCTTGTTTAGCAAAAGTGCCTTCCAATTGGAAATACTCTCGTTACGCGAATAGTCATTGGACCTACAAGCCAAACCGCAATGTCAGATGGACGCCCAAGAACGATTTGTTCAATGAAACGGGGACAAACTTTGACGAAGTCGACGAAGTATAGATACCAACCCCGAACCTCCCCCAACCGGTCGCTCCCTTGAAAAACCTGATATTGAACGAAGTCTTGATGATGCAACACAGTGAACACTGGGGATCTGTGCAGAAGGTTGTGATTCCTTTGTCTCCGATGTTACACTTCCGTCGCGTTCCGTGCCATCGACGGTTCTCGTTCCCGCGTGACTTTCCCACAGCTGCGAAATTTCCCCTGGTTTCCGCGCTGTCGCTAGAGATGACTGATTCAGCAAATCGAGGCGACACCGGATATTAGGCAGAGACGGCCACACAGGTATGTTTCGTATTTCTTCAGGCTCGCCGCGGTGTTTATGACTTTGTAAACTGCGCGAACTTCTGGGCATATGGTGTTATGTCTCCAGGATTGTTTAAATTGTGTTGCGACTACGATCCGATCAGTTCCTATGAGCAAAGAACGGGATATGATCAACGTACCGCTCTTGTAGTTCTCATGGTCTTCAGGTACCTCTATGAGGACCGGTGCCACGAGCAGGGCTTTGTAATAACAAAGCTGACACAAGACGGATCCACCGTCCCTCGGAGCAGCGCGGCAAGAGATGCAACCGGTTTCTCCCCACCTACTCGCGCACTTGTCATTTTGTGAATAAAAACGATAGAACCAAAAGACTTGCTTTTTGTGCGTCTTCTTGCAGTACTTACCCAGAACGCCGTTTGCGTCGACGAATACGGGTGATACGCAACCGGGAGTGCGGCAATTTAGACCTTCAAAAAAGGGAATTTCAGCCGTTTCTCGTCACGATAGGAATTCCGCGTCTCTGATCAATACCTGAAGTGGTCTTTCGGGACGCGGTGAAATAAGCGCTCTTGGGCCTTAGAGTGCTCGTAGGACTCGCTGGAGTGGACCCGCCATTCGCTGCGAGATTTGCACATCTTCGACCACAATATGGATACACTCGAACTCCATCCTTGAACTTTGGCTTATTTTTGCATTGCTACGAGACTCAAATTAGATGACGGCTTCACAGCGGCCTGATTGAGGATCACCTCGCACAAAGTCCCGCCCTGGTTTTGACCATGGTTTCTTGCCTGCGTCGCACATAGCCTTGAACAGTAATCGAAATAATTCCCCGTAGCGGAGTTAAATGCTACGATGCTCGAGTTACAATTCTGTGACAGTGCGGGACTATTAGCCCCGCGAATATGGCGGTCGGTCACGCAACGAACTCACAGGGCAGATTGCGGGAATAGCAGGAGGTGACACCGGTGAACTTGAAGGGTTGGATGTTCTACCTCCTTTAAAAAAACGGTTCGAGAACATGATTCAAAGAGCCGACAGAGTTGGCCCTCAACGGACAGAAAGTGTGGTGGCCAGCTTGTGGGGAACAGAAGTGTCACGGAAGGAGGAGGTTTATGAGGGTAATCAAGATCAGAGCGCCCACTACAATTCAATATTTGGACGTGTATTTGCGTAAAACCTCCCACCAAGGTGACATCGGACTACACGCTCATGGCGGACCAGTCCGTTGCCCGGGTCGAAGTTCGTGAACGAGCGAGAGGGCGGTGAGCAGGGGACGGAATCATATCCTTCGGGAACCATTCGGCGGGGACCAAGAAGGTCCCGGCGTAGAGCCCCAGTAGAGTGTCACAGTCGGTATCGCCAACGTCGCCCGTCGTAGTAAAGTGCCAGGGGTCCAGCAATCCACTCAACATCCCCGAGTATTCAGATCCCACGGACTCGGCGGTGGACGCTGGAATCCAGTCGGCGGCCCGCCACCGAGGATCAGTTCAACGTCATGTGGTGAATCAAAGGAGGAGACCGTGCACGCCCCATCCCGGAAAAGCGAACCGGACAGCTAAGATGAGATAAAACGCGACGAACCGTGGACATTTCGGTTCGGACCTGGTATCGCCACAATATCATCATAGGACACTGGGACCTCGACAAGCGCATGAGTCGCTGAATGTACATCTACCTCTTCCTAGCGTTCCTCGTCATGGTCCCCTTCTTCAAGGACGTATTCTCTGGCGGTCGACGCAACAGCAAAGACACGCACTCCGGCTCTGGAGGTCGACAGAACAGCGGTGGAAGTCGGAGCTCTAGTCAACAGGACTTATGCGAGGTCAGTGGCCACGATCACTCCTTCCGTTCCTCTCTCTTCCGTCCTCTCATCCGTTCCCTCGTCGACGACACAACCAGGTCTGTGGGAAACGACCCAAGTTTATCGAGAGCACGGGTTTCGTTCACCCATACTGCGGAAGAACTTGTGCACGAGCCCATCAACCGACCTGCAAGTACCCGTCTTGCAATCTCCCCGGAAAATCTACGTTCAGTGGATACTGCGCACCCGGACACGCCAGGTAAACTCTCGTTTTTTTTTCATGTTTCCTTCACCGGTGATTCACCCAATTACACAGAGAGGCCGTTCAGCATGGTCATGCACTAGGATGTTCGGAATGCAGGAAGCAACCTCAAGCGATAGGAGACTTGTGCTTGGGATGCAATAGTTCCATCGGAAAGTCGAGTGAACCACGATTGAGGGAACTGAACTTACGAGACCCCAAGGCGGATTCACGTACGTTTTCAAACCCTAGCCACCTACTGGCCACGGGCCACTGACCGTGTTCCAGTCACCGCCCACTTCTACCATCAGTGGCAAGGTCCTGAACCAGCGAAGATCGGAAAGGTCTACGAGATTCGCCTCCCACGTAGCGTCGTTAAAGCCCACGATGCTTATAGGTCTGTTCTTCACTCCAGCAGGCACTAGGAAACAACCACAACCAGCTAACCTTCTCCAAATTCCAGCTCCGAGCTAGCAACGCACGGTGTACCGCGCCAAATCCAAACCTTCCACACCACCCAATGTATCTGCGACCTAGGCACGAACAGCACGAAGTTCTGCGCCTGGGAGTCATGTGGGATCTGCATGATCATCAAAAGCGCGTTCACAGCCTTCGAGTTTGGAGCCAAGTCCAATTCAGGGCGGTACGTGGAACCGAAATCCAACCTCTTAACATGAAAAACGCGCTGACGCGAGGTGTCCGATAGGTTCGGATCTGGTATCTATTCCTACCTGGAACCATCACTGGCGGATAGACACGCCGTGTCCACCGCGAGCTCGCCATATAGGGTGATGCTCGCGTGTGAGGTGGACCTCCTACCGCCTCGGGTAGAACCTCCTAGATTTTCTAGGATCGTCCGGTCGGTAGGTCATTATCCACACTCCCTCATTCCCGACCATCATACCAACGTTCTTAGCACGAGGATGGACCGTCTGTCTTCGTGTCAGGACCTGAGGCGATCGTTCCCAGGTACCTCATACTTTACTCAAAACCCTCGACTGCTCCACCAACAGGATCTCATGGCCGTATATCTATGTATGGCTGAGGTCCCTCCTTCCGTGTGTTCAACCACAGCCTGTCGGTTCACCCGTGTAAATTCCACCTTCCGTACTACTGTATTAGCTTGTTTCAGAACCGTCACGTCGTATCGTACGTTCCTTGTTCTCGGCAGCCTTCACCTCACTCTGTAAATTATACAAAAAAAGAGGTTGCAATCCTACTGTACACGAGGAAAAGATACGGGCTGAGCGGCAAACAGACGCAGGCATAGGTTTTCCGGGGAACTGTGATTTATGGAGTCAGGGCTTTATCCCGACACGCCCTCGAACAGAAATGGTCGTTCAGGCCTCTGGGCATCTTCCGACACATGATACATGGGCTAACCTGCCTGAGGGTCTTCGCTTCCCTATCGATTCGTCAGCGGACTGAATTCCAAACAAATCAAGGGGGAGAAAAAACGCTCACTCCCGATGTCTCTGTGAACAATACTCGCTCTGGTGATGAGTCACCGGGTCCACAAAGACGGGCTTCTGACATCCCTTCAACCGACACGTCATGGATGAACCGAATGAGGTCGAGGTAGACTGTTGTGAAGGGACATGGTTGGGGTCACTTGGATCCCAGTTCCCGTTCCCGTGTCCTCCGGCACTCGGGGGAAGAGAGTCGACCGGGTCTTCATCAGGGTAGAAGTCGTAGTCAAAGTCGCCACCGCCGGTGGGGTCCGTTGGGGAATCTACAGCCATACTCATCGTTTTGGACATCTGTCCTGACGTAGAGCTCTTGTTCGAGGTATGCTGCGTTGGGAATTGGGGTGACGAGAAATGTTGTCCATTGATCTGATCGTTCGTATCCAGATCTTGAATCTCGGGGCTCGTAGGAGATGAGGGAGAATAATACTGTTGGCCCAACCCAGGACTCGGCGGTGTCCCTGTAGACATTGTACCACCCGCCCCGGAGGACACGGGGGAGATCGGAGGAGAGATCTCTGGAAGATTCGGTGACATATGGCCTGGAACTTGGTGCACGTAGGAAGGATCAGGCGGGGCATATTGTTGCTGTGGTTGCTGACTCTGCGGGATAAGTCCTTTGAGACCTGTGAAGATGCCTTTGACTGTACCCCGGCGGATCAGATTTCCACGCTACCGAAAGAGCGATAGCAAAGAGACACTCACTGCCGGCGCCTTGATTGAGACCCTGGAAGGGTTGGGTCAGATGGGTGGGGGGATTTTGCATTTGAGCGGGTGGCATCGGGTTCCACGATTGTTGTGCATGATGGGGTTGAGCGTGTCCGCCGGTATTGATCTGCCCGGACATCGCCTGCCAGGTGTTGGCACATTTCCTTCCGCAGAATTGGTGGCCCTTGTGTACCGGTCTCTGACCGCATTGCTGAAGAGGAATGAATGGTGGAGATCTGGGGACCAGGAATCATTAACATACCTTGCATAGAGCCGGGTTATTCGGAGGCCCACCCCTAGTACCCTTAGCCTTGGAACCACACGCCTTGCCGCAATAGTTGTACGGTCTAAGGGTTCGTCCATATGTCAATCCGCCACAGTCGAGTAGTAAAAGAGGGCTCACGGGAACTTTGGTTTCTGGCCACAGTAATCACACCAGCCCGTCACAGGAACTTGGTTCTGACCACCACCAAAGAAGGCCATGTCGTTGAACGTGACCGAACGTCAACTCGAGAATGAGACGATAACGATGGGGAGGAGGACTCTCCAGATTCCATCTCGAGTAGGGATTATATAGAGCGGGAGATCTCCGAGTGGCCATTGGTGGTATCGAACCGAACCGGACGAGACGAATTCGAACTGAAGGAAAGAAATGATTTTCAAGCGCGCGCTCTGGCGGCTATGCCGATCCAGACGCCGGGAGCATACCAGGGTGGTAACGAGAAACGGACTCAACGCGCAGATTTCATTCACCTCGGAAGTTACATGTAGTAGTACATTCACACATTACACAACACCACCAGTTCAATTTAACAAGTTATCGCCGCTCCGTCTCAAGCAGCTGAGCGCGGAGACGTTCGAGGGCTTTCCCGAGTTCATTTCTTCCCTTTCCATCTGCCCCACAGCCCCAGAACGCGTCTTTGTCCGAGTTCTGTAGAGATGCATAAGCCCATGTTGGGAGATTTCGACGCAGCAAATCTCACGACTCACCTCGATCAATTCCATGTCTCCTGTGGCTAGTAGTTCGCGCTTAAGATCTTTGTGCTGGGTGAATTTGTGGTATACCACAGTGTTCATCTACGCGAAGAAGCGCATAAGGACCTTCACCTGTCAAGGAACGGAAAAAGAAGACACACCACATTGATATTTTCTTGACTCCAGTCTGACCGGACCTCCTGAGCGAATCTCCGAGCTTCGGAGAATGCGACGCTTGGGTTGGGAGAGCATGTGCGTATGTGCTCGGCTAGTCCAGGTCGATGGATGAACTGGGATGATAAGCTGTTATCAGACAATCATCGCAAAGTTTCGGTGACGAGTTCCACATACCTTGAACGATTGGAAGAGGTGTTCGCTTGTTGGGTACCTCTTACCCTCGTACACCACAGGATGGGACGAAAAGTTCGTGAACCCATAGTGGGGCTCGTGCCTATGGTAGAACAAGATCCTGGGACGTCGGTACGAGTTCCTGCGGAGTCGATTTGGAACGCGTGCATCACTTGTGGACAGTCTAGGAATCACGGGTGAGTCTATCGGCGAGGAGATAGACCTGCGTCCAGGTGCAAGCGGTGGCGGGTGAGCATAACTGTTGGGTCTGTGATGGGGGGAGTCGAGTTGAGTGGAGGGTTGTCCGTCAACCTGCATTGGACCTTGACCCTGGACTTGAACGGTAACTTCAACGTTTCCGGTGTTCCGGTCCTGTGTCGAATTCTGAGCCCATGCACGCGAATCGTCTGCGCTGACAGGCGAGAAACCCGTTGGTTGTTGCAGGTTGTTGTTGTGGGTGTATCTGTTATCGGTCGGGGTGGAATTGCTTCGAGATCGTTCCTCGTTGTCGTTGGTCAGCCACCCCGGGCGACCTTCTCTCGCATCGGGTCCAAATCCTGGATCGGGTGCATTGTGTGGGATGTGAGGGTCGGTGGGATGGGAAGAATGGGGGCTATAGTGAGCGGGTGACGGGAACTGCGGGAAGGTCTCTGGTGGCGGCATTCGTTCTTGGTCTTGACCGTCGAAAATTCTCCTCAGAGATGGTGGTGAATGCGACACCTCGATGAGTCCACAGAGGCCCAACTAGGTATTTATCCCCTCTCCACCATGTCGTGGCCACCCCACGGTCACAAGAGGCGGCTCGGTGGCTTTACGTACCCTCCCCGAAAATGCCTGACTCTCGAGGCACGTCCTTGAACCCCGTTTCCGCCGCAGGTACTTACACACTGGACAGTTGGCCACCCTTTCCGCACTTTAACATCTGTTCGTAGTTTCTGGCGTGTTCTTTAATCGCGTCCATCACCTGTCACTGCTGACAAGGTACCCGCAAGGACGTGCATGTTCTTTGGAAGCTCGGACCCCGGACCCAGATCAGCGCCCACGCCATGGGCGATATGAGCATGGGTTCCGTCCCATTGGGCCGTTATCGTATTTCCCATGTGGGGGGAGACTTGATTTCATTTGAGGGCCGCCCTGGTTTCTCACCCGATTGTCCCCCCTCCTGCCGTTCTATGCACTTTGGAACCCTCGTGAACAAGAACCAGAGGTTGAAGGCGCTGAAGGAGGGTGAGCCAGAATATGGACGCGGTAAGTTGACATCCATGGTCCGAGGTGATGCGTGCTAATGTCCCACCGTTTGCTCAGTCAAAAAGTTGTTCGAAGAGGGTTGGTTGCACTCGAACAAGCCGCTGCCCACCATCCGGTCGATATTCAGACTCCTCAAAACGCACGACGAGATGTCGGATTATCAGTCGTACAAGTGAACGCCACATACTCTTGGTTCTCCTCTCGCCCCCAGGCGTTCCTGACCAACATTTTCAGCGCGAAAGTATGTGCCGAGGTTGGCGGTGGCGCCTTGACCACGGATCTGTTCTTCCATGGGACGAATAGGGCGTGTACTCTGGGAGATAGGAGGACCGAGGATGCGTTGTGCAGCAAGAGGGAGTGTAGTCTGTGTGCGATCATCCGTAATTCGTTCGATGTTAGCAAGACTGGTATGTGATATCCTGGACTCGTCCGCATCTTAGTTTTGGTAGCTGATATGGTATCGGTAGGATCAAAGCATAATTTCAGTAGGTTCGGGCCTGGGATTTACACATCCGCGTGCTCTTCGAGTGAGGCCGTTTTCATTCCCTCAATTTTCCAGTGACCGTGCAACCTACCGTATAATAGAGGCAGATGATTACTGCAAGAACCTCATCTCGTCTTCTAAGACTGAAACCCGCGCTCTTCTCCTGAACACAGTCGTGTACGGAAATCCCCACAAGTTACACTACACCGACACCTCTGCGAGCTCACTTAAATCTGGGTTTCACTCTGTGGGTGCCTTCGAGCTTTGTGATTCCACGGTATTTGGCTGGGCTAATGCATCGTTCAGGTGATGGGGATCCCTGGAGGCGATCTCAACTACGATGAGACGGTCGTGTATAAGAACGAGGCGATTCGACCCGTTTATTTGATAACTTATGGGCAGCCTGAACCCGTGGGGAAGCTAAGGAAGCGTCGACCGCAATGAAGGTTCGAACGTTCGTGCCTGGATGTCCAGTTGAGGGCAAGAGATATCTTGGCCCATGTACTTAATATACACTCGCGTCCACACAATAGTTACCCTTACCACTCCGTGTCTACTTTTTTTTTCTCTATGGATAATTATGGCACTTCTGGTTCTTTACGGTGAGCTCCATCTCCGAGTTGGCCGATTACCATCAACTGCGGACTTTGTGCCGCAATCTCTTGATTTCGTCCATCTACCGACGACCATGGCACTATCAACGCACACGACCTCAACGGGTTTCCTTCTACCTTCTATCCACTCCGCGCCGCCATTCTTCACGTTCGTATGACACTTCCTCCGGAGCAACCGTCTCACTGCGCCTCTTCCGGGGGTTTAGCCAACAGCCGAATCCCACTACACAAGCAACCTTGACCGAGCACTGGACGAAGCTCATACTTTCCTATGCGAGGTTCAGGAAGTTGTTCACCCTGAGAATCGAGGATGCTGAAATCGGTGGGGGTGATTGGGACGAGGTGTTGAGGAATCCGAGGATCAATCGTGCGTTTGCCCTTCGTACCGAGCGCTTTCCTTCCTTATTGCCATGTCGCGTGTTTAGGGAATTTGCCACCGTCCCACTTGCAGTATATTATCTCCCAGATGGTTGCGAAGAACCTTGCGGTTTACGAGCCTGCCAAACAAACCCGTTCTGTCCTCCTGCATTGGCGACTCCCGGAAGAATGGGCCGAAGTGTTACACGAATGGGTACGCCTTGACAGCCGATTTCTCGAATCCTACGGCTAATTTTGGTTCAAACTCATGGGGTCTCTTACCCAGGCATCCTCGACCGGTCAACTCAATACCATCATGACCTTCTACGAGATCGTAGAACCTCCCATTCCCTCCGAGCTTTCAAATCTGCCGATCCCATTACTGAAGAGGGCAATTGGAATTTTGTCAAAGACGGCGAGAGCACAGATCATCGCTGTCGCAGATGGAGAAGGAGTTAGATTCCTGCCTGGAACTTCCGGGAGGTAATATTTACGCCCTGTGCCTGGACGTCCGCTTCACGCGTCGCGTTTTCGGGGAGAATGAGATATATGTTGAATCACATTGTTCGAAACGGAAACCGGGCGACTCCGTGATATCTCTCCTCCCTCCTCCCACTTATGTCACACCCCATCGTCACAATTGATGAGTTGGCGAGGCCGGTTATCGATGAATTGGTCCAAATCAGTCCAGGAACAACTATTTCTTTCGCTCTCACTTGTCGATCCCTCGAAGAACTCGCTTTGGAAACGGCAACATTCGTTGATAAAACTCGTGATGGTGTTACCGCAGCACGTCCTTGCCGTTGTCGGAATAGAGGGGCCCCGCAGCAGAACTATCGTGAGTGGGTGCGATTCATCCTCGGGCCGCATCCTATACCGATTCTCAAAGGACTCTCGTCCTGTCCGGTTGAACACAATCGCTCCAAACTTTCCGGGTAAAGCTGGTTTACACCACACCCGGGACTCCTAGACCTTAAGTCAAGCGCTTTGCGTAACTTGGCCCTGTGCGCATTTCAGTTCTGTCCCAGTGCGCGTGGTAGTCGTATTTCCTACACCAGAAAATCATTCCCGACCCCTCCGTACCTCCCGACCACAACCAGAACTGACAACGGCCACGGTTTGTTCGGGGATCACAGTCCGGGGATCAACCAGGAAAGCTTACGCGAACCTACTCGCAGATACGCCTAGGGTTTGCGCCAACATACTCGTCAGGTCAGATATGGTGGACGTTCACCCCAAACCCGCGATATCGCGCTTAGATTAAATCGTACTGCGCCGGCGGCCGTGATATGGGATGTAGAAGGCAGGTTATGCATATTCCCTGCGCACTAGGAGGTAACGAAGCAGCGTGATTGTGGCCGGAGGGGACAGGGGACCACGAAAATGCCGTTTGTAGCTCGAATAGGCGCTTTGCTCGTCCGTACCAAGATATCCAGTGGTGAGGAGCGTAAAAGACTTCCGAGATGGAGCAGTTCCAACAATCGCGCTATTCTTCTGTTGATGAAAATGCTACGGTATACTCAACCACTGGTCTATCTTCTCCCACGTGGTTTCTATCTCCCCTTTCCACTCCTCCCTCTTATCACGTACGCATTCCTCACAAAGCCCCAACTCCGTCCAATCAATATCGCAAATCTTCTGCAATGCTTCGATCGGTGCGCTTACTCCTCCAGTTGGATCCGACAATGCGGGACCTATGACCGAAGTCATCCAATGTTCAGCAAGCGCGTCTGTGCATGCCATGTGACCGGCAGTTGAGACCGTGAAGAGGATAGGAGTGAAACGGGAAACGAGTTGTGATTGAAGGTGTTGGGCGGTCCCGATTAGCTCCGGATGAGAGGAGAGTATTGGATGAATCTCAGGAGGTTCGGAGGAGTCATCCACGCCAACGTTTGTATGAGTGATTAATCCATAGTATAACGTCCTCTGGATCTATATCGTGGCGTATAGCAGAGAGGTCATAGGTGATGTGGATACCCGAATCGTACGAACAGAAACAGCAAGAAGGTTAAGGCACAGCAGAACCAGGTTGATCAAGTGATTCATCACGTACGGATTTTACATCATGTTCAATAGCGAGGACCAATGCCTCTTCCGATTGCCCGAATTTGTAATATGATGTTGGTGGGTATGAGAAGAACGAATTCAAACTCTCCTTTGCAGTATCGTAAATCCCTGGGATGTTGAGTCGTGAGGGGGACGAAAGTGTGAGAATGGAGATGTCTTCAAAGGTTTTGAGTTCTCTGAAAGAAGGATGCGTCATTCCTTGAGGGTGTTCGAGCCGCACGGCTTACTTAGGGGAGCGGAGGAGATCAAATAGAGTAGCGAATTGGCCCGCATGGACGTTCCATTCGTCCGGGAACCTGCATGAACCATCCTCCATCCTCCGCAGCTTTTCCAATACGGCGGATGTGATCGGAGAGTTCTCGATCTCGAATACCTGGCCTTCGACCACGATTGTGGTCTTTGTTTGAGGGGAGAGGGGCCAAGGCAGACGAAGCAAGCTCAGTGAGTCCCATCTGTATAGGTATTTCGAGTACGTCCACTGTACTCATCGGGATCGCGGACGGGAGGATGGGCGAGATAAGATTGGATTCGGGTTTTCGCTTACCCAAGCCAAGGTCTCTCTAACGCGAAGCCCCTTACCGATGCCTAAGTCCAGGCTCTTTCCTTGGTGTCACCCGGAATTCACCCTAGTTGCTGGACGGCACTGCATGAGAGTGCACTCCAGTGTCGAATCACCTCGCTTGTCGCCACCGCATAGCTGTATTTCAGGCTCGCTAAATCCATTGTATCTTCTATCCCATTTCCAAACCGTTTCCCGAAAATAATCCCCGCAGGATCTCCACCGGCAACCCATTTCGTTTAACCCTCGATATCGCGGTTCAAACCGACCTCCCAACATGCCGCAAGAATGGTCCGGAGGCGGCGCCGCAGGCCAGGTGGAGGACGGAGACGGGACTCCAACCACCATAACGCTGGTGTTGAAGACTTCGTGGATGTTGACTCTTTTCGCGCCGCTGCGTGGAGAACAACGGTGACAACCCTTATCCACGCAATGGGATATAACCCAGATTTTGTCAAATAGCTGTAAACGGAACTACGTGGAGGCTGAAGAGGACCACTACAAGCTGGCGCTATCATTCTCTGGTCTTTGGCCCATGAAACAACCCCGTCGATCCCAGTCCCATAGGATGGGTACCCCTCGCCTTCAACCCGCTGTTCCGACTTCGGTGCTATTAGCAGCGGGGATGGTACTGTGGTGGTCGGGGTTTTGCTCAAGGACTGTGCATACACCGCGGGGAGAGAGTCCGCCACCGTTCTTGGGAGTTTCCTTCCCGCGAGATGATCCCGGGTAAGCAGATCGTGGAATGAGTGGATGCGGTGGCCGTCTGGAAAACGGCCACAGCCAACATCATCATCTATGGCTATGGGTTGGGTGGTTTTGGGGCGAGTGCTGGTGCTCTACAATACAAGCCTTTTACGACCGTCACGAGCAACGGCAATGAAGTACTGAAGTTGTTTGCAGACCCCCGCGCCATGTTACACACCCTCCCTCGCCACCAGCGATCGGGTCTTCCCTAAACAGCCCTGACAAGAGAACGGTTTTCGTGACCCTGTCCTAGTATACTAGGTGTAATCGTCAATGCTGCTCGGGTACATTCTGCAGGATCGCTTGCGCTTGCGCAAGTATATCCTGTGACAGTCACAAGCAAGCTCCAACCAGAAATTGTTCCGATATGAGTGTCAACACGCTCTGAAACGCAGGCCGGGATCCAGTAGTTCATCCACAAGAGGGAAATGGGAAATGACGCGAGTCGGAATCGAACCACCCCCGACCCTCATAGGCCGCTATTGGCCATCTATGAGGGGTGTGTGGAAGCAGTTGGGAAACCTAACGAGCTAGAAGGACGGTGTTCGAGGTCCGGCTGCTTCCACTCACTATCGATGGGTACGCGGTTGACTAAGAGTGGGCCACATAGCGCGAAACTTCTGTAGAGAAGTCCTTGCAAAACGAGTAATGAGCGCGTTGGAGGGCAGTTGATGATCAAACGAGTCAGAATATTGCCCACGTGTCCGACCTGTCCACCCATTCCAGGGGCAGCTGAGTTTGAACGACAAGACCGTGGATCAAGAAGTCTTGGTCTGTCACCCTCAAATTAAACAAAAGCAGTACTTACATCGCCCCCGTGCTCGTCGGGTACTTATGACTCCCAGTGAAAAGGGTGAACCGCATGACGCCGTGTTTTATGAGGCCAGGGGCAAGCACCGAACGGAGGGCCCGGAGGGTGGCCCATCATCGCCCGTGCACTACCCATAAGACGCCATGATTCCGGGTGATTAAATCTGTTGTCCACTGAGAATCTAAGGGCCAGGAAACCGTGGATCGAGTGATCCCCACCATTCCGCAACCGTTTTCCAGAGACCGCTTCGTGTTGGGTGCGCCCTTCCCATTGTTTGGACGTGTTTGTGCAATGAATGTTGAGTTTACTTAATTTGTCGATCACACGCGACACGTCCCACGGTTGATTGTGGCGCCCAATGGTCTCACCCGTTTCGCCATCTTTTCGATTCACTTATTCTGTGTGGCCCTGGTGAATTGTTTGGACATGGCTCTCGTTGACTTCTATCAGCTGTCCGTCCTATATAAGCTGCGTCGCCCGAATGCAGACTTTACCCCCGTCCGCTCTCACTGTCTCCCCATGTCGGCCACCACACCACCACCTTCGCCTTCGCCACCGGTCGAGCCTGATCAGGCTCACCTATCTCTTCCGCCCTCTGTGCTACCCGAATTCAAGACCCCAGAACGCAGGCGCAGTGGTTCTCGCCCTATGCCGAATATCACTCCCCTCTCCCGTGGTTCATCCATGTGCCAGAAGCAGGAAGGCGATACGGACCGAATCGAGGGATACGGGCGCGAGGATTATGAAGAATACATCCGCGAAGATCTCCAGAGTCGAATTTTCGTTGATTTCGAAGTCTTCATGAAGTCTGTCCTGCACGCCCCCGACGACTGGAGAACCCGATGGGGACCAACTATCGAGGCTGTCAAGACGGACAAAACGTTCAAGAATCACCACGAGAAGTATATCGAGTGTTGTGCACGCTCTGGCTCGCCGGAGAAGACATTCTATGCCCCCCTAATGAATACCGCGAACGCTGTCCTTAACGTGTTGTCTGGGTCCGGGCTCGATGGAATCTCTCCCAAAGATTCCCAATACTATCACATCAACGACCCGAAAAGACTTCGCGGCGGGGTTATCAACAAGGCTAACCTCTCCCCCGACCTGGTCGTCCTTCACACGGACTGCAGACTCTCCGCCGGAGAAGG
>Ga0307517_10006015_pt1 | contig 18079 bp, 5 predicted proteins | sample 23_EM_MG_FD_194515 | JGI IMG/M metagenome (GOLD analysis project Ga0307517, IMG submission 194515) | Populus trichocarpa ectomycorrhiza microbial communities from riparian zone in the Pacific Northwest, United States - 23_EM | ecosystem: Host-associated > Plants > Roots > Unclassified | place... | reverse complement strand
CTCTCATGAAAGTTTTAGGCCTATGTCTTAGCTTTCTATCCATATAAACCAGATATAAATCCAAGTTCTACAGCTTCAGTTATGATCCAATAACCGAATGGTGTTCCAATTTGAATTCAACCAGTATCTCTTTTCTAAGCTTAGCCCTCTCTTTGTCTTCTCAATTTCAGTGGTTAAACTCATCAATCAATCCTTTGATTTATATGATAGGCCTGCATTTAAAATGAACATTTACCATAAATTAAAGGTATCTTATATTATCATACTTGTTATTATAAAACATTTACCATATTGGATGTCATTAGCCGAATCTAATCAACAACTCATCAACATTTCATAGTCAGTTTAACATTCGTCCACAACTCAATCAACATTTCATAGTCAATTTAACATTCATCGGCAACTCAATCAATATTCCATAGTCGGTTTTACATTTGTCAACAACTCGATCAATATTTCATAATCGATTTGACATTCGTCAACAACTCGATCAATATTTCATAGTCGGTTGACATTCGTCAACAACTCGATCAACATTTCATAATCGGTTTAACATTCATCGACAACTCAATACCATATCATCCATAACTAAATCATTTCAAAACATTAACATTATACAAGAAAAAGGGTGGAAACCAGCTATTTGTTCCTCCCGTGGGGTGTCCTTGTCTGATCACAGGTCTGATCCAGGTCGCGTCACCTAACACATCAATGATCACAAATCAACACATTTACATTTAATAATCACATAACTCGTCACCATACATATTCTAAAATTTACACATGTTCAAATTTAAGTGTTCCATAAATTACACAATCATACAATGAAATCGTTACAAGCATTTATGTCATTTCTGATATGGAAGCCAGTCGTAGAAAATTGGCAGTGAAACCAGATTCGCTGGTGACACAGGATTCGACAGCGAAACTGATTCGCTGGTGACACAAGATTCGATAGCAAAATCTGACTCAGAAATCATTGATGAAAACTGAGTCGCTGTCAACCTAGAAATCGTCAACACAACACAGTTATACGGCTGACGCTGTAATCATCAGTGCACACAGGATACTACTGATTCAAAAATTGTTGAAAAAAACTAAGTCACTGCCGACAAAGAAATCATCAACGCAACTACTTCCACAGATAGTGTAACATCCCCCGTTCTGGGATAAAAACAACAATCTCATGTCAACCGAAAAACAGAGTAATTAAATTTTTTTTTCTATATATATTCATGGTCTTCGTATTAAAATCTACCGAAATTTTGACGGAGTCTCTCTTATACCGGAAGGTCCCAAGTTATCGATATGTAACCTGTTCACACTTTTAATAATTTGCATCTCCTAACTCAATCCCGACCCAATCATCCTGGGTTTCAAACCCACAAATATTTTCACACCTATCAACCACAATATTTATGATATACATTATATAACAAAATATCATTATGGATGGATAAAAATATAAATACATATACATGAAATATGGTTATATGAACTACAGAGTTAAGTTTATTTAATCAAGTTTAAGCATTAATTATACAAATTAAGTTATACAAACATTTCCATGTTTACAAAATACAAGGGTATACTCCCTAGAATCTAGATTACAAGAAGGAAACATAAGCTAGGATTTACTCCTATCGTGCATGCGACGGTCCCGAAACAAAATACATATTATTGAAACATGAATATCACAATAAGTATAACAAATTGAATATCTAACAATTTAAAAAGGGTAACATGCATTCATATTTTGTTCACTTCTCCCTTCTGGTTTTCATTAGAATCTCTTCCTTGTTCAACTATTAATAATCGTTTCGTCTCCCATTATCAACCTTCATTTCAGATTTTATAAGATCAATCATGATTATTTCTGCTTAACGCATTATCGATACCAATTTCACTAGTATCATCATCATCACCCCGTAGGAGTCGATGTAAGATGATCCCCTTACCCAGGATCCTAACATAAACTAAATGTATGCTAGCCAATACATGGTGATCCCCTTACCCGGGATCCTAACTTACACTAAATGTATGCTAGCCAATACATGGTGATCCCTTTACCCAGGATCCTAACTTCCACTAAATGTAACATCTCCATATCCGGGATCCTGCAACGATCTCATGTTAACTGATAAACAGAGTGATTAATTTTTTTATATATATATTCATGGTGTTTGTATTAAAGTCTATCGAAATTTTGACAGAGTCTCCCCTATACCGGGAGGTCCCAAGTTATCGACATACGACCTGTTTACACTTCTAATATACTGCACCTCCTAACTCAATTCAACCCATTCATCTTGGGTCTCAATCCCACAAACATCATCATTCATATCAACCACAATGTTTATGATATACATTGTACAACAATTTTGATTATGGATGGATAAAGATGTAAACATGCATACATGGAACATGGTTATACAAACTACAGAATTAAATTCATCTATTCAAGTTTAAACATCAATTATGCAAATTGAGTTATATAAAAGTTGTAATATTACCAAATACAAGGGTATACTCCCTAGAACCTAAATTACAAAAAGTGAACCCAAACTAGAATCTACTCCTATCGTGCATGCGATGGCCCTGAAAACAAAATACATATTATTGAAATATGAATATCACAATAATATAGCAATACAAATATCCAGCAATTTAAAAAGGCAAACATGCATTCATATTTTATTCACTTCTCCCTTTTTGGTTTTCATTGGAAACTCTTTCTCCTTCAACTACTAAAAGCCTTTTTCCTCTTCTATTATCAACCTCCATTTAAGATCTCATAAGACCACTCATGATTATTTCCGCTTAACACATTACCGATACCAATTTCATTGTTATCATCATCACCATGGAGGAGTCGATACATGGTGATCCCCTTACCCGGGATCCTAACATACACTAAATGTATGCTAGTTAATACATCTTGATCCCCTTACCCGGGATCCTAACATACACTAAATGTATGCTACCCAATACATGATTGATCCCCTTACCCGGGATCCTAACATACACTAAATGTATGCTAGTTCACGCCCCAAATCACATTCCTCATAATTCCTTTGTCAACGATAATTTCATCACTTAGCAATTCACACAACAACCGTTCACCTTGAGTACACATACATTCAGAATACTATCCAAAATATCGGCATCATTACGCAAACTTTCCTCCTTTCTCCTAATATCCAACATTTGGTAATTCACATCTCACATCAATAACATATTAAATCATAGAATTTAACTAGAAAGTATAGGTGCGGATCACCTACTTGCAATAGAAGCTCTACTCGTGCTCCCCTGCTACTGTTGTTGCACCACGCCTGTGGTCCCTCCTGTAATTCACAGGTTTATCTTATAAATTTTCCTCACTCAATGATATGTTTTATAATAACCATATCAACAACCAATAAGTCTTTCTTTCAGTCATTTCTTAATATTTTATATTTTTCTCATTTCACCGATTAATATTGTCGTTGTTTGTCCAACCACAGTTATTATTCTTTTCTTTATAATTGAACTGTTTCTGTTTAAATCCTGAACTGTCAATGTCTAGACATTGAACTGTTACTGTTCGACCTCTCCTCAGATTTTTAACTATATCTAGAGTTATAGAACTCTGTTTCAAGCGAGATTGGTCTCATTGGAAAGCTAAGACATGAGGCTACAAGTTCTCTGAAGGAAGAAGAACCCAATTCTGCCTCTAAGACAGCTAAAATCACTTATCAAGAAACATTTAGACTGTTACTGTCCAACTGTTACTGTCTCGTTTTTTTGAATTGTTACTGTCTGACCTTTCCTCATATTTTTAACCATATCTAGAGTTATAGAAATCCGATCCAAGCGAGATTAGTCTCGTTGGAAAGCTAAGACATGAGGCTACAAGTTCTCAGAGAAAGGAGAACGCAGTTCTCCCTCTAAGGCAATCAAAATCGCTCATCAACAAACATTTGGACTATTATTGTCCAATTGTTACTATCTCGTTTTTTACTGTTACTATCTGACCTCTCCTTATATGTTTAACCATATCTGGTGTTATAGAATTCTGATTCAAGCGAGATTAGTCTCGTTGGAAAGCTAATACATGAGGCTACAAGTTCTTTGAGAAAAGGAGAACCCAGTTCTGCCTCTAAGACAATCAAAATCGCTCATCAAAAACATTTGGACTGTTACTGTCCAAGTGTTATTGTCTCGTTTTTAAACTGTTACTATCTGATCTCTCCTCATATTTTTAACTATATCTGGAGTTACAGAACTCCAATTCAAGCAAGATTAGTCTCGTTGGAAAGCTAACACATGAGGCTATAAGTTCTCTGAATAATAGAGAACCCAGTTCTGCCTTTAAGATAGTCAAAATCGCTCATCAATAAATAGTTGGACTGTTGCTGTCCAACTGTTATTGTCTCATTTTTGAACTGTTACTGTCTGACCCCTCCTCATATTTTTAACCATAACTGGAGTTATAGAACTCCAATTCAAACGATATTAGCTCGTTGGAAAGCTAAGACATGAGCCTACAAGTTCTCTGATGGAAAGAAAAATCAGTTCTGCCTCTAAGACAGTCAAAATCGCTCATCAAGAAATATTTGGACTGTTACTGTCCAACTGTTACTGTCTCGTTTTTGAACTGTTACTGTCTGACCTCTCCTCATATTTTTAACCATATCTGGAGTTATACAACTCCGATTCAAGCGAGATTAGTCTCGTTGGAAAGCTAAGATATGATGCTACAAGTTCTCTGAATGAAGAAGAACCCAGTTCTACCTCTAATACAGTCAAAATCGCTCATCAAAAACATTTGGATTGTTACTGTCCAACTATTACTGTCTCGTTTTTGAACTGTTACTATCTGATCTCTCCTCAGATTTTTAACTATATCTGGAGTTACAAAACTCCGATTCAAGCAAGATTAGTCTCGTTGGAAAGCTAAAACATGAGGCTACAAGTTCTCTGAAGGAAGGAGAACCCAGTTCTGCCAAGATAGTCAAAATCGCTCATCAAGAAACATTTGGACTGTTATTGTCCAACTGTTACTGTCTCGTTTTTGAACTATTACTGTCTGACCTCTCCTCATATTTTTAACCATATCTGGAGTTACAGAACTCCGATTCAAGCAAGATTAGTCTCGTTGGAAAGCTAAAACATGATGCTACAAGTTCTCTGAAGGAAAGAGAACCTAGTTCTGCCTCTAAGAAAGTCAAAATCACTCATCAAGAAACATTTGGACTGTTATTGTCCAACTGTTATTGTCTCCTTTTTTAACTGGAACTGTCTGACCTCTACTCATATTTTTAACCATATCTGGAGTTATAGAACTCCGATTCAGGCGAGATTAGTCGCGTTGGAAAGCTAAGACATGATGCTACAAGTTCTCTAATGAAGAAGAACCCAGTTCTGCCTCTAAGACAGTCAAAATCGTTCATCAATAAACATTTGGACTGTTACTGTCCAATTGTTACTGTCTCGTTTTTTAACTGTAACTGTCTGACCTCTACTCATATTTTTAACCATATCTGGAGTTACAGAACTCCGATTCAAGCAAGATTAGTCTCGTTGGAAAGCTAAAACATGATAATACAAGTTCTCTGAAGGAAGGAGAACCCAGTTCTGCCTCTAAGAGAGTCAAAATCGCTCATCAAGAAACATTTGGACTGTTACTGTCCAACTGTTACTGTCTCGTTTTTGAACTGTTACTGTCTGACCACTCCTCATATTTTTAACCATATATGGAGTTATAGAACTCCGATTCAAGCGAGATTAGTCGCGTTGGAAAGCTAAGACATGATGCTACAAGTTCTCTGATGAAGAAGAACCCAGTTCTGCCTCTAAGACAGTCAAAATCGCTCATCAATAAACATTTGGACTGTTACTGTCCAACTGTTACTGTCTCGTTTTTGAACTGTAACTGTCTGACCTCTCCTCAGATTTTTAACTATATCTGGAGTTACAGAACTCCGATTCAAGCAAGATTAGTCTCGTTGGAAAGCTAAAACATGATGCTACAAGTTCTCTGAAGGAAGGAGAACCCAGTTCTGCCTCTAAGATAGTCAAAATCGTTCATCAAGAAACATTTGGACTGTTACTATCCAACTGTTACTGTCTCCTTTTTTAACTGGAATTGTCTGACCTCTACACATATTTTTAACCATATCTGGAGTTAGAGAACTCCGATTCAAGCGAGATTAGTCGCGTTGGAAAGCTAAGACATGATGCTACAAGTTCTCTAAAGGAAGGAGAACCCAATTCTGCCTCTAAGGGAGTGAAAATCGCTCATCAAGAAATATTTGGACTGTTACTGTTCAACTGTTACTGCTTTTTAAAAAAAACACTAAGTTGGTTTATAACTTATCCGGCCTAGACAATCAGAAACATAGCATCTTTAATGAATCTCTTTTAATTATTATATAATAAAAGATGATTGTCTTGATCATATATATTGGACATGGGATGGGACTCGAAAGTTGAAACATGGACACCCCGTTAAAATGGGCACTATCTCCATTTCCTTATTTTTTGAAAAAAAAAAAATGGTCTCTACTCCATAAACAAAGTCCCGTACAAGGCTTTGTTCAGATAAATTGTGTGCATTACGTGCCATAAAAGCCATCAATTTTTATTCCTGTAATCTTGTGGATGGATTGGGCTTATACCTTTCTTATCCTCAAAAAATTTAGTTGAAGAAACAAACTTCCTTTACACTAGAAAAGACCCAATCCCAGAAAGAGTAGTGAAGAAAACAAAGCCAGAGAAAAAAGGTCTCTTCAAAGCGAAATGTTGCCGAACCCAAAAGTATTCCAATCCTCCATTACCACCAACACACCCTTCACAAATCCAGTTCCCCTTCATCTACCATAATCAAGCAATGTTGCAAATTATCGCGAGGAGAGCTTGCCATTTTTGGCAACTCTTCGTTGCTTCTTCTGCTAAGTTCTCAAACCCTAGAACCATTCAGTATGTCCAGAGCTAGCTGAAGAAAACTTGCCAGATTCCAAAGAAAATGATCCATGAGAAAAAAACAGTACAAGCACAAGACATAAGTGCAGCAATAAAACTACAACAAAGCGTGCATTTTTCTTGATAATATCAATTAATGGAGAACCTGTTGGCCGCATTATCATTGGGCTACACGGAGAGGATGTCCCAGCTCGACCTGCTGGGTTTAGCAATCTTGTAAGTGGAGCTGCTGGTATTAGTTACAGAAGAAAAGAATTCATCAAAATCATGCCAAACTATGAGCAGCATGGTGGGGTAAGGTCATACGGAGTGAGATGCTGAGCTTGCACGGAGAACAGGAAGCAACTTGGCAGCTGAAAGTCTCGTGTATGAATGGCAGAGGGAATATGAGACCCGTCCACGTATCAAGATTTTGGCTGGAGCTGTAAGCATTATTGTGAGAGATCCTTCCAAACCGCCTCCAAAGTTGAAGTTAGTCGCAAGGCAAGGAAACCTTGAGATTGATCAAGAAGAAGTTGTGATTGATCCGAGCAGTACAGAGTTTGTGATAGCCACCACGGATTCACCAGAGTTGGATGCATCATCTCTGATAGTTGGAAGTGTATTGGAAGGGATGGAGGTTGTAGACAAGATTGGACATGTGAAGACCTCGCAGGAGAATATCAGATCTCCTTATTTCAGGTGAGTTCGACAAACTCTGCAAGAGAAAGCAAAGATTGTGTACTTCAATCTGAACTGGTGATAACTTGGCATTATGTTGATCATAGATAGACACTATCTTTGTTTTGTTTGGTGAGCAGAGCTGCCAGGCTGATTCGAGGCAAAGGAGCTGTCGTTGCAGAAAGAGGCTTTGACCGACAGTATTCTAAGGTGGTAGTCGCAAATTGTGGCTTGGAGCAAACACCAAATGTTCGTTGCAACCCTTTTCTATTGATTTATTTTAAAAAATGAAGGGACAACCATTTTATTTTATTTTTTTAGAATAAATTCCATTGCTATTCCTCACTACAATCTCATAATAGCGTTTTAACAAAGGAAGTCACAGCTCAACTCAATTAAAAGTGTGTTCCTATTTCGCCAAAATCTATCACTCAGAACTCTTTCCAAGTTTTGTATACACCATTAGGAAACATCACACGACATCCTACCATTTACAGAGGAACAGACGCCAATCCCAGGTATCTTTGAAAACACATCCATGCCCTACAAAACTTATTAGCTGCACCGGCTGTTTCAGCTTGATCCACTAGTAGGCTTCATTCTTTTCACAGGAGACGTGAAAAGCTTTCTAACTAAAGCAATGGGATCATCCACCTATAAAACAACAAATTGTCAGCAATAATCCATTACGGATATAATTACAGAATATGTCAGTTCAACCAAAATAAACCCCAACTATTAGCAGCATTGATACTGGCAACATCTACATGATGGAAGATCAGGACACAATCAATCTTCTCTTCCCTCCATATCTTGTCTGTGTTACCAACATCAACAGTCTTGAGCTATTAACCATCTCACTCACCACTCTAGTTAATTTCTGATGTGTCAAACCCAAAATAGGATTTATGATGACGTGCATTACAATTAAAAAGATATCATTCATCTGGGGAGGAATTTGACACAAAAGATTGAAAAAGACTCAGAGTGCCTCAGCTGGCAACCAGCCATATCAAATCCACCATGCTTCTATCCATCACTTTCCACGACACATAGTTAGCACAAAAGCGATTCACCAAAAGGGGTGTAAAATTTTTCATTACCTTATTCAGGGAGGAAGATGGAGAATTTGTAGAAGGAAGAGAAAACTCTTTCTGACGCCCTAAAGCAGATAGTGTTTGTTGCCAACCAGGTGCCCCACTGCTTGTTGATATAATCCAGGGGCAAAAATGTCTGTGCTGTCTGATTGGATCAAATCCCAAAGCTTTGTCTAATGCCAGTTTCTTAGGATCCTTTCCTGGAACATGATGGCATCAAGGTTAATAAACTTCCTTCATGATTAAATGACAATGTCTCATGCAAATCAGAAAAGAACAGCACTTGAATGATGACTGCAACTTCTGGAGATGCAAAGTGGGAAAAACACATTCTTCAAAAGAAAAACTACTAATCAAAAACTTCAATAAAACTTCTAGAAAGAACTTAATATGCCAATATTTCATTTGGAAAATGCTTCTATAGATCCAGTGTGATCAATGTTCAGTCAACTCATAATCCGAATCAAAGGGTGAAAAGCCTAGCCAAATAGTTACACACCTGTACTGTTGGCCACAACTTCACTGTTCACAGGAAACTGCACTCCTGTGGTGCCTTCTTGGCTTTTTTCTTGAGTAGCTAAAGTGTTTTCAATATCAGAACAAGTTTCACCTCCTCTCATACCAATCTGACAGGCAACATTGCTGCCTGAAATATCCGCTCCTGGAATTTGTTCATCATGATTGATAGATGAAGTCACCATCTCTAAGGAGTTACTTTCACTACGTTTTCCACTTCCAATTGGGGAAATGGCAGCAGAGCCAGAAATAGAAGATGCACTAACTTGAGAAACTCCAGAAACCCCCACTACTGAATCATGTGATTCAATATTGTTTGAATTTTCAGGCAGCTGATCAGTTGCATCATAACCATGCACTGTATTTGGTGGATTCTGAGTCAGACATTCCACAGCAGAATCATACCCAGCAGTTTCAGGAAAAGCTGGTTCTCTAGTGATATCTATCCCTTCCAAAGACATCTTGGAGTTATTCTCTTTTCTAAGTGCATCACCTTCACTACTTCCAGAGTTCAAACAAGAAGATTGGTCACCACTGGCATAACTACACTGCCCCTGGTCATGTGTTTTGCTCTTTAACAGACCCACAGCTTCGAGCAGAGAAACTTGTTCACCAAAATTGTGCTTTGCAGATTCCCGTTCCTCTGAAGATAGATTCTTGTTTTCAGATCCAGATTGAGAAAATTCTTGGTTATCACATGTACGATCCCTAAAATCAGAATCGTAAGAAAACCTGGCCCTTAAATTCCGGCCAATAACAGGCAATGAAATTGTTGCTTTGAAGTTCTGTTTTGTTGGGGGCGGACCCCCAGCAATTGTGAAACTTAAATATGATGGTCTATGCATAGAAGACAATGCACCATTTGATGCAGAGTTTCCAATGACTCCCCTGTTGTCAACATGATTTTCATTAGCTGAATCTTGTCCAGAATTCTTGTTATTATTGACTTCTGCATAACCGACCAATTTAAACAACTCTAAAGGACGTGGAACCATAGAAAAAGTCCATAGTCCCACACTCGCCCCACAGAACCTGCAATCTAAAACAACAGCATTAGAATCAGCATGTGGCCCACTACAAGAACCAGATTCTTCATTTGTGTCAACGCTTTGCTCAGTAGCAACAGAGCGGACTCGAATACTTGGATGCTGCCCATTGATGACCATATGGAATGAATCTGTGAAGCCAGTATCCTTAACAGGCTGTGTTGGTTTGTCATTGCAGTCAACAACGTAAGGCAGCGCACGCGGTTCCCAGCCACATAAACTTATGAGCTTTTGTGCCTGCAAATACTTAAGATTGTCATTACTCTCATCAACATTCCAGAACAAGGAAAATCACCACCAAAATATTGATCATGAATACATGGCACCGTAAATTGTCACTTTACTGGTCAATGTTTCACACACATTACATATTCTAGTGAAAATAGAACCTATAGACAATGTAGTAATAAAACACTGAAAACTTAAAGGTGGGCTGACATGAAAACGTGATGCAGAAAAGTTATACAAGAAAAATAACATTAACAAGGGAGCGTATGTGCCTGGAAATGCTTATTGTTATTACACTTCACCAGGAAATCTATCGCAAGGAAAACAACCATTGCCATAGTGTTAATGTATAGCAACTATCACATGCACCTAGTCATTGTTTGGCACAAATATTATATTCTAATGAAAATAGCACATTCAACACTGCAATTAAAATACTGAAAACTAAAAAAAGTGGTCTGACATGAAAAGGTGTTAGATACAAATGTCAAAAAGGACCGAACCTCATAGTACAAGTTGGCAAAACCAGCATCACAATCATTGCCAAGGAATTGTATTTGTGATAGGTTGGCAGACATTTTGCCAAATTCCAGGGTTGGAGATTGTCCAAGAAATTCTTCCAGCTGAGGGCATCTTATGTATTCAATGGCTGAAGATGAAATCAGTGGAAGAGCTAAAAGTCGTAAGAGCGCACAAGAACGTTCTCTGAACTTATCAACTAAAACTTGAGGTGGAGTGGGAGGAAATTCTGCCAATCTTTCATCACAGGCATTGTCAATCCATGGACACAATAGTTTGTGTCCATTATCCAGCTTCAAACTAAATACCAATGCTGCCTTCTCAACTGAAAACTTGGAAAATAGTTAAATTAAGATGCAAACATAATAAGTTGTTGGGCGTGAGCATAGTGTACATGCCAAAGCATAAGGAAGAAAAAAAAGAAGCATGACATGCCTTGTTGCTGTGACCAAGATGATGGAGTAGAAAATAGGAGACGAGCTCCACATGCTTCACATGCTATGATATCCATATCCAAATTGATCCATCCCCTTCTCGCACAATCCACAGCACTTACCACCTAAGAATGATAGGAAAAGTTAGAATTCAATACTTTGAAAAGGTTTACTGGCTCAAGAAAAACACAAAAACAAAAGAAAGAATGGGGAAAAAGGAAAATAGTTCATTGATATAAAACAGCCATGGAAAATTTATGGTCCTCAATGAGGGGTGCAGGATATTTTCATCAACTTATGTGTAGTTCACTGATAAATAATTAAATAATTCATGCAAATAAGGAAACTTTATATATATATACATATACTGAGGCAGTACACCGTCCACTAACAAAAACAAGGGAAACCACTGCTCAGCAAATCAGCAATATACAAATAAGATTAATCTATAGGACAAAAAAAGTCCCTCATTATTAGCAAAAATCTGTTCAGCATCCACAGGTGTACAATTTTAACTCAAAGGTCCTTCAGAGAACTTAACTGTACATCCTTCCCCCCGCCCCAAATGCCTTTTAATTTCTCTCTTTCAGAAAACTCAAAGTATTGCTAAAGCTATATAACTCCATATAATTCTTGCCATTTCAAATTTTAAACTCAAGAAGTAGAATATACCGAACTAACCCCATCTGACCCCAAATAAAGTAAAGGGATAGTAAAAATATTTCCAAAAGGAAAAAATAAAAGCCACAATATGGGTTTCCGTTATTAGGAAACAGACAGTTTTAACACAGAAGAGGTACAAATTCTTAAGAGATTTCGAAAAAATAACCAATGTGATCTTACAGAATGCTAGCAACTTGATTTTGAATAATAAGAACAGAGCAAATGCTTTGAAGGAAAAGTATTGTTATGAAGATTTATCAGCAACTGAATTCTCATAGGTTGTTAGCTAGAATATTTTCATCTAACATTTTAATTAATGTGCCGCATATAGAACTGAGAAAAGTACATAAAATACAGCGAAAGGAAGCATATGGCTAGGTACAAGCCCGTCATTTAAAAAAAAAGAAAAAAAAATTGCCTTTGGAGATTGGATTCCACACAGTACATTTAATTAGATTGATTGCAATGAAAACATTAATTCCTCAAAAAACCCATGTGCCAAAAAGGTAATGGTGAAATGGATGATGAGAATAAAATGAACCTTGGGCTTAGCGAACCAGGTCATAGACTTAAAAGTAGCAAGCCTCCTCATAAGATCTCCCCTGTCCCAGGGCCTACACAAAGGAGCGTCAGCTGAAGAAACATGTTCCACTAGTGCTAATGCAGACTCACGATTGTCTCGTTTTTTGCCTCTTGATGGTGATGATATTTGTATAGCTCCACATGATATTGGTGAACTGTCAATCAAAATTCAAATAATCAATAAACAAACAAACTGATATAAAATGGGAAATTGCAAAGAAAGCAAAAGAAAACCTGGGATTGGAGATGGATTTCGAAGAAGGAGCGTTAAGGAGCTTGTCCATGATAGAGTGGAATCTCTTCTCTGGATCCTCTTCCATAGGATTACTATTCTTAAAGCTCGCTCTCCCTCTCTATCGGCTATTGCGACTCCTCTGCTCTTTAGTCTTGACAGATAATACGGTGTCCGGAGAGGGTTTTTGTTTTGTAGACGTTTTGTTTTAGGTTTGGATGGAGCAAAGCAACAATGCTTATAATTAACTGACAACATGTTCGTAACCTTATATTTTAATGAATTTTTATGTTAGGAACTTTTAAAAATTAAATTTTAAATATAATTTAATCTTTAAAAATATTATAAGAGTAAAAAAGATTAATTTATATTTTTAGAATTTTAAATAAAAAATTTCATATTAAAATTAATTTTCTTAAAATACTTATCTAATGGCTCTTTTTTTTACCTTTGAAAAATAAAATGAATATAATGAGAATAATATAAAAAACAAAATGATTTTAATTTTATCTCTTTCAAATATTGAAATTCAATTTATTTATTAATTATATTCAAATCAAACATTATAATTAAATTTAATTACAGTATATAATTGGTTGCTAACAACCTATTAAACATATGTTTAGTGATTGGGAAAAAACCATTAGTTTTAGTTTCCTTGTAATAAATAAAATCACAATTTATTTTGTAAAATTGATCACCAACTCAAAGTTATGATACTTTTTCACGCCATGAAAAATTATCAATCTCGAATCCAAGATAATATATTATGCAATGATAAAATTAAAAAAACAAATCAGTCATAAAAACAATTTTAAAATGAAGTTAAAAAATAATTATCAAAAAAACTCAAAACACAAAAAAGAAATCAAAATACTATTACAACAAAAAATGTTTTGTGAGGTGGTGATAGTAAAAACAATCTTCAATAAAAAAATTTGTAAAGGATAAAATTAAAAAAAAAACAAATAATGATGAAAGCAATTTTAAGAACAAAATTGAAAGAAAAAAATTTGTAACTCGAAAAAAAAACCCAAAGAACAAGAAAGAAACCAAAACACTATTACAATTAATGATGTTTTGTGAGGTAGTCTACAATAAAAACACCACCTCTTTTATTTTATTTGTAAAAATAAAATTTAAAATAAAACTTAATAAATAATTTAATAATTAAAGTCTTAACTAATTTAATAATAATAATAACAATAATAATAATAACAATAACAATTTTAATTTGATTTAATTTTAATTTAACAATAATTTAATGTTTGAAGTATTTGTTGGATGTAACTTAATGTGTTATATAGACACAACTAGCTAATGGATCCGCACTTTGATGTGAATCAAATCAAAAAATATTTTAAGCATAAAAAAACAATGTGACAACATTATCAAGGTATTTTCTAGAATCAAGAAAATGCAAGCTCGTGTGTTTGACCTTTTTCTACCTGTTTTAATTTAAAAAAAAAACATGGAGGAACGCTATTTTTCAATAATTAGAGTGTGACCATAAATGTAATATCTCATATCGGCAGGTGAGGAGTTGGTAGTTGGCCTTATTAGTAGTGCTGGTTGGTGACTTGTCAGACGCGTTTTGGGGCCATGTGTGACTGCCAAGAACAAATCTGTGAGGGCGGTAAGGCCCAAACCGGATAATATGTGGTAGGTTAGGCTGGGCTGTGACATTTGGTATCAAAGTCAGCCTCACTGGCTGTCCGGTTGTGCCGACGAGGTTGTTATGCTCTTTAAGAGGGGTGGATTGTAATATCCCACATCAGCGGGTGAGGAGTTGGTAGCTGGCCTTATTAGTAGTGCTGGTTGCTAACTTGTCAGACACGTTTTGGGGCCATGAGTGGCTGCCAAGAACAAATCCGTGAGGATGATAAGGCCCAAAGAGGACAATATTTGGAAGGTTAGGTCGGGCTGTGACAAGAAAATGAGCTGAGGTTTTTTGGGTTTAAATTTTTTTTAATCCATTTTTACTTAAACAAATAATAAATGACACGATCAAAAGATTGATATCTTATCCCAAGTGCAGGAGTGTCGAAGTAATAAATAACCCGGCAAGACCGGGATCGAACCACAGGGAGGTGAACTATATAAATTACAAATAATATTTATATTTAATAAAACAAAGAGTTTATGAGAATTTTATAGGATATTGATGTAAGGATTAAATAAGGATAAAACAATTGTCAAGGTTAGAGGATCCACTAATAATATTTCAAACAAGTATAGTACAAACTCTTTTTATTACTCAACTGGAAACCACACACAAAGGAGATTCCAACGGATTATAAATTGTTAACATGATTACATTAGTTATCTTATTTGAATAATGCTAATACTTGTAAATGTTGTCAGGTATTCATGATGTTAATTTATGTTAACAACAAATCAAGTTCCTTTCATAGCACAAGTGTCGGTTAAACCATACAGTAGGCTATGAAAGGGTCAATCATTTATTGTACCAAGGGTTATACAACATAAATCTAGATTAACCATTTAACAAGCAAAGTATAAGAGTGAATAAGATAACAAATACAAAACATGTTAGTATCAAACATTAAAGTCCATGTTGAGTTTACACTATACTTATTCTTACACCATTAGTGTAACCTTTTCACCTTGACATAATAAACTTAACTAAACATCATGAAGAAGAAAAACATAAATGAACAATATAAGAACATAAACATGACATAAGTTAACTAAGTATAGTAAAGGAAATGAAAAGCATAAACAAGAGATTAATATAACTTAAAATAAAACTTGAACATTACAAAATACAAAGAGAGAGAGTGATCTTGATATGAACACCAAGATGCCTAAATGCATGGCAAATGCCTCCTTTTATAGGTCAAAATTTAGAACTATTGATTTAATGACTAATTGTTTAGTGGGTGACCACCTCTTGACTTGATAACAATCATTATCTTCTTGTCTGCAGAAAACGTACATCAAAATGTGAACAGATAGTATTCATGAAAATTCTGGGAAATTGTCTCAGCTTTCCAATAAAACAAGAATAAGGTCATTTGGACTTTTAGAACTCAATATATGGGCTGAACACTGAACAGTGTCTGGGCTGCAGGACAGATTCCGACTTTTCTGTTTTTGCTATAATTTAAACTTCAAAACGGTCCTTTTGAATCTTGGACTCTTCATGAAAGTTTTAAGCCTATGTCTTAGCTTTCTATCCATATAAACCAGACCTAAATCCAAGTTTTGCAACTCCAGTTATGATCCAATAATCGAATGATATTCCAATTTGAATTCAACCAGAATCTCTTTTCTAAGCTTAGCCTTGTCTTTGTCTTCTCAATTTCAGTAGTTAAACTCATCAATCAATCCTTTGATTTATGTGATAGGCCTGCATTTAAGATGAACATTTACCATAAATTAAAGGTATCTTATATTATCAGACTTGTTATTATACAACATGCTCTAGTTAAGGAGTTATTGATACTTCAAGTGCAAAATGATAATATAAAACCTTGATAAAAATGCACTTTTAAGTACTAATCAGTAGACAACACAAAATTTGGGCAACGAACACTAATTCATTGCAAACAACATAACTTTCGGTAGCGAATGCTGATTAGCTGCACACAACATAAATTTCAGCAGCGAACACTAACTCGCTTCAGACTACACAATTTCGATAGTGACTGCTGTTTCGCTACAGACAACACAAAATTTAGGCAGCGAACGCTGATTCACTGCAGACAACATAATTTTTAGTAGCAAACGTTGATTCGCTACACATAACATAAATTTCGGCAATGAACGTTGACTCACTGTAGACCACGACGAATGTTAATTTGTTGCGAACAACACAATTTCGATGACGAATGTTAATTTGCTGCGAACAACATAATTTTAGTAGCGAATACAAATTCGCTGCAGACAATACCATTTCGACAACGAACTCTAATTCGCTGCAAACAACATAATTCAGCAGTAAAAACTGATTCGTTATAGGTAACACCATTCGGCAGTGAAACCTTATTCGCTGTAGACACCACTATTCGGCGGTGAAAACTAATTCACTGTAGACAACACAATTCATCAATGAAAGCAAACAACACAATTCGATAGTGAAACTGATTCGCTACCAACAACACAATTCGGTAGTGAAAACTAATTTGCCTTTGACACCACAATTCGTTCTTTGGATCCAGCAAAATCATACAATTTTAGCATGAACACACATGCAAATTCAATTCCAGCAAAATACTTTGTCATTAGATTCTTGTTTCAGCTGTAGCATGCTTTCAAGGTTACAAACACATATTTTTTGCACTTAACATCCACTAGCACATTTTCATACAAGTTCTTCAACCACATATGCAGAATTCATGACATTAACACATTTATAATTCTGTTTCGGTTTCACATAATTAAGCAACTCTAACAAGATCATCATCTTTGCATTTTATCCCTTTAATCTATGTTTTCTCCAGCCCTCACCATGTGGTCAGCCACCTCTCTAAGTTTTTTGCATTCAAAATTGTACATTTCCTCTATTAAATATTCTGAAATTAGGTTCCCCATTCCGCCCCATTTTCGTCCCTCATCCTTGTCTAGTTTTCCTTAACAGTTGGTTTGAGAATCTTAGGCTATTTATTTGAGGTTTTCTTTTCCCTTTTCAATCCCAAGGCCCCAAGAACAAGTCGAGGAGTAGTATGGTTCATACCTCATGAATTTAACAAGTTCAATGCAGGTTGCGGTGGCATGCTCTCCCTCTCCTTTTTGGTTTTCTTCCTTCCCTCTCTTGCTGTCCAGTCGGCCTCTAGACTCCTCTTTCTCCTAGGTTTTTGGTTTTGTCTACTTCTCTTTACTCACTTCTCACTCCACGTTCAAGGAAAGTGGCATGCAGGCTGGTTGGGTTTGGTTTTCTGCTTGGAGAGGGATGTGTGTGCTGCAGCCATGGGTGCTGCCAGTTCGGGAGGAAGGTCTAGGCTCCAGCTTCGACCATGTTTTCGGTCACTTCTCCTTCCCTCTCTCTTCTCACATAGCACCCTAGGAGATCTGCATATAGCTGGTCGGTTTTAGTCTTCTCTTTGGGAAGAGGGAAAGGGTTTGCTGCATGTAGTTGGCCGGTTTTGCTTTGGGAAAGAGGGAGAGGGCCTG
>Ga0307517_10006014_pt1 | contig 18082 bp, 12 predicted proteins | sample 23_EM_MG_FD_194515 | JGI IMG/M metagenome (GOLD analysis project Ga0307517, IMG submission 194515) | Populus trichocarpa ectomycorrhiza microbial communities from riparian zone in the Pacific Northwest, United States - 23_EM | ecosystem: Host-associated > Plants > Roots > Unclassified | place... | reverse complement strand
AATTGAAGGAAATTGTTGCAAAGAAACAGGTCAAAGTAGTAGAACAAAAATAATAAGACGGGAATAGAAATCTAAATACGCCAGCCCCTGCTGCTACACATAGGAGATGTAAGAAAAAGAGCAAGTTGTATTATTTCACTGGGTTTCAGCGCACATCTGGCATGTGGTTGCGGTCCTGGGATTGGCATATGTGCAGTGCTGACAAGTCCAAGCTCCTCGATTACATGCCTCGCATGTCTCTGCTGAACCCGGATTCATGTAAGAACAAAACACACAAGACCATTCACCCTGAGGTGTCAAATTGTCAGCAGTTCTCCTCTTTGTTTGAGTTGTAATCTCAAGTGCAGCACCCATTGTTTTTTTGGGTGCTTTTGTCTTGTTTGGATTTGCATAAGTCCTTGTTATAGCTGTGTAGAGATTCGAGGGCCTGTCTTCAGGAGTTGTCATTCTGTTGCAGGTCTCGCCTGCTGGAACTTTTAGTCTTCTGCAGATCGAGGTTTTTTGTTGCTTCGAGGAGCTAGCCACGTCTGATAGTCCATTCTCTAATGCTGTAACCAAATTCTTAAAGTAATTTTTGGTCACTCCTGTCAGATGGATTAACTTCAACCGAAAGTCATTGAAACTGTCAGAAAGTTCATCAGGATCAATAAATATCTTAAGTTCCCTCTCTGCACAATCATGAAACCTTTCTAAACTGGATTCCGCCTGCCCTTGCAAGTACACGAATAACTTTGCCTTAGCATCGTCATCCTCCGCTAGGTAATACCCGTATGCATAGGTCCATTTCAGCACCCGTCGACATTCAACTATCTGCTGCCAGGCCTCGGTCAAGAATTCAAGCTGAGTCTCAGGTTGGCCATAGAGTTTCGAGATCTCCTTTAGATGATTGTTCCGCACCTTTCCCAAGTCTGTCAAAGCAATTTGCCTCGACTTTTCATTGGCTGCCCAGCGATCATAATAATGTTGGTATTTAAGCAACTCTTGCCGCAATGGACTAGTTTCCTCAGGCTGAGGATTTCCAACATACCTATTGCAAGAACCACCATAACCATGAACAGACCAGTCTTTAAGGCATATCCAGCAAAACATATGATAACAAGGAGTTGTGCATGACATGCGCATACATCCCGCATTCTTCTCAATCGGTCTCTGGCACTCGGGACAAGGCTTGGTATAAGCTTTCTTCCACGTCTCAGTTTGAGAGTCTGAACTGTTTTTCAAATTCCATTTTTTCACAGTATCACATCCTACTGGTCGATGTCTTTCCTCACAACAATTAAAGCAAAAGGAATGAGAGCACACGCAAGTAACATCAAAGTCTCCATCGCAGCCGACAAAATCAATAGCATAATCACAACCTGGAGCAGGACACCACTTTCTCCTCTTGTTGCTTTCTACATAAGACCTAGCAAGGTAACGATAGTACTTTTTCCTATCTTCCTCGAACCCCAATTCGTTAATAACATCATCACCAACAGCAGCAGCACATGTTGGTTCAGGACACCTTAGAACCAAACATCCAGGACCATCATTGATGTTCGTGTGAATGTAAAGTCCCCAGCATTCAGAACAAAAAGGATGACCACAAGTGACAGATTTAATGAAATCTTGACTATAAGATTCAAAACAAATCCCACAAGTCAGATCATCATAACTGACTTGTTTTTCTTCCGGCTTCTCCAGCAACAAGCCTACCTTTTTACGGACTCCGAATTCGTCAACAAACCACGCATCATGTACTTTACAAACATTCCAATTGTAGTGACGAAGTAGAAGACTTGCCTCGAGTTTCGATATTGAGAGTACATCAGATAACTCTGTGATCTCATGCTCGATACATCGGCAAATATCGGCCTCTTTCAAGACGGTAAAGTTTGTTTCACTGGAGTCAGTATTGTCATCACTGGAGTAATCTGTGGGTGAGTAGTCATCGAAATCATCAAAATCGTTCGTGTCAGCCATGTTGACAGAAACTCTGAGACCGCAAAGCTTTGTTCAACAGGGGATTTGTACACAGGGTATATCCTATACCAAGAGTAAAAGCCGTCTGTATTCTGCAGGGCGCAAGTCAGCTGTTTATCTTTATACAAATAACCTAGGAGAACCCGAAACCAGAACGGAGAGAGGGTTTTGTTTAGTCTCCTATTATTATTAAAGTCGTTAGACTAGCGTGTGCAAATTGCAAAACTGAAAGACCAAGTCTCCTCTTTGAGTAATTAAAAAGAAAGGAATCGTGATAGTTTTTTTTTATTAATAATAATACCCAATTTATATTTAAATATCAATCAAATTATATTTTGATAAATAACTTTAATAGGGTAATTTAATTATTTATATATCATCTCCCATGTTTGGGCCTATATTCAATTAAACTCAAGTCACTCGTGTTTTTTTCTTTTTTTTTAGGAGTTGTTTAAAGATTGCAGTACCCCCCGCATTTCATGATTTTTTTAAAATTATTTTTTTAAATATTTTCAGATTGTTTTGAAATCAAAAATAATTTTTTTAAAATAAAAAAAATTATTTTAATATATTTCACAATAAAAAAAACAATTTAAAAAACAACTGACCACTCACCAAACTAGGAAGTTTTCCAATGGAATGAGGCTGTCTCTTGCATCATATACTGGGAAAGGGAGGCTAAATGGCTGTGTCTAATTTCCCACCCGTTATGGTTGGCGTTTCGACCATGACCAAAGAAATGAAATTCAAGATAGAGGAGTAACATTACAAGGAGTCAGACTTTGCTGCTAAACTAAAAGGAGGCATGTCTCCAAATTGGATCCTTTTACAGTGCACTAGGAACAAAGTTCCACTCCGGTTCAATTACAGACTCCCAGTTCAACTCAAGACTCTGAAATTGGCGAATGAATCGAATATAGGGAAAACTTCGGGGGAGGGGGGGAACCAAAAAGAATGATTACAGTATGTTAGCATAGACCTATTTAAGAAGTTGAAAATTATACAACAGAACACTCTTTACAAAGTTCACATGGACGCCAGAAGCTCTCTCATTTCTGACACGGAAGGGATGCTTTCATTGGGATAGATCTTTGCAACTAGTTGTGCAAAACTCTCATACTTGTCCAAGAAATCCTTCTGTCAAATTAAGATAAAAGGTACTTCAACATTTCAGCTAATATTTTGAGGCAAAACAAAGTTTTAATTGCTTCACCATGAAGCAGAGCACAAACTGTTTGCAATATGGGGAAGAAAAAAAAGACTCATGTAGCCCAGCATCAACTAGTTGCAGAATGAGGAATGACCTTTAAAGGAAAGGAAAGAAAATAGAAGGACCAATAGCGTTCCCCTGTTTGGATGTGCAAGGGAAACACAGCAGATGAGAAGGGAATGCGGGAGTTAATAAATATAAGATCAATTACTATATTATAAAACTATTCTTAACGAGGGGAACAATTCCTCTTTAATTTCATGCTAAGGGTATTTGTTTCATTGAAGAATCTTAACAACCCTCAACAACCGCAGTGGGAGATTGATGATTTCTACTATTTGAGGGTTTTCTACCCTCAAAGTGCCCACCTTCCTCTATCAAAAATGAGAATCAAAAAAGGTTTGGGGGTTCTAAACCCACCTTTCCCTTCCATTACCCCCAAAACCCCTAAAGAATTTAAGTTGAGTTTCCATTTTAGGTTAATAAATGCTTTGCCCGTGACTCAAATTCCTTGGCAGGTTACTTCATGCTTTGCTCATAACTCAAATTCTTTGTTGATCAAGAAATTTGCAATGTTCAAACACCCATTACTTACCAACTAACTTTCAAGAAACATTCAAGACAGAATCCTGATATTAAGGAAGTGAATTACCTTGCACTTATCCCACAAAGAAGGCAACAGTTCTTCTGAAGTTAAGTTCTTCTGTAACCTCTTATACATTGCACTAATAGACTTGTCAACCTGTTGCAGAACAACCATGTTAGTACAACACTAGCTTTGAAACCAGACTCCAGAGACAAACAGACTATTGTGAATGCACTAACGACTTACCCCAGATAAACTAGATTTTAACATCTTCCGGAGATCCATTTTTGACAATCCAAGCTGGAAAGGGATCTAAAAGGAACAAAATAAAAGGCAATGACATTTCAGTGTTTAAACAATTTGAACTGACACTTCATAAACCTTAGAGAAATATTGACAGTGATGTGATAGTATGACTTCTAGCAGTTCTTTGCTGGCATCATGTTAATATCAATTGCATCCATATAACTGGCAAAAAGAACAGCAATTCTTAAGCTAACCAGCATAGACTTGTAGAATTGCACACCAACATTTGATTATAGCTGCAAGGCACACAGGTTGCCCAACAAAGGCAAAAAGAAAAGGAGAAAAGATTTAAAAAGTCATGGTTTCATTCTGTTAATCATTGTTTTGATGAATGAATTAGTATCTTCTATCTTAATGCGAATCATGTAAAAAATACAAACAAAGAAACAAAGAAAAGAAAAGGAGGTATCACACTATATCCTATCTTCAATAGAAGTTCATAACAAACTCTGGGAAGCTAATATGGTGGGGTGTTCTTCTAATCAACAACCATGGATGTCATTTGATCATCCCAAACTAACCTCTTCTGGTGTTATGGTGAACATCAAATCCTCAATCTTGCGAGTAAACTGGAAAAGTTTTTCAAATTGCTGCAGAAAGCAAACTTAATGAGGAAAAGAACCTTCAAAATATTAAGGTTAAACTCATTGATGGTTCAGCAAATATTTGCAACCAGAAAGACCACATTGCAATAATAGACCCACAAAAAAGAACCCGGAATAGGATTGCTTACATAGAGAATAATGATGCTGATATGACGTGTACAAGCTTGTTCATAAGCTTCGCTTGCCTGGTGATAAAATTTGGCTAAAGTTGGCACAACATTGGCAAGGTCATACAAGCTGCAAGCAACTGTTTCTAATCAGCAGACTTGTTGATGAAGAAGAAAATTTTTTTTTTTTTTCCAGAATCAGGATTATTCAAAGAACTTGGGGAAGATTCCAAGATATGAGAGGAAAGACAAAAAAGAATACCTATTTTGAAATGCAGCATAGTTTTCTAAAAGGAAAACATCTGCATATTTTGGATCTGTTTGTGCAATTTTCTCCAAAGTCACAAACATTATGCTAACCTGTCAAATAACCTCCCAGATGTAAAACTCACTTGTACTAAATAGGGGGGCAATAAAAAATAATACCAAACTGTCTGACAAAAAGCAAAAAAAAAAAACGTTTAAGAAAAGACTACTCACAAATTTTGTGTGCGCTTGATCAGCCAAATCCCTAGATTGTCCCTGGATATACTGCTCCATACGAGTTGCAAGAGTTGCAAATCTATGCAAGACAAGGTTGAGTCATTTCGTAAGATGCAAAATCAAAGTTTGACCAATGTTACAGGCATTGCACGTAATGCATAAACTTGCAAAATTATTGCCAGGTTTAGGCATTATTAGTTTAATATTAGTTTAAAATACAGCTCCAGTTGTCAATCATAAACCTAAGCAGGCAAGCATATCCTATCTCAAACTCAGTAAAATATGCAAGTCAATTATAGCCACTGGCAAGAGGTAAGTGTCATACTTGAGTAGTGAACACAGAAGCAATGAGCATAATAAAAACAGTTCTAATCAAATTGTCAAGTGGAACAACTATCATTAAAGTAGTGTATTCTGATCATTTCACAGCAAATGTTAGCTAGATGGTCCGTGTCTGTTAGTGTGCACATTTATAATCTTCTTAGGACATTATACACTCGCATCTTAATTTGACTGAAAAGATGCAAGTTCACCCAGAACAACATGAGTCAAGTTCACCCAGATCTGAATTACCTTGGGATGTAGGATAAAACCCCCATCTGCCGCACATTACGCTCATTTCTTTCAATTTGGTGGCAAGCTTCATCAACAAACTGCAATATAGATATCCAGGTAAACAAGCTAGTTCAAGAAGCTTGGAATGTGTATGGATATCACTTAGTTTATGTTAAATGTTAAGTACATACACGATTGAATTGCACAGAAATTCTGGACTCTAGGTCACCAAGCAAGAGACGCACAAATCCTGCAGCATCAGCTTTCTGACCAGAGAGATAGCGCTCTGTAATCCCATGCATTGATATGCAGCGTAGAGGATCTATCTTGTATGCCCAATCAACCACAGCATAAAAATCTTCCTAAAAATTCATGACCCTCCACAAGTTAGCACTGAGAGATTATAGTAGTATTGAAAATTAAGTGATGCACTCAAATACACCTAGCTAATAAACAATAAAATAACAATAAAAAGAGGGTGAGGAGAGGATGCTGAGAAACACCAAAGAACAATAAGAAAAGTTTGAGCAGCACATACATGCATTCATTCAAAAAATACACATGCATATTCAAGGGTATAGATCTAAAACGTGTGTAAGTATGCATGCAAGAATGCATACACGCATATAAGGAACAATGCAATGTATACATTACTTGGATTCCATTAAGCAAATCCTGAAGAGATTCATTTAGTGCTGCCAGATCTGCAGAATTTTTACCTACAAAATCACATTTTAACTTCTAGAAATGAAAGTGGTTCCATATCAAGCATCTATACAAATTGAAATGGAATGAGTGATCTAAGAAGCATTACCAGCTTTGCCATCATTCTCATCAATGTCCATGATACCCAAATCATCATTGTCATCGGCATCATTGTAACCACCTTTATTACCATTAGCTACACCTCCTGGGGGAACAAGTGCAGGAACCTCGAAGCACATGAAGTGTGCAAAAAAAGAACTCTGCAGTTTGAATCAGAAAGCAACATATCAATCATAGAAGAAGCAATAACATTAACAATTTCCAACATATGCATGCAGAAAATTTAACCTCATCTACAAGGAGTGGGATAAATATTGTCAGCATTTTGGCATAAGCCTCAGAAACTGCAGATGTATCTGCATTATGTGAACTATGACTTGAGCCTGCAGAAGCTTCCAACCAGACAGTTGGATTTCTTGATGCTTTTGTACTGGCACGGAGCTCATTAGCAAATTCACGAGCCTGCAAATGAATGAGATAACTCTTAAAACTATATATTTGAAATACAATGCAAACAAAAATAATAATAACAAAAAAAAAATATAATAACAGAACAAACTAAGTGAAAATGGCACCACTAAAACCAAATAAAATCATAAACAGTGAAGTAAAAACTACATGTTTGGTCAATGAAAAGATTGTGGCCTGACCTCCCGACGAAGAAGCAGATTAAGGGAGCTACAATATGCTTTCCTCAAAGGACCCAAGCAGTTCTTATCAAGGCTCTGACAACAGAAACAGGGAATTATTAGTTAAAGAAAAAATTTGAGAGACTGAACACATGTAAACTTTTGAGATTTATGACAAAGGTTTGTAATAAACCTTTAGATGCTGTAGAAGGCGAGCGTATGTCCTGCATTTGTACCTTAAGTCAGCATGGTCAGGCCTCTTTAACTGTCCACGCTGTTTCATGCAAAGTACACAAGCAAATATTAGAATTCCAAGACCCGATACTTGTCCTTGTAATCTGTATGAAAATAACAGAAAGCTGAAAATACTTGTGAAAAGTAACTCTTGTCGCTTATCATGAAATCCACCAAACTTGCAAAGTAGTTCCTCAAGAACTCAGAAGCTCTCCTGACAAACATAGTTTTTAATTTTTCAAGTTCTGTGCGCTTTTCTTTAACCTGTAAGAACATAATCCACTGTTTTAGAAAGAGACAATACACTAAATATACTCACATTAACAGATAACTCCATCATCTAGCTCCATCCTAAAATCTGAATTCAGAAGATATATATATATCCAACTGATTAGAGTCATTCAATTCATGTTCTTGGGCTTTTATAGGAAAACATAAAGATCATGTCATTGACAATTGAAAAGAGAATTGTCATGTATGGGTACCATGTATTCAGGATACCATTTAGACATTGATGACTAATCAGCAAAAAAATATTAATGGAAAAAAAGTCATACATCTAGATGCATAACTGAATATTCTCTCACAATCTTTTTAACAACCTAGTTTATCATTTTGTAGGTAGAAAAAATCAGGGAGAAGAAAGTGGCACAGAGCATACAGCACGCGTATTTGCATAGCTTGGATCCAAATTAGGCACTTGAAGTCCACGTAAAGCACCAGTTAACCACTCACATGCTTCAATGTTTTGAAGCATGTGAGCCTCATCAAATGAACCTCCTGTTAGACATGCTGCATACTACAACCAACATAGCGTGATTAGAGGATGGGAAATTTGAACACATTGCCATAAAAGTGATAAGTTGACATGAAAGTGACGAAAAACATACTTCAGAAGGGACCCGCAGTCGTTCAAGTAGCTTATCAAGTTCTTCAATGAGTGATACATTATTTACAGACTGCATCTCCAATTTGTTATTGCGGGTTTCTATCTGGATATCATAAAATGAATAATCATACAGCTGCAGAGAAAGATGCAAGGCATGTGTTTGAATATATGCATAGATCCATAATGTATGTCATTATAGGAAATTTGAGATATTCATTTGAAGCAGACTTGCAAAAGTAATGAAAACATTAAGATGCAAGTTTAACACTTTCTTCTTACAGCCTACACATTTTTTCCTAATATACCAACATGGCACAACAAAAATGTGGGGAACCAGGAGAAATGCCATAGCAACCCTAATTAGGAACAGTTCAATGTCAGCAAGCACTTACTGATTCAATGTCTTCTCTCATATGTCTAAGTTTCACGTTGAAAATGCCTAACCACTCATCCATGTCATCAACACAATATGTTGCAGCTTCAAGCCCTTGCAACACCTGAAAGGGCCAAATATCAATTCAGGCTAGCAAGAGCTGCCACTATTACACAACTCCACAGGATGTGGCGAAGCACACAATGGACTAATGAACAAGCTTAATCTTCAGAAAGTATAATACACATCAAGAGGTAAAGTGAAAAAAACCTCTGCTAGAGAGAAACTGCAATAAACCCATACACAAAATCACAGCCTTTGTGGAAGTACCTCTTCTATTAAAGGTTCATTTTCTAAAATGGCATGCACATTTGCAGCTTCCAGAGCAAGAAGCTCACGCTTCAACCTTTCTGAAAACACCTCTGCTTCACCAATACCCATTAAATAACTGCATGGTATTGTATAATTGAAAGAATCAAGTGGGTTAAAAAATTAAAAACAAAAGGTGGCACAAAAGAGTTACAATTGTTTGTCATTATTTTCATACAGGAGATGTCTTCAATTCCAAGAAAAAAATCATATTTAGCATTAACAAAAAAAAGGGACAGGCAGACTTTCACAGAACCTACTCACAGTAACCTTAAATGAGAATGCTATTTTGGTTGTGTTGTGAGATCAAGGAGGATAGTTATGAAAAAATTATAGGTAGCTTCAACACAAACAGAAGTCAAATGGATGGGGGCCATAGCCAGCATGGGCCATTTATTGCACAGTAACGAGCAATTTTCTGATGTAAATTAAGTTTGGATTTTTTAAATGAAAACTTTGGAAGTTTTTCAAACAAATGAAAAATCTAGAGATGGATCCCCTCCCCGTGTCATGAAACTTTCGAGGGTGAAAGTGTAGACTGTAAATCATGGGTAAATTAAAGGATGTTTGCATATCAGTCAGAAACCGAGGCACCTCAATGAAAAATATTCAGATAAACAGACTGAAAACATGCTGTTCATATTCCTTTTCCTCCTTTTGCTAAAACCTTTCCGACAATAGTGCTATTTAGCCAAAAATATGTGTCAACTCTCAACCTGACTGAAAAGCTTTGCAGTAATGAAAGGAAAGACTTACTTGCCAAGAAGAGCCTCCATGTCCTCCTCCTTCGCTTGGGAGACAAGTTCTCTTTCAACAGTCACTTTCAAGTCACTTTCTGTGACAGTAGCTGCAACAGGCACTCCATCCTGTTGATTCGTTTGCTTGGGAACTGCGGGTGTATTTTCCTTTTTTGAAGTAATAAATCATAATTAGTTAGAGAACTAAGTCATGCACCATGATCTAAGATAACCAAGCACTTCATTAACTGAGTTCAGACTGCATACTGTTGAGACCAGCGTGGACTTCAATTCAATCTCACCAAATAACACCCAAAATGTGAAATATTGGTGTCCCAATTTGATTATAGATTATGGCATTCAAAACACAGTTTCCAGAAAGTTGATTCACAGAAAAATGACTAGCAGCATTACTGATTCAATGGACAAGAAAACTGAAAAGTACACTTCAAGTAGGATAATCATATACAATGATAAAATTCAATAATACTCAAGACGGAGAAGTAGCCAATCATAACTCTTAAAACAGATAAATGGAGAAGTAGAAAACCATCAATCACACCTTAGCCCAAAGTGCCATCTCCACAACATCTATGCCAACAACTTTTGGAAGACGGCCAAGGACATCTTTGCAGATGTTTAAGAGGCAAAATAAAAGGCGGTTCCTACGACAAAAAAAAAAAAAAAAGGGGAAATGTGCTAGCTAGTTAGAAAAATAAGTTCGAAAAAAATCGGTATTAATCTTGAATTGTTTAATCATTCCTCATTAAGTGTAAAAAAAAAAAAAGAGCAGAAGATGAAGTGGGTGGTGAAACAACATTGCTTACCTATCATCAATATTGCGCATAGTCCATTGCGGTGGAGTAACACTCTGGCTTCTAAGGTTATCAAATCCCTGTAAGAAGTTCAGTCAGAAAAGGAAAATAAAAAAGTTTCTCATTGTCTCCAGAAGTGCTTCTTTAATTCAGATAGTGGGTAAACAAGAGGCACTGATGCAATAAATGCTGAAGCATACCAGGGTAAACGAGCATCCACTGGGATCATTAGCTATAACCTCCACTTTGGAAAGATGCTTGAGTTTGTATAACTTTGCTGGCTGCATAATCAAGTGAATACACGAGCTTAAGACATGCATTTAAGCTTGTGAATTAAATCAGTAAAGATGTCATCACATACAATATTTCTATGTGAGAAGTTAAATTAATTTCTGATCCAAAACCAAATAGGGTTCACAAATTTATATCACCTCAACCCAAAAGCATAAGAAATGTAAAACAGACATTAAAAAAAAAAGTGAATATTACCTCAAGTACTCCTCCAGTTGAATATTTTAGCACTCGAAGAAAGGCTTTCGTCCTCTGACCCTTAGATTTTGCTGCAAAAAAAAAACAGTCGCTTTCAATTCCATAACAGCTAAATGAAATTAAAATGAGAGAAAGAGGGGATTGGCTTTGGCTTACTGGAGAGAGAGAGAACCCTAGGTTTGGCCATGTGACGTCCTAATTTCCCAGATTTGCCCCAGATCCCATGGCTCTTGGCAACACGGATCGACAATACGATCTTCTGTTTTGTGCCTTCAATTGCTGCCTCGCAGGCTCTCCTTAGCTCCTCGTCATCGGCGCTCGATTTCGCCATTTCTCCCCTCCCCTCTTCTAGTTGATTTTACTTTCTTTCACTTGCTTAGCTCACTACCCAGAGATTTTCCCAGTGATTAATTATTGTTTTGTTTTTAATAATAATAAGAAGAATTAATTGTTTGTTTGTTCTTCACACTCTAGGCATGGTACTACAGTTCTGTTCTCGCCTGCTTTAGTGTTGGGTCCCATCACCAAGTCCCTTTGGGTTGGGCTTAGGTCCGATTGGGATAGATAAATCCCCTTGAGATATTTTTTCGGCGGATTTGATTGAATCCGATGTTTTGGGGGGGAGCTGTGATGGATAGTGGACGTCCGTCAACAGACAACTCTTACTAATATTTACTAGTTCCGATCAACAGTCGATGTTAGATAAGCATTCCATTCATCCATTCTGTTTGCAAATGTGACTGAAAATGGTCAATTGGTTATTATTTCTCCAATGCCTATGGAATTGCATCTTGTCTACCAAGCAAAAAAAAAAAAAAAGCGTTTACATTTGACTTGTTAGAATACCATTCTAACGACTCTGCCTCATCCTGGAATATTTGTATGAGATCGATCTGGAAACCTAAGCTGAAGCTGAAGCTTCACATGGTATGTTCCACCGACGTCAGTGGGCTGTGGATCAGTCTGTGCAAAAACAGCGAGACCTCGAGCAAATGCGAATGACCCAGTTCCACCAACCACCGTGAGTTCTTCTCTGTCTTTATGCTCTACATGCTTGGCCTGCACACTGAGGCTGCCTGAGTAATCAGGTGTATCAAATGTGAGGTAGATAATATTGAAACCTGAATACGCAAAATGTTCTATTGGAATTATGAAGCCTTGAGCTTTTCCTATGACCCGTGAAGTGTTTTCGAGCCCTTCTGTGAGCTTACGATGAAAGATGAATGCTCCAGCTTCGGATCTTACCGCTGGCTGAACGTCAGAACTCGAGATTTGAGGTTGCTGGATGTACAATGACAGGGCCAGCCAAGGCCTAGGCCTAGGCCTTGTCGAGTTATCTGATTGATTTTTATCATGAGGGACTGGTGAGATCAAAGCCAGGAGAAGGACTGTCAGTAATGCTAAAGAAACTGCAGTGCAGAGTATGATCCGACACCGCATCATGCACGCAACCTTCTTGGCTCTTTGAAATATGTTAGCCTTGAATGTGCTCTTAAGAGGACCTGTCTGAAGCATGCCATGATTTGGAAGATGCAGCTCCTTATCACAGATTTTGTAGCCACCTAATCCACATCTTCAGACCCGTTCCTAATCCAACATGCCATGAATGTCGAGAGTACCAACTCCATTTGCGAGCTAACCAATACCTTTAAATATAATTAAAGAGCTAACATATTTCTGCTGGCTACGTTTTGATGAAGATTGTAAATTTTAATCTCCTAGCTTTTACCAGCTCAATGTACGCAATCGAGTATATTCACTCTGGAGTTGAAGAAATGCGCAATGAAAGAAGGAATGGTATTGCCATATGGATAAAGAACGAGTACACAAATTGTAGACAATGCATGTTATTATCTTATCTGAAGGTTCGAATCTTGTGTATAAAAATAAATTCTTATAAATAAAATTAATTAATAACACACTAAATTATATGGTTAAATCAATGTAGTCACAGCAATGAAACATATTCATTGATTTTGCTTAGTTTTTTTTTATCATTATTCTTCATCAACTCAATCTTCTTCTTTTTTTAGTTTTTTTTTTTTATTTTTAATTAAGTTATTTTAAAAATTATGTTTTGTGATTTTATTTTATTTTATTTTTATTAGGTTAAATATTGATCTCATGAATTTAGTTTTTTTTTTCGCATTTCCAACCTTCAACATTAGATCTATTGGAAGTGAGGTTTCATATTTCTTCTCGGTTATTTTCTATGAATTTATCTCATGATTCAAGTCGAGAGTTTAATAAGTTAACTCGGGGTTGACTCATCTTTTTTTTTTTACACTTTTTCTATTAATTTATTTTCTATAAATTTATTTCGATCTCATGATCTAACCTTCAACGTTATTCTTTAATATTGAGTTGGTTAGAAATTAGGGTTCGTATTTTTTTAAAAATTTACTTATATGACGTTATCCTGATCTCATCAATCATTTTTTAATTTAATATTTTTTAATTTGGGCTGCATAATTGTTTCTAATTTGTTTTCTATGAAATTGTTCTAATTTCATAACTTGGTTTTTTTTTTAATTTTATTCTTCAATAATTTTTTTTTTCATGATTCAAATCATGAGTTCATAATTAAAATTATAAATTTAACATATTAATCCAGATTAATTTGGATTGAAATTAAGGTAGAATATGGGCAATAGCTACTAAAAAAATATAGAAAGAAACAATGTAGAAAAATGATGAAGAATCTTGAGCCGTTAAAAAAAGAATGATCAAGTTTGTTGTTATTTTTATAGATAGATGTTTACCTGAAATGAGAATTTTTGCATTTTTAATGATAAATTTATTTTTTATTTAAAAATATATTAAAATAAATATTTTAAAATTTATTTTTTACATCAATCTATCAAAACAATCCAAAATTATTTTATTTACTTACACTTTAATAACCTATTCAAAATTAAAAACACTCATTTAAAAAAAAATACAAAAACATGATAGTACTATTAAGATGTTTTTTTTTTTTTAGCTTGAAGAAAATGGTACTTTAAGAAGCAAACTAATTTTTTTCAATAATTGTTTCTAACGTAGGAAAACAATGATTACAGACGACACTGCACCCCTGAAGAACTTCCATTGAATGGTGTGCCAAGCGATACTGGAAAGTCACCATTCCCGTACAGGATTCTTGCCTCGAAGAAATAGCGTCTAGGGGAAGCTGACCACGGTCAATTCCACAAAAGTTTTCAGTTTTACAGGGACCTTTGAGTCATTTCCTTGAGCATCAAGTCTCCATCCCCCTGTATGCACACAAGTTACAAACAAAAAGCAAGAAGACAAATAACTGCACAAGGCAAAATGGGTTCACGGGGTGACCAGCTGTTCGTCATTTGTGTGTGCCCCCACTCCTTGACAGAACACAATTCCAGTTTCTTGAGAGTTCAAACAATTAAAGTACTGCAAACATGCACACTTGCAGCATCCAATAACCTGTGTCATAGAGCAAGCCTTGTGACATAATGTTTGGGAGGGAAAATAGCTAAGTAAACACAATATCTCTACCTGCCAAGTAAACGCAGCAACTGAACAAGAAAAAGAAGAGCAGAGAGAGAGGGCACTTACGAACCAACTAATCGACTTCCTTTCTCAAGATTGAATAGTAATTAAATTAAAACTGGCTAAGAACCAGAGATAAGAATTTGAAAGGCTCAACTATCACTCACTTGTATTTGGAAAATCACCATTACTTGAAGAAAACAATTGGGCGAAAAGCTTATATTGTTAACAAGCACTCTGTAAGAGAATACGAGACTCAACCACCATCTAGTGGTTCTTAAAAATCAAAAAGTGAAGCAACTAATCCAGCTGTTAAATATCACTATAGCTAGATGCTTCATCCATGTCCATCTGTTCTAGCTAGATGCTTCATCAATGTTTCATCTGTTCCAACAAACACCAGAGCCAAAAAAATATGAAAAAAGAATAGAATAAACAAAATATCAAGGACAAGTTTATTCAATGCGAAACTGACTTCCGGCGAAAAAGTTCACAACCTTGAAAGAAGATTTATTAGAATAAAAAAGCAGACCCAAGCTTTTTTACCTTAGTTTAGGAAGGTTAGCATCACCAAGAGGAAAATGAACTGGAGTCAAGAAACCCAACCAAAACCTACTCGACCCTGATTAACTAGGGGCTTGAAAGGTGCCTTTTGCAAAAAAACCAGAGAGCAATACGATGAATGCAGGGCACAATGTAGCATTCTGCACAAATATGCATGCCCATAACTGCAAATGAGAATGACACTTTTATCTAATTCCAAAACCAAACAGATCTTAGAAGGCATTGAAAATTGTTCCACCATGCATCTCTATTATCTAAACTCATCTGATTAAAGGTAGACTGCTTTATACCCTTTAATCAATCCCACCAACCAAGGAACAACACTTTCATTGAAATGCTCTCTGGCCTGCAGGATACTGCAGTTAAAGAGAGTGCAAGGCTTGATAATGGCAAAAGCTTGTTTTTCTCCTGTCTTAACAGGAAAAGGAAGCAAAAAGCATCTTATACATGAAAACCCCACTTCCATAGCCTGTCGAGGTTCTTCAAGCTTATTTTTTAAACTCGGAAGCTAAGCAAATTCAAACAAAAAAACTCCGGATATAACTCTCTCTCGAAAACTCACCCAGCAGGGAGTTGAACTTTAGAATCCAGAATTAAATGTTTGCATCGATGCACCAAGCACTCATATGATGTTTTTGATGCAACAAAGATAAATTATCAGTTGATAACATCACCTGAAGCCTCGCTTATTTACATAGAACCAGCTTTTACGTGTGAAGCAAGTGGAGGAAGACAAATTCAGCTTTTATGTCTCCACTGTATGAGATTACTTCTCCGTCTCCCCTGCCCTGTTAGAACAGTCTGGTCTGTAACAACACAACCTGAAAGGAAGCCATTCCTAATAGGAAGTTTCTAGCCGTCTTTCTTGAGGAGCGAGAAAAGTGACTAATAACCAAACAGCTCTCACTATGAAAAAGAGAAAAGTCTAGACTTTCGATCCTTATCTTCTATCTAGACTGTCTGACTGTAGCCATGCCGATTTCAGGGGAAGAATGAACCCCACGTAATGGGGAATATTTTTTTCTAAAAAGCCAGGAAAGTTTATTCTAAATTCCAATAAAATATAGTTAAGAGAATCAAGTTATTAACAAAGCAAAAGAGATGGAATAGCTATATGATGCATGCGGCGTGATCAAAGGCAATTATATCATCATATGCATCTCTCCTCCTTACCCCGGGCTTGAGACCGGCTGCGAGCCATGCATAGTGCCCACAGGCGGAGTTACATGCATACAACCACACACAGAGCAGCATGCATAGAAAAGCGAACTCTAGCAAACAACCAAAGACCCATAATAGAAGAAATGAAATCAATCCAGCCCAAGTAACAATGAAGCAATAAAATAAAACCCTGCAAAGTGCCCTTGAAATAATACGGAGCTGCATAATTCTTCAAACTCTAGCTCGCCCCCTAATCACACTTGGACAAATAAATGGTGGCATCACCACAATCCGAACAGAACCAAATTTCAAGCACACTGCAAACCAAGCATATGCATCAAGATTATCACACAAAACACATCATGCAGCAGCCATGGACAATCAGCAATTTTGACCCCAACAGCTTCATTTCCAACACTCACAACGCGGGAGATACCAACAGATTCCAAGAGTCATATAACCATCTGGTGAGGAAACATGTTTTGCATAAATGACTTGACACTTTTGCTTGACTAACAAACTGGTATCATCCCTTGCAATCAAAAGCAATCTTGATACAAACCAAGGCCAAGAGATAAAATTCAGTAACCACAGCTATTACCACATAAGCAACCACTTTAGCAGGACTTCAGCCAAACTACAGAGATCCCACTAACCAAAGTGAAGTGCACCAAATTGATAAGAATTTTGAAGACAAAATCACGTACCAATCCCTGAAAAGGACATGTCAAAGCTACTCCACATAATATTTGGAAAAGGTATCCATCAAAAACTCCAACAGTCGAGTAAACACCGCCAATTTATGCAGAGACAATAGGAAATACGAATTAACCCTCTAGAAGCCAGTCCTAGAAAAAACAATAGGTAACTGATAAAAATTTCAAACGCTCCATTGGTGTGTTCTGCTTTTAAGCTGAATCTCCTCCTTGTTCTGAAAGCAGGGAGAAAGTCTTTTTCCTTGCTTTTTACCTTTCATATTCAGAACTGACAATCAGATGAAAAAAATGTGATCTTTGTTGTCTAATAGAACAAACACTAATACCTTAATCACGTCAGTCAAGATTCAATCTGTTTATCACAGTGCTTCTCTAATTGCTCAAGACATCTCTTTTCAACTGAGCAACAAAAGAAGATCATTTAATTCACTTTTTAGTAAAATAGTGAATTCCAGAAACCAAGAAGACAGCACAACAAAATTGTATTCAGAAAGTAGAGGCTGCTACGTGCATCAAATATCTTTGGCCAGTAAGTGCAGAAAGAACCAACTACTTCTAGTACAGAACAGACCAAAAAACACTTCACAGAATATCTGAAACTAGACCCACCATCTACTAATCCCAAAAATCACCAAACAAAGCACCATACTGTATCCAAACAATTTATGAGAGGAAAAAGGCTGGTGTTGCATACCACAAGCTTCATTCTGTGTTTAATCTGTTCTCTCACAAAGCTCGTGCACCAAGAAACAAAAGCATAAGAACAAGAAATTCTTCCAACACTTTCATACAAGTACTTGCAGGTATCCCAATAAGAAGCTGATCAGTCAACCACAATCAACAACGAAGCACAAGCAATTTTGGAGGAAAGAATATAGCCTGAAGAAAATTCATATAGGAACATAAAGCAATGCCAGGAATAAAGGACTCTTAATTCACCTAAATTCACTTGAGCTTTGTCCAGACTGCAAAACAGAAGGGCAAGTAAATTTGAGAGAAAAATAGAAGGAAAAAAAA
>Ga0307517_10006013_pt1 | contig 18085 bp, 13 predicted proteins | sample 23_EM_MG_FD_194515 | JGI IMG/M metagenome (GOLD analysis project Ga0307517, IMG submission 194515) | Populus trichocarpa ectomycorrhiza microbial communities from riparian zone in the Pacific Northwest, United States - 23_EM | ecosystem: Host-associated > Plants > Roots > Unclassified | place... | reverse complement strand
GAAGCAATGTTGTATGGCCCTGGGATATATTCCGATGTACAATCATTCCTACCGCAGCAACTGCGAATATGAGATGGACTACGAACAGCAGCTCATCACGGTGAGGACCGTACGCTTCATCCAGGCAGGCGAAGAACTGTTCATTAATTACAACGGGGACTGGAATAATGAGTCGCCTGTCTGGTTTGACAAGCAGGTGCGGCCCCCCGGGGACCGGCCTGGCAAATAAGCGATCCATCATGGTATCCTGCCGCTAAAAATGCCGCTTCCGGCTCAGCACCGGCGCATACTTGACGCCGAAACTGATGCCCATGCTGCTCAGCTGGACCTGCCCGAAACCCAGATTACCTATCGGCAGCTTCAGGTAAGGCGCCACCTGCAGCGAAACGCTGTTGCTGATACCCGTCTCCACGCCCATGGACAGGTTGACGGTGGAGAACAAGCGGGTCTGACGGTTCTTGTAATCGAACTCGCGATGGAATCCCCTTCCGAACAGGTCGAAATAGTAATTACAGTTCTCATGCGTGAGCAGGTAAGACGACAGGCCGGCCGTGGCAAAGAAGGTAGTATTGCCGACGATGCTGTAATCATAGCGCAGATTAATAGGGATCTCCAGCATATTGAAGGTCCCCTTCACCAGGTCTACATTATACATATTATTATTCCGGTAGTAATCGTAAGGCGCGTGGTAGTCTTTTGCGCCGGCCGAATAGTTCTTTTTCGTGTAGATCAGGCCCGTGCTGAGATACCACCGGTTCATGATCTGGTAGTCGATCGTCAGCCCGAGGCTGAGGCCGGGCCGGTCTCCCGCCAGTGAATTGACGGAAGCGAAATCCGGCGCTATGACAAATCCCAGCTGCAGCGACCGGTTGATATGCAGGCCTGTGTTCTTTTTATCGACGCTGACGGGCGCCGGCTCTTTGGGGTCGTAGTTGCGCAGGGCGGAATCATCGACGACGGGATAAGGCGATAGCCGGCCAGGGCGTTGGATGACAGAGAAGGCAAGGTCCGCGTCTTCAGGCGCGGGCGGGGCTAGGGTCGTTGACGAAGAGGCTTTGGGATCTTTGCTGACCTGACCTGCCCCGGCAGTAGGATGTGAGGACACTCCTGTTGTTGCCAGGTCCCGTTGGTCCCCTTGTCCCGATCCGCCGGATAGGGTCGGAACGGATAGGCCGCCTGGGACATTGGAACGGCCATGGTTACGGCCGGGCCGGGCGCCTCTGGGGAACCCATTGGAATTTTTGCCGGTGCGGACGGTATTTACTCCCGCTGTTCCGGCGGCTCCGGTATTGGTATTCGCGCTGCTGACACTGGTTGAGGGTGCGACATTGGACGCCCGGTCCTTCGTCCCGGCCAGGTCTTTGCCTGTGGGGGTTGTCCGGGAGCCATTCCCCGCGGGATCACCCTTAATGGAAGCCCCTTGGCCGGAAGGAGAGGGGTCGGCTCCGGGCGCGGTCGTCCGGGACAGGTTCCCCCCGGGGGAAGCCGTGTGCGATGGATCGGCCTTGCCGGTCGCGTCGTTCGTTTTGCTGCGGTCTGAAAGAGGAGTAGAAGTAGCCTTATCGTTAGTAGAGTTTTGAGTTTTGAATGGTTCCTTCGCGGGGGTGGAAGGACGGATGTCCTTCAGGACGGCTGTGGGCGAGCTGCCGGAAGATTCGGCCTGGGGAGGGGCCGGGGAATGGGAGGGACGGGAAATGAAATAAGAGATGCCGGCCAGCACCAGGATAAGGGCAGGGGCATAGTAAAAGGGGAAACGCCGGATGCTCCGGAAAAAATTGGGGCGCACCCTGCCCAGGTCCCTGTCGAGGCGGTACTCCAGGTTATCCCAGGCCTTTGCGTTAGTGATGACCTCCGGGTCGTATTCACTGGCGGCTTCCCGGCTTAGCCGGTCCAGTTCATTATCGGATAGGTGCAACATATGTTTTTTGATCGGTTTTTTTAATGAGGATCTTTCTCAGGTTCTCCCTTGCCTTTGATAAATTGGATTTGGAAGAACCGACAGAAATGCCCAATTGTCCGGCTATCTCCTCATGTGTAAGCCCTTCTATGACGAATAAGTTGAAAACGGTGCGATAGGCGGGGGATAACTGCCGGATGGCTTCGATGATCTCCTTGTAGGCCAGCACATCGATGCCCGTCTCCTGCCGGTCGGCGATATTCTCCGTGTCCTCCGAGAGTGTTTGTCCATTGATATAAGAAGCATTCTTCCGGTAGTGATCGATGCAGGTATTGACCAGGATCCTCTTGAACCATCCTTTAAGGGAGGCAAGGGTGTCCGGATGCCGGGACTCCTCGAACTGGTGAATATTTTTGAATAGCTTAATAAAGCCTTCATTCATAATCTCTTCCACTTGCTCAATGTTGTTTTGGTAGCGGTAGCATATTTTCATAGCATAGTCCCTGAGCATATAATATAGCTCCTTCTGGCTGGCGCGGTCGTCCGACCGGCAGCCTTCAATCAAAGCGCTTATTGGCGAGTTACCTGCGATCAAATTTGGAGGTGCAGTTTGAAAAGTGAACGGTATGCTTAATAAACGCATAAATGACCGTCTCCTATTCGATGGATACGCAAAGGAAATGTTAATGGTTGCCGGGCTTGAAAAAAAGTCGGCTATTTTATCGCTCCGGTGCTCACCACCGTCAGGTTGGCATTCACGAAGACCTGCATCTGGAGGGTTTTTTCATTGGCCAGCAATCCTATGACCTTTACCTCTTTGGTTTTTCCCCGGGAGAACAGGCCGGGGGCCAGGGGACGGCTGAGCTGGGCGTCGATGGCGGGCAGGTTCGTCTTTATCAGGGCCGCCATATCGAGATAAGAGCTGCCTTTCAGGGATTTACGGATCTTGTTGCGCAGGAGGCTCCGGGCCATTTTGAGCACCAGGTCCCTGCTTTCCAGCGAATAAGAGATATCGGGAATGCTGAGGGTCTGTTTGGCCGTATCCACGACGGGCGTTCCCCTCAGGTAAATACGCCCCTTACGGCTGCCTGCAAAATCGATGCGGACCTCCACCTGGTGGTTGGCGATCCCTTTCAAGGCCACTTCCCGGATGATCACGGTCCTTCCTTTTACGAGGAAGCTTTTATTGCGAAGGCTGTCATTGACCAGCCGGGTAAGAAAGGGATATTCATAGCTGACAGGCAGGTAAAGATGGATGCCGTCCCTGCCGGCGCCGGAGATCACGGGGGGTAAGGTATGGGTAAAAGGCTTGTTATTGCTATCGGAGCCCAGTTCGGGCCGGCAGGTCAATCCGATGGAAAGGCTAAGGGTGTCCTTCGAATAATTCATGGCCCCCGCCCGCACGGTAAGAGGGTTGACGACAAGATAACCATAAGGACCCAGAGGCGTCTTCTCCCAGGCTTTTCCGGCGTTCTGCTGCAGGTAAGGGGTGAAGTTCATGCCGGCGGTGGTCTCGTCGAACAGGGTGCAGATAGCCCCGATGGAAGAACGGATACTGTCCAGGATCTGTTGGGTCATATCCATGGAGAAAAGGGATACGATGCATTTATCCGAGGAGCGGAGCTGTTCAAGACGGGTAAAGCTCCGCAGGCGATAATTCGGGAGGATGTTCAGCTGGGAGACAATGCTGAGATCCACTTTCCGCATAGGCTCCTGTCCAAACCCGCAGGTGCCGGAGATCCAGGGAGAGGCCGGTTTGCCCGCCACGCAGATACAGCGGCTGCCCGCCACCTGGTAATGCCCCGTCATCTGCAATCCGAATTTATTATTGGTGCAGGTCAGCGTAAAACCTGAACGGACAAAGCGGTATTTATAACGGAAATCGCAGGATTGCTGCAGGTATTCGGGCCAGCCCTGGGAAGTGAATTCCTTCGGCACCAGGGAGTCTATCCTCGCCAGCAGGGGAGGCGCATAGATCCGGATGGGCAGGTCGATCTCCGATGCCGGGAGGGCCGGTAAGGTATCGGGCAGATGCAGGGAGACGGAGGGAGCCGGCGTCATTATTTTTTTGGAAGGGGAACAGGAACCGAGGCAAAGAGCCAGCGCAGAGAACCACCATAAGAAATAGATCGGTAAGGGGGAATGGACCTTCATCAACGAGTGTTTGCGTCGTGAAGATAATTTTTTTCTTTTTTAGTATCGTCAATAATATCCAGCAGGCCGTTGGTAAAGCTATCCTCGGCCAGCTGCCAGAACATGATGCCCCCCAGATGCTGATCCAGGGCATAGCGGCTTTTCTTCCGGATAGAGGTCGTATCGTCGAAACTTACGAAGAGCCGCTGAGAGGCGTTATACATATAGGGAGCCTGCGCTACCGGGTCCCAGTGATAGACGAAGCCGTTGGCGGGGGACAGGACGGCCGCCTGGTCGTGGTAAGGAACACCTCTTTTGAACCGGCAGGGGCGATACAAGCCGTTATTAATACTGTCTACGTTCTCGAATATACGCGCATAGAAGGCTACGCCGATGGCCAGCTTGGCCCGGGGTACGCCGATGGAGTCCAGGTAGCGGACCGCATGGTCGGTGGATTCGGTCTGCTGGGGCGTGGAATAGAGCGGAGTATGGTGGCCGGAGACGGTGTCATATCCGCTGACCAGGTCATAGGTCATGAGATTGATATAGTTGACGCGGGGCGTTACTTTCTTCCAGTCGATGGACCGGGCGAGATATTTGGTAAAACCGCCGGCGGCAAAGCTGATCTCCGTCGGGCCGTCCAGCTTTCTGCGGAGCCTTTTTATCAGCAGGGTGAAATGATCCCTATCCTCCGGTCCGAAAGGATAGCCCGGAACGTTAGACAGGGCAGGGTATTCCCAATCCAGGTCGATGCCATCCGTGTGGAAATAATCTGTCAGCTCCTTTACGGAGCGGGTGAATTCCTTGCGGCCCTTCTTCGTGGCGAATACCAGCGGGCAGGTCTTGCAGCCTCCCCATCCGCCCAGTGAGAGGATGACCTTCAGCCGGGGGTTCTTGCCCTTCAGGGAGACCAGGTGGCGGATGATGGCGCTGTCATTCGCATTGTTGACGGAGAGACGATTGCCTTTTAAATGACAGAAACTGAAAATGATATGCGTCAGCTTTTCCGTGGCGAAACTGTCAATGGCGGAATTCCTGCCGGCATAATACCCGATGACGGCGGGGCCTTCCCCGTCCTTTTGCTGGGCGGACGACGCGTGCCAGGAGAAAGCGCTAAGGAGGAGCAGGGGCAATGCAATGGTCTTGATCGTTCGATGGGTCATAAATGATGGTTCGGTCCAATAGGTTGTGCCGGAAACGGGTTGGCTGTAATGTAAAGATGCGGATAAATTGCCGGTCTTCACACAGGCAACTGAGGCGGCTCGTTATGCGTATGTTAAGTAGGGGTAAAGTAATTATTCCCTATGATCAATCTTATGGCCTAAATGCTTGTATTCCGGCAGGCATTCAGGCCATAGTTTTTTTCCTTATTTTTAGTTGCACTAAAAATAACCAGGATGTCAGATAGAAGAGCTTTCTTATCCACGGTGCTGGCTGCAATGGCCGGCCCTTCTTTTTTAAAGGCGGCGACCCCTGAAGTGGCGGCAATTCCGGGGTCTACCCTTACCATCCGGCAGGTGATGGACCTGATCCTGGCGGAGATCCCTGGCGCCCCTTTCCGGCAGACCGTGGATACAGTTAAGTCCGGCAATCCCGACCAACCCGTCAAAGCCATCGTGACGACCATGTTCGCTACGGATGCCGTGATCGATAAGGCGATAGAGGCCGGCGCCAATTTCATTATCGCACATGAGCCGACCTTTTACAATCACCTGGACGAGACGGAATGGTTGAAGGAAGATAAGGTCTACCGTTTCAAAAAGGATAAATTGGAGAGCCATGGCATCGTCGTATGGCGCTTCCATGATTATCTGCATTCGCATCGTCCCGATATGGTCTATATGGGAACGCTGACCTCCCTTGGATGGCAGCAATATTATGATGCCGGTACGCCGGGACTGGTGGTCATCCCTGCGGCTACTTTAGGGGACATCGTCGCGTTGGCAAAAAAGCAATTGGGCATCGAAAAGGTAAAAGTGATCGGCGATCTTTCCCAGTCTTGCAGCCGGATAGGACTGGCGCCGGGCGCGGGAGGCGGAAAATTGCAGATCGGCCTGCTGCAGCGGCAAAGACCGGACGTCCTTATCCTGGGAGAATTGAATGAGTGGGAAACCTCCGAATATATCCGGGACGCCCGCTACCAGGGAGAAAAGACGGCGCTGGTGGTCCTGGGGCATTCCGCGAGCGAAGAGCCGGGCCTGGAATGGCTGGCGACCTGGCTGCGGCCAAAAGTAGGGAGCGTGAAGATCACGCATATCTCTTCGGGAGACCCCTTCCAAACCATATAGGAGGGTATAAATTTTTGGGATCTGGTGACTTACAAGTGTAAAATCTCCAGATCCCAAAATCAAAGATCATCAATCCAGTGGTTATTTCGCCATTTCCGCACGGATAACATTCAGCGCGCCGCCCGACCGGAACCAGTCGATCTGGGGCTTGTTATACGTATGGTTCAGGATCACCTGATCCTTGCTGCCATCCTTATGGTTCAGCACCATCGTCAGGGGCTTGCCGGGAGCGAAGCTGCCCAGTCCCAGGATATCGATGGCGTCATCTTCCTGCACTTTATCATAATCCTCTTTATTGGCGAATGTCAGGGCCAGCATGCCCTGTTTTTTCAGGTTGGTCTCGTGGATACGGGCAAAGCTCCGTACGATGATGGCCCTTACGCCGAGATGACGGGGTTCCATGGCCGCATGTTCACGGGAGGATCCTTCGCCATAGTTCTCGTCGCCTACTACCACCGATCCGATGCCGGCAGCTTTATAAGCTCTTGCCGTGGCAGGCACCGCACCGTATTCTCCCGTCAGCTCATTTTTTACGGAATCCGTCTTCTCGTTGTAGAAGTTCACGGCGCCGATGAGCATATTGTTGGAGATATTATCCAGGTGGCCGCGGAATTTTAACCAGGGACCGGCCATAGAGATATGGTCGGTAGTGCATTTTCCTTTGGCCTTGATAAGCAGTTTCAATCCTTTAAGATCGGTGCCTTCCCAGCCCGGGAAGGGAGCCAGCAATTGCAGGCGCTGGGAATCGGGACTAACGACCACCTGTACACTCTTGCCGTCTTTGGCAGGGGCCTGGTAGCCGGCGTCTTCGACGGAAAAACCTTTGGGGGGCAGCTCCACGCCGGTGGGCTCATCCAGCATGACGTCTTCCCCTTTCTCGTTCTTCAGGGTATCCTTCAGGGGATTGAAGCTCAGGTGCCCCGCGATGGCGAAGGCCGTCACGATCTCCGGGGAAGCTACGAAGGCATGTGTGCTGGCAAGGCCGTCATTCCGTTTGGCGAAATTCCGGTTGAAAGAAGTGATGATGGAATTTTTGCGGTTGGGATCGTCGATATGACGCGCCCATTGCCCGATACAGGGCCCGCAGGCGTTGGCGAGGACCACGCCGCCGATCTTTTCGAAGGTCTTCAGGAAACCGTCTTTTTCGATGGTATAACGGACCTGCTCCGAACCGGGGGTGATGGTGAATTCGGCCTGGGTCTTCAGGTTCTTGCTGATGGCCTGCGCGGCCAGGGAAGCGCTGCGGCTGATATCTTCGTAGGAAGAGTTCGTGCAGGAGCCGATGAGGGCCACTTCCAGGCGTTCCGGCCAGTTATTGGCCTTGACGGCTTCGGCGAATTTGCTGATGGGCCAGGCGAGGTCGGGCGTGAAGGGGCCGTTGACATGCGGCTCCAGCTCATTGAGGTCGATCTCTATCACCTGGTCGTAATATTTTTCAGGACTGCTGTACACTTCTTTGTCAGGACGGAGATAATCCCGGATGCCGTCTGCCAGTGCCGCTACTTCCTCGCGCCCGGTGGCTTTGAGGTAGGCGGACATTTTTTCATCGTAGGCGAATATGGAACAGGTGGCCCCGATCTCGGCGCCCATATTGCAGATCGTTCCCTTGCCGGTGGCGCTGAGGCTGTCGGCGCCATCTCCGAAGTACTCCACGATGGCCCCGGTGCCTCCTTTTACGGTGAGGATGCCGGCTACTTTCAGGATCACATCCTTGGAAGAGGCCCAGCCGCTAAGCTTACCGGTCAGCTTGATCCCGATGAGCTTCGGCATTTTCAGTTCCCAGGCGAGGCCGGCCATTACGTCGACGGCGTCCGCGCCGCCTACGCCGATGGCCACCATTCCGAGGCCGCCCGCATTCGGGGTATGGGAGTCGGTGCCGATCATCATGCCGCCGGGAAAGGCGTAATTTTCCAGGACTACCTGGTGAATGATCCCCGCACCGGGCTTCCAGAAGCCGATGCCGTATTTATTGGAAATGGAGGCCAGGAAATCATATACTTCTTTATTGCTGTCCAGGGCCGCGGCAAGATCCGAATTGGCGCCTGTTTTGGCCTGGATGAGGTGATCGCAATGTACCGTGGAAGGAACGGCTACTTTATCGCGTCCGCAGGTCATGAATTGCAAGAGGGCCATCTGCGCGGTGGCGTCCTGCATCGCAACGCGATCGGGGGCGAAATCCACATAATCCTTGCCTCGTTCGTAGGCGCGGACGGGGGTCTCGAAAAGATGGGAATAAAGGATTTTTTCGGCTAATGTCAAGGGGTTACCAACGAGTTTACGGGCAGCGTCCACCTTGGCAGGCATTGCACCGTATAATTTCTTAATAAGATCCAGATCAAAAACCATATTGAATTTATTTTCGTGAAGATGCAAAATTACCTAAAAAATGCGTTATTGGGATCACAATATACTATGAGGTGTTGTCGATTTTTTTTAAATTAGCCGCATGAACCGACTGAAGCAGTTTATAGAATGGCAGGTATTCGGAGTATGTACCGCCATCGGGGAAAGAATGGGCATTGCCACTTCCCGCATCCGTACCTGGTTTGTCTACATTTCCTTTCTCACCATGGGCTCTCCCCTTATCATTTACTTCATCCTGGCCTTCTGGATGAATATCAAACGCTATATTTTGTCTGCCCGCAGGAACCCGGTGAAATACCTTTGATTTACCCATTCCCCCTATAACGGACTGACGTTTTTTTTCGTATCTTCCCCGTAAACGCCTGTTCCTTGTTCCAGTTTGACTACTCCTATACGGACTATGAGCAGTTAATGAACGATCTGGCTCAACGCCTGCATGTCAGCGTCGAGAACCACCGGCTCGTTTTCCCGGAGCCGGTCGCTTCCGGATCACTGGTCTTTGTGAGATTACCCAACGGAATTCATGTCAATATCGTTAACCTGAAGATGAACCAGGACTGGCTGATCTGTCGCAGGAAGATCCGGGAGGAATATTATATCCTTCGGTTCCACGAGCTGACCATTCCCGATACGCTGGAAATAAGGATCGGCAAGGAAAGGCTGAAAGAAGCGCATACGACCCGGTCCATCGCTTATCTTACCAACACCTTGTCCGACTGGGCCTATGTCGGGGCAAAAGGCACTGTCTATAAAGGTGTCGATGTGCTGTTCAATGCTTCCTGGGTGGCGGACTACCTGGGGGTGGAAAATATCGAGGACGTACTATCCACTTATCTCTCCCTGCAGCTGGAGAATGTGCATACCGAACCCCTGGACAGCGAATACCGGCGGCTCCTGCAGGAGATCATGGAAGTGGAATACGACAACCCTATGCGGCTGGCCATTATACAGAACAGGATCATGCTGCTGATCGAGCGGTTCTTTATACGTATTTACGAACGGAAAAAGAATTCGTTTATCCATATCTCCCTTGCCAAGACCGACATCGACCGGATGATGCAGGTGGAGGCCATGCTGACGGGGGATATCTTCGAGCCCGCCCCCACGATCAGCCAGCTGGCCAAAATGGTCTCTATCAGCGAATCCAAGTTAAAAAAGGACTTCAAGCTCATTTACGGCCTGCCCGTATATGAATACTTTCAGAAGGTGCGGATGCAGGCCGCCAAGGACAAACTCTTGTCCGGCGGGCATTCCGTTAAGGAGGTGGCCATGGAATTAGGGTATTCCAACCTCAGTAATTTCACCATTGCCTTCAAAAAAGAATTCGGTCTCCTTCCCAGTAAATTGTTGACAACCAATTAGAAAGGTTTTACAGCTATTATTATCCCCTTTATGGGCAGTGAAAATTCCCAATTTTGGACAGATTTGCACGGTGTTTGCTCCAATTCCGCAGAATTGTCCCGTTTTTAATTCCTTTTTCCAGGAAAGACCATGTTTGATTTGCTACCCTGTGTGAAGCTAAAAAGTAGCGACCGCACGGCGAACCTGCACCAGTTGTTCCAATAATCCCTTTAACAGATCGAGACGTAACATATTGGCCCCGTCGCTTTTAGCGCATGCGGGGTCGGGATGTGTTTCGATGAAAAGGCCATTGGCGCCGGTGGCGATGGCTGCCTTGGCGATCGTGCCGATCAACTGAGGATTTCCTCCCGTCACTCCGCTGGTCTGATTGGGTTGCTGGAGGGAGTGTGTGCAATCCATCACGACGGGGGTCCCGTGTTCCTGCATCCAGGGTATATTGCGATAGTCCACCACCAGGTCCTGGTAGCCGAAAGTAGTCCCCCTTTCCGTCAGCAGTATCTTGTCATTACCCGCATTACGTATCTTCTCCACGGCGAATTTCATGGAAGGCCCGCTGAGGAATTGCCCTTTTTTGACGTTCACCACCTTACCCGTCTCAGCGGCCGCAAGGAGCAGGTCGGTCTGACGGCAAAGAAAAGCCGGGATCTGTAAGATGTCCACGTATTTGGCCGCCGGGGCCGCCTCGTCATGGGCATGTATATCCGAGGTGGTCGGCAGCTTATATTTTTCTCCTACTTTTTTTACGAGGGCCAGCGCGCTTTCGTCCCCGATGCCGGTAAAGGAGCCGGCGCTGGTGCGATTGGCCTTGCGATAGGAGGCCTTAAAGACATAGGGGATGCCCAGGTTCCTGCAGATGCCCGATACCGTATCGGCGACCTCCATCACCAGTTCCTCGCTTTCCACGACACAGGGACCCGCTATCAGGAAAAAATTGCTCTTATCGTAGGATTGATGCTGAAATAGCTGTGGTAAAAATTCCATGCTGCAAAAGTAAGCTACAAGCCGCTTATATTTGCCCACTCAAAATATTTTACATGGTTAAAGAAAAAGTCCTGGTAATAGGGGCCAGCGGACAGATAGGCGTGGAACTGACCCTGGCTTTACGAAAGATATATGGTAACGGGAATGTCGTCGCCTCCGATCTGCGCGAGGAGAACGAATTGCTGAAAGGCACGGGGCCTTACGTGTCGATGGACGTGATGAACAAGGAAATGCTGCACGTACAGGTGATCCGGCAGAATATCACGCAGATCTACCTCCTGGCGGCCATTCTCTCGGCTACGGGCGAGAAGAACCCCAACCTGGCCTGGCACCTGAATATGCAGGGCCTGCTGAACGTACTGGATATCGCAAGGGAAGAGAAACTGCAAAAAGTATACTGGCCCAGCAGCATCGCGGTATTCGGCCCTACTTCTCCCAAGAAGGATTGCCCCCAGCGAACGATCATCGAGCCCAGCACGGTCTACGGCATCAGCAAATATGCCGGGGAATTCTGGTGCAATTACTTCTTCCAACGCTATGGCGTCGACGTCCGTAGTATCCGCTACCCCGGCCTGATCAGCTACAAATCCGCTCCGGGCGGCGGCACCACCGATTATGCCATCGAGATCTTTCACGAGGCGCTGGAAAACCGGCAATACAAATGTTTTCTGCGGGAGGATACCTACCTGCCCATGATGTATATGCCCGACGCCATCCGGGCCACGATCGAGCTGATGGAAGCCCCCGCGAACAAAATATCCGTCCGTACATCCTATAATGTGGCGGCATTGAGTTTCTCTCCCCGTGAGATCGCCGCGGAGATCGGCCGGCATATCCCCGGTTTTGCCATCAGCTATGAACCCGACTACCGGCAGGCCATCGCCGATAGCTGGCCTCAGAGCATCGATGATTCCGTGGCGCGGGAAGATTGGGGCTGGCGGCATGAATACGACCTGTCCAGGATGACGGGAGATATGCTGGAGAACCTGCGGTAATTTTGTCTCGTTGTCGCCTGTCCGACAATAAAGTCCATCTGAATAGTAGACTTTTGGCCGCGGGCGATTTATTCGGTAAATTGCCTGATTCGCATTTTTAAAGACCTGAATATATGTACAGACTATCTTTTTTTGCAATAGGTATCCTCTCCTGTATCGTCGCATCGGCAGCTCCTCCAACCCTGCGTAATGGCTGGTGGCGTGCAGCCCTGCAACGGGCGGACGGGCACGAGATCGTTTTCAATTTCGAAGTGAAGGACGGCGCCCGTAAAAAGATCCTTTATATCCGCAATGCCGGCGAACGATTGCTGGTGGATGATATACAACTACAGCAGGACAGTGTGCTGATCCGGCTGCCTTTTTTCGAATCCCAGATCCGGGCCGCCCTGACGAAGGACGGCAATCTCTCGGGGGTCTGGCTGAAGCATGGCGCCGACGCTTACCAGGTGCTGGGGTTCAAGGCTTCCTATAATGCACCTTATCGCTGGCCGGTGAAAAAAGTTCCCGTGGCGGACCTCAGCGGTCGCTGGGCGGCCGATTTTTCGGACGGGCACAGCAATTCCCTCCGGATAGGCGAATTCGTGCAGAAGGGGTCTAAGATAACAGGCACCTTCCTGGACCCGACCGGGGATTATCGCTACCTGGAAGGCGTGGTGGACGGGGATTCGCTGCGGATGTCCTGTTTTGACGGAGGTCATGCCTATTCCTTCACCGCCAGGATCGACAACGGGACGAGCCTGTCCGGGGGACAATATTTCGCCGGCGGCGTAAATCGCGAGACCTGGACTGCCCGTAAGGATGCTAAAGCGAAATTACCGGATGAATTCAGCCTCACGAAATGGAAGAAAGACGCCGGTCCTCTGCATTTCAGTTTCCGCGACCTGGACGGCAGAACGGTATCGCTGCAGGACCCGCGTTTCAATAATAAGATCGTCATCCTCCAGATCATGGGCTCCTGGTGCCCTAACTGCATGGACGAGACGGGTTTCCTTAGCAAGTTCTACGATGCCTATCATGCGAAGGGAGTGGAGATCATCGGGCTTGCCTATGAACGCTCGACGGACTTCGCACGTTCACAGAACAGCCTGCGCAGCTTCCAGCAACGTTTCCAGGTGAAATATCCCCTCCTGATCACGGGCGTGGCCGTCGGCGATCCGCAACGGTCGCAAAAAACGCTTCCGCAACTGGAGTCGCTCGTCGGTTTTCCTACTACGATCTTCCTCGACCGGAAAAAGAATATCGAAAAGATCCACACCGGCTTTAACGGCCCGGGCACGGGCGCGCATTACGAGCAGGAAAAGAAGACCTTCTACCAGACAGTGGACAGGATGCTGGGGAAATAAGGTTGCCGGGAAATAAAGTGCTTACCTGGAATTAGCGTGAATTCTTTTGTCGAAGTCTCCTTTATGCAATAATGCATAATCGATGGCTGTCTTTACAAAATCATTCAGGGAGATATTATGAATAGCGGCAAATACAGACGCTGCTTTATGGAGATCCGTTGAGATACGGACATTGAAAGTTCCTTTGTATGTTTTATTCGGCTCTTTCCCCAATTCCGCACAAGTTTGCAAATAATCGTCCAGGGATGCATGAAAGGATTTCTTAAGTTCCTTTACAGAAGCACCTTCGAAAACAACCAGGTCCTCAATGCCAACGAGTTTGCCATAAAATACCTCATCCTTTGCATTAAAATGGACGGAGGCATAATAACCTTTATGTTCCAAAATGTCATTCATTTAGACTCCCCTTTCGATTTTGCAACTATATTTCAGTTGCAAATATAAAACTTTTTCTGAAATTTTTTTCTTTTTTTTGGATTTTATTATTTTGATAATCAATGAGCTAATGCCGTCCCCTTCTTCCAATGCCCGTCCTTTATCCGCAACACGGAGATCGAATAAGGAGGAAATACCTGGTCGAAGGAAGGTTTAACGCCTTCTACCACCGAATGCACCGGCGTATATTTCCGGGGATCGTCGAAGGAGTTTTCCGCCAGGGGCGAATCGGATCGTAACGTGAACAGCTCGCCCGCAGCGGCGGGCTCAACGGCGCCTTTCAGCTCGATGCCGACGGTATAAGGCGTGGCGGCCGCATTCACCACTTTCACGATCAGTTCCCCGGTGCGGTTATTCCTGCCCGCGATGCTGAAAAGTTTCTGTGGCTCCGTATAGCTCATCAATAGTTTGCCATCCAGGTAGCAGTCCACTTTATCATAACCTACTTCCAGGGTGATATCGTACCACCTGCCTGTCTCGATGCGGGCGGGCATCCTTTTCTGGTTGTTCAGGTCGGAGACGTTCATCCCGTTGATCACGGATTCGAACACACTGTTATTATTGACATTGGAACCGATATGCGCCCTTAGCATGGTATTGTCATCCTTCACGGCGAAGGGGATAATGAAGGCGTTGGTGGCGTCGCTGAGCTTGCGGGCCCTGACCTTGAGGGTATAGGTCTCGAAATTCTTTCCCGGCAGCCATGCGAAGCGCTGGGCTCCCCGCGCCGTCTGCGCGAAGGCGCTGTCTTTTACTTTCCACTCGCCCCGGACAGGTTTCCACTCATCGGCACGGTTGATAAAATCACTGCTGTAAACGACCTTGCCATCCTGCAGGACCTGGATGTCCTTGTATTCGGATTCGGTGTCCCAGGTCGCCAGGCCGATGCTGCCGCCATAAAGAGGCCTCTTCACGGCCACCGGCGCAACCTTCGTCGAGGTCAGAAGATTCTTGTCCGCCCTGTTGTCGCTGAAAAGCTTGATAGTATAATAGGAGATGCGGGCGAAGCTTCGGGCGGCGTCGAAATTGATCAGGTTCACGGGCCAGTCGACGTCGTTCACGTTCACGAACAGGGGCGCATAGCTGGACATTTTCACCAGGTCGCCATTACGCTCCATCGCCATGATATAGACGGCGTCGCTGAGGGATGCCAGCATATTGCCCTTACCCACTCCGGAATTGGTGGCGTATTCGCCCACGTACATGTCCCAGTTCCCTCTTTTGTAGTTGTCGAAATGATCGTTGTTGCGCATGGCCCAGTTGGCGGCCTTATAGGCGTGCTCGTCGGCCATGTCCACGGACCGCATGCTGTCCAGGGTTCGCTTGTTCACGTCGCCGATGCCCATGCTGGCCATGATGCGCAGCTGCGGGTATTTCTTTTTGATCGCATCGTAGAACCAGTTATAACGCCGGGCAAAACGCGGCCCGGACTGTTCGTTGCCGATCTCCACGTATTTTAAAGGAAAAGGCCTGGGATGACCGGCTGCGGCGCGGACCTTGCCCCATTTGGAGCTGGCCGGGCCAATGGCATATTCGATGCCGTCGAGGATATCGGAAATAATGCTGTCCACCTTTTCATCGGGGATATAGGTGCCGCTGCGGAAATCGCAGGAGACGCCAGCATTGAAGACATAGAGGGCCTCCGCGCCGATGTCTTCGCAGAATTGCAGGTACTCGTGGTAGCCGAACCCGTCGGTGGACCAGTAGCCCCAGGGGCTATACGTGCCTACGCGTTTTTCCACGGGGCCGATGCTGCGCCGCCAGTTGGGAGCGCTCTCGATATTGATCCCTTCCACGAAACACCCGCCGGGCCAGCGAATGAAGGCGGGCTTGAGGTCGGCGAGATACTGCGCGAGGTCGGCGCGCAGGCCGTTGGGTCGGTTCTTAAAAGTTTTCGCAGGGAATAAGGAAACAAAATCCAGCCATACAGTGCCGGTGCTGCCGAAGCTCATTACGAATTTCGCTCCCGGATCGCCTTGTTCTGCCAGTAATTGACAGGAGTATTTTTTCCAGGACTTGCCGGCGATGGATTTGAAGACATGGCTGGCAAGGATCTTACCGTCGGCCGACTGCAGCGAAACGGTGAAAGCGCCGGCATATCGATCGGTATGTGCATAGAAGCTCAGGTTATAAGCATCCCCTTTCACGGTGTTGATGCCCCAGTATCCTTCGTTGAGCAGGTCGTTCTTTCCCTGCGCGTCCAGTTTGCCGATGGTCACCTGCAGGGAGTTGGGCGTAGCGCTGTTCAGGGGATCCTCCTGGGTAAGGGCCAGGTTGATGTCGGCATTCTCACCCGCGCGGAGCGACCAGGCAGGCCATTGACTTTTCAGGTCCCATCGCATTTTCCAATCGCTGGCCCTGTTATTGGGCAGGGAAAAATGCGGGGCCCTTTCCGGAACGATAAAGCCATTCTGCAGAGTGGTATTAGGCGGCAGGCGGCTTTCCTCAAAGCCCCTGTTCTGGATCAGCTCCGCATAAAGCCCCCCTTCTCCTCCATGGCTGATCTCTTCGAAGAAGATACCGTGCAGGGTAGGAGAGACAGGGTTGCCCGCCGTGGCGGCGTCGATCGTAATGGAGGCCCGGTCCTGTGCGGAAAGGGTCGCCGGCAGCGATACGGTCAGGGAAAGAGACGCAGCCAGGGACGCGAACATACCCAGGCAGGCAGCGGACAGATTATTCTTCATGATGATTTTATTCATTTTACTTTCCATTCATGGATGCCGGTGGCATAATCGACAGGGAGCTGTACTTCCAGCTTTAAGGCCGTCGTGGCCACCGGTTCGAAATGAACGGTATTGTATTTGTCTTTCGCCAGTTCATAGGCGCCGGTAGGGGTCACCGGTACCCAGGCGCCGTCTTTTTTGTAATAGAGCTTCCAGGAGGCAGGGATACGGCAGCCTCCGAAGGGGCCATCATCGAACCAATAGACGTTGGATTCGGACACCGTGTATTCCTTATCGAAATCATATTGCACCCATTCGGTGGTATTCTTTTTGGGCCACCAATGCAGGTAGGTGGCCGAGTTGTCGCGGGAATCCTGCGGATCGTATTGATCGTTGAGGGATACGAGCATCCGGGCATTACGGAGGGACGCGCTTACCTTGCTCCTGGTAGCGATGGTCGGTGCGGGCTTGGGCCTTGCGGCGGATTCCTCATAGGGGATCCATACTTCCATTTCGGAAGGCCCCCTGTTGGCCCAGGAGTAGTAGGGGATGGCTTTTACATCCTGTTCGCTTTTCAGGAGCACATCGCTGTTCAACTGGCGGCTGGTAGCGTTGCCGCGTGTCGTGAGTACATCTATTCCATTCAGGAACGCAGGGTTATAGGCCGCCTGCACGGGCGCGGCCTTATCGACGACGATATTCTGTACGACGCTGTCTTTATTGTCGGGTCCTTCCAGGCAATAGACCACCGGTCCGCGCTGCAGCGCAAATCGTCCCTTGTCCTCTTTTACGTTCTCATGGGCGATGACCTTTTCTACTTCGAGAGGGAATTCGACCGTTACCCGGTCGCCTTTTTTCCAGGTGCGCCGGAAGATGGCGTAGCCTTTTACGATACTATAAGTGGCGACCTTGCCATTGATGCGGATGATGACGGGCTGCTGCCGGTCGTTGGCAAAATGGTAAAGGTCGCCGGGGACCGGCTGTTGACGCGCCCATCCGGGGATGCGTATATTCAGGGAAAAAGGAGTGCTCTTTGCGGGATTTACCTGCATGCCGACGGTGCCATTCCAGGGATAATCCGTTGTCTGTACGATCTCCACTTTGCCGCCCGGCAGGTCGAGTGCGGCGGTATTGCTCATAAAGAGATTGACGAAGACCTGGTCCCTGTTCTGCGCGTATACATACCCGGGAACGGAAGGGAGGAAGCGGGTCATGTTGGAGATACAGCAGGCGCAGCTGAACCAGGAGCCGCGCTGGTGCTGGCCCATGGAGGCCAGGGGATTGGGATAGAAGAAATGGTCGCCGCTGAGGGAGACCCCGGACAGGAGCCCGTTGTAGAGCACCCTTTCCAGCACGTCGATGTATTTCGAATCGCCGTGCAGGAGGAACATCCGGTTGTTCCAGAATATATTGGCGATGGAGGCGCAGGTCTCGGCATAGGCGGACATATTCGGCAGCTGGTAGTCTTCGCCGAAGGCTTCACCCGCACCCGTGGCCCCGATGCCCCCCGTTAAGTATAGTTTTTTCGTCACCACATTATCCCAGATCGCATCGATGGCTTTGAGATAGCCCTGATCGCCAGTGAGGGCGGCTACGTCGGCCATCCCGGTATACATATAAGTAG